>Ga0126339_10004701_pt1 | contig 10125 bp, 17 predicted proteins | sample OrbTmetagenome_2_FD_92532 | JGI IMG/M metagenome (GOLD analysis project Ga0126339, IMG submission 92532) | Coral microbial communities from Petempiche,Puerto Morelos, Mexico - Orbicella T R C metagenome | ecosystem: Host-associated > Invertebrates > Cnidaria > Coral | place: Petempiche,Puerto...
ATTTCGCTATGATGCATTGCTACACTCGCTATTAATGCGTATTCTTTGCAATCATCATCTTTTATATCATTTTTAATGAATGCATTTAACTGTACAAATTCAATATCTCTTGCCGTGTTAACGTAGATTGATTTTGCAAAAATTTGGTTTTTCATAAGTTAAATTTTAATGGTTATTTTTTTTGACAATTCATTTATATAAACGAATGATATCTCCTTATTCTTATCGTTATTAATCAATGCATTTAGAAAATGAATTGATTTGCTCACATAAAAAAATTGCCACGGACGAAATATTTTACCGCAATAAATGTTTTCAGAATTGGTCCAATGAATTTTTATTGCTCTTAATGGATGAATTGTATCTATCATTTTTTTTAAAGCATTTGAACCCTGTAATAATTCGTCTACTAATTTTTTGTTATAATCTTTGGAATTGTGTTTTTTCATTTTTAAATCGTTTATAACTTGATCGACGGCCGGACTATATTTTTCGCACATCCAGTAAAAATTTTTCCACATCCTTTCTTCTGATACCTCAGATATTTTTATTGACTGTTGTATTATTGTATCAATTTTTGTGTGTAGAACATTTACTTTGTTGTCGTAATCATCCCTATTCGCCGTTTGCGAAATTTCAAACGCTTCTCTCGCCAATAATTTGGCTTTTTCGTTTAATATATTTTCCGTCTTATTCATGGTGTTATTTTATCCGCGGAATCTTAGGACTAACACCCTTTTTATTTTTTTCAATTCTGCCTGATATTGGCCCTATGGAAAATAAGAAGAGAAAAAAAATTAAAAAGGTGCTAGTTAAGATCATTGTTAAACTGTTAATTGAATTAATCATTAAGATCATGGAGTAATTGAATGTGATCGGAGGTTAATTGTCTAGTATAGACTTCCTCTATTTCAATGTCCTGTTCTTTAATTTGGTCTAACAAAAAATTAGGCACAAACATCAATTGTATGCTGAACACAACTATGTTACCGAGATAAAGTGTTAAATGATAGTTTTGGTTGCAAGACAAAATTTCTTTATCCTTTGTGGATATGTATCTACAATGCTCTTTAGTAGTTAATATGCACTGAGTAACAAAGCCCTCAAAGATTGTGTCTTGATTTGAAGTTTGCCCAAATTTTTTTGGGTCGGGCATCTTAATAGATAGGCATTTTTTCATTTTGTGTGAATTTAAAGTTAAAAGCGGGCGAGCCTTTCGCCCGCTTTTTGTTCACACAAATTCCTGACAATCGTCAAACTGTCACGACTTATTATTGACCTTTGCCAATAAAAAATATAATACCTTGTTGTTGTGTGAACAACACAAATGTATAAAAAAAAAATTAAACGTTCAAACGACTATATAAAACATCAATTGGCACCTTGGTGTAGCTTCCATCAGCACCTTTATAATAAGGTTGGTATGCGTTTCCAGATCTTTTCAACGAAATATGAATTGTTGTTGGATCGTTTTCCGGGCCTGTAAGTATCATTTTATGAAACGGAAGTGCCTCTGAAATTACCGCTTTAACAATGTCCTTGGCAGCATTATGTCCAAATTTTTTATATTTCAAATCCGCTGCTAATGCTTTCATGTGCAGACTATCATCAACGCCGCCAACGGCTTCGTTTAGTGCCGGACTTCTGTACCAACTTTCAACATACATTGGGCGTCCTAATTTAGTCGTAATGGGGTCTAAAAGCTTGTCGGCATAATATTTGGCATTGTTTAAAATGTCATTTGGAGGTGTCGAAAATTGTTCGCTTATACCCAAATCACGTGCTGTATCTGAATTAGTTAAATCCTCAACGGTATAAAATTTTGACAATTGAAAACCGTCAGATTTTTTTTTGTGAAAAATTCCGTACAACGCAAATAAACCAATACCAATACCGATAGCTTTTTTAGTTTCCATTTTCTAACTCGTTCAATTTTTCCAATAAATCATACAATTTTTCCCGATTGTTAGCTGCATCTTCAATCGATACAGGTGTGTTGCTAAAATCATCATCTAAGAAATATTGCGCCCCGTTCATTAAGGCAAAAATTATTAATAAATAATCCCTAAATTTTAACCTTCTTTTCTTTTTCATAAGTTTTGAGTTTTTCGTGATTTTCTATTTTTTAAATCTTCGCAAAAATCCTTTTCTATTTCTGCGTTTCATTTTACGTCGCTTTCTTGGCGAGAGAGGAACGTCTTCTCCGAGTAGGGATTTTGCCAGTTTTCTGGCTTTTAAAATTGCTAATAAACTCATATTAAAAACCTGCGCCCGCCATTCTTAATTGGCGTTCGGCTTTATCTTGTTGGTCTAGTTCTTCCGATTGAGGAAGTGTAATTTCGTCTCTTATCCATCTATATAAAGTATCGTCAGAATCTATGTTTTCTAACCAGTAATTATGTAATAGTCTAAGTCTGTCGTAACTTAAACCAGATACTTTTTTCCATGCCATAGAACGAAATGTCGGACCATAAGTTGCGTGATTAACGCCGGACATTGTGTTGTGTAATTCAGTAGCTAAAATTTCAGGTGTCCAGGGATCATCAACTTCTATAATTTCCAAAGGATTAGTACTAATTATAATACTTCTTTTTTGAGTAGCATCATAATCTATTTCATCATCTGTAAATTTATAAGTGCTATCTTCGGATTCTCCGACAAACTTTTTATACAGTTTATTGCCAAAGTATACGGCAATACCCGTAACCACAATAGCACCTATTACAGAATCTTTAACGGACATTTACAAACTACTTACACGTTCTTTTAACTTGCGTAATTTCTCTCTTTCCGTATGTATGGCACGCCCTTTCTTGGCAGCATCTTTAACTTTTTTGGCCCACACATTGTACCGTGTAATGTAATTCTTGAGAGAACGTTCCGTTTTTGTTTTCGGTTTACGTGGTTTTTTACCTCGAAATTTGGCAACTCTTGCCATTCTTTTGTCCTCTTCAGTAACTTTAATTGGAGTAACTGAACTCATAATTTATTGTTTTTTTGATTTTACGTAATTGTGAAAGGCTTTACGGGCAATTCCATTAGTAGGTCTAAAATAAAATTTAAACTCTCCAATCTCTTTTTCTTGCTCAGTAATTTCTAAGCGTTCTACCGTTATCTCCTTATACTTCCTTTGTTCAACTAACCTATGATCAACAGGTATAGCTAAATCAATAGCTATTTTTAGTTTGCTATCAATTAATTTGGCTGAATTTTCTGCGCCGTTTTTTGACACATAATCGTCAATCTTTTTTTGAAGTTTAGCTTTTTCGGTTGCGTTTAGCTTTTTTTCCTCTGTATCAGCCGGACTAAAGACATTGAGAGTGTCAATGAAAGATTTTGTTTCCATTACCTCCACATTATTTTCAACTTCCTCTAAAAGAAAAACGTCCATTCTAAAAATGGAATTATTATCTTCGTTTTGTTTCAAAAGACCTTTGAACCTTTGGTCTAAATAAGTAAAATAAAAGCTTCTTTTTGTTTTGTATTTTGCCATCTTTATGTATTTAAAAATGTTTTTACCATTTGTACGTGAGATGGATTGTTTTCCAGTTTTTGCACTAAAATTATGAATCCTTCCTCACCAAATAATTGAATTAGTTTATCGGTGGCTTGCTCTTTTGTTTGAGCGTTTAAGGTATTTTGTCCGTTCATAGTATTTTGTTGTGTCCCATTCAATACGGGAGCGGTTTTAATTAAACCAAATGATTGAATTAGTTTAACGGCGACTAAAGCTAATTTTCCGCCGTTTGTGTGTAATTCTTCCAATTCGGCATTTTTTAAAGCCACTTGCTGCTCTAAACTCTTTAATTTCATTTCGCTTTGCATTTCAAGTAATATTTCCTGCTTTATGCTTTCACGATCTAAAGTTGTAGCTTGTGGTGTGGAGGAAGTTGATACGGATAAGTTTTCAACAACATTTCGGGTTAAACTCGCATCCGTTCCGCTATCACTTCTACGTAGAAAAAATGTAAATCTTCCTTGATAAGTTTTGAAAAATTTTTCTACTCTGTTTTCAAGTTCCTCAGGTGATTCACATTTGAATTTAGCAAAATGACTGCCGTCCGTAGTTTTTACAATACCTTCATAAATACGAACAACCTTAAAGTTTTGTTCCTGTATGCTTTCAATTATATGTTTTGGCTTAACTGTAATCATGGCAATATAGCCGGATATAAATTATCCGTTTTTTTCTCTCCTATTCTGTGCGAAATAATCATTAAACCGTCGCCCGGTTCTAAATCAGTTAATTTGTAATTTATAATGTCGGTTCTGATAGTATCAACACTGCCGTCTAACCATAAAATGGAATTAGGAATAATGATCTGAGCGCCTTCCTCAGTTCCTTTCAAAAAGAATTTTTGACCTCTAATGGTTATTTCACATATTGCAGCACTTCCAAAAACAGTACAAAATAAAAGGCCAATTTTATAGGCTCCTTCGCTTTCGTAAACAGATTCTAAATCAGCCGTGCTATCGAAGTAGGCAAAATGGCTATTTAACGCAATAGTTTGCGTATGCTGTATGTCATTATATGCGCCTAAACTCATCAGTTATTAAAATAAAATTCAATGAATACCGTTCCAGGATTTCCTGTAGTGTTTTTTTGATCTAAAATTAGTTCAAATGTACTTCCGGGATTCAAAGGTAATTTAAATACATACGGATCGAGTTGGTTGTAACGGCTAAATCTTTCCCCGGCAACATTAGTAAGCACCTTTATTCCATCTATTTCTAAGTCTATAAAACCTTCAAATGCATTTAGTCCTAGGTATAATAAACTAAACCCAACGATTGAACCTTGGTTTTTTGGTAGTACATTGTCGATTTTATAAATATCTGGAAGTATTCCATAGGTTAATTTATAGCCTTGCCTTTTTAGGCCCGCACCGTTATTCCATTGAAATTGCGCCCGCCAATCGTTTAATTTTTTTGTCGTGTAATATGCGTGAAGCTGAGTTTGTATGTTTGGTATTGGAGCCAATGTGGTAGGGTCAATATTTAAAGTGCTTTTAATCGTTTGCCCTCCGTTTACCCATGTTTTTATGCGCTGCTCCTTTTGATTGCCTAAATCAATGTTATAATCAAATCTCTCTAATGGTGCATCAACCAACATTTCCTGACCACCTACTTCTAAGCTTACCGTACCGTCATTCCAATTGTTTTCGTCTTGCCCTGTTATTATAGCTAAGTTAGTTGTGCTATAATCCAAAAAATCTACAATACCTCTATTTACTTCGGTTGTAAAAACTTTAGTGTCTTGATTAATTACACCCGCAACTACGCTTTGCTGATCAAAGCCTTGAAGCAATAAAGGTGGTGCGGCTATATCGTAATATTCTATAAATTTTTTTGCCATATTCGTTTTTAATACGCGATCGCGTATTGAAACGCGATCGCGGAGGTTATATTAGTTTGTTGGATTAAATTAATCCTACTGCTTGAAGGGAAGCTCTAACACCTGCATTTATAGGTGCTGCTACTCCATTTTTATTTGTTACGGTAATAATTAAAGTTTCCTGACCACCCCAAATAAAAGGAACTTGAAAAGGGATAACACCGTCATCACGAACGGTTAAATCTCCTAACGCTTCCGTAATTGGAAAGTCTTTAATCATAACCACATTGTTTGATGTAATGGTCATCACACAATTTTTTAACCAAGCAGAGGCACCGGGTATCCAATCGGTTATTCCTGGTTGACTATTATCACCGTTAAAAAATCTAATTCCATAGATAATTTGATGTTCCGATTGAGGTCTAACAAAACTATTTCCTGGCACGTTAGTTTCAGAAGAAACATAATTACCAGTAAAAAATTTTATTTCCGTTTGTCCAGAAGAATCAACATCATGGTAGTAATTAGTGCCTGCAATTGTTTTATCATTTTGAATTGTATATTTAGCTGCTAAAATATAGCTTTTAATAGCTTGGTCAATTGACCCTGGAGCCATGAGGGCATTTACTAGCCCGTTTGGTAACATTTGCATAATTAATGTTTTTATGACATTCCGTCTCCGTAATTTTCCGGAGTTTGGAAACCTTGATTTAATTTGTCGTTAATAAATTTACTTTGTTGATTTAATTGTTCGCCGTAACCTTGAAGGTTTAAACGATTAAATCCGTTCATACCTTTTCCACTTACTGCACCGATTATATCGTCAGCTAATCCGGCACCACTTGCTCCAATCATACCATAGGCGAGTGCATCTGCTTTTCCTGGCATAAAATACAATAACCCCACACCAACGGCGGCGGGCGCTATTTCTGTAAGTTTAGGATAGTCAGCAACTTGATCCGGTAAATTTTCAGCAATTAAATCGCTGATAAATTCGGCGCCGACACCACCACCAAAGGCCATTGCTGAATTTTTCAGCATGTCATCCAATTTAGTTTTCTTTTTTGGCATCTTATTTTCTTTTTGAATTGTTATTACTTTGTGTAGCTAATAATAAAGCTGCACCAATTGCTAATGGTAGCATCATACTACCCTGTTTTGGCGGCTTCGCATCTGGGTCGATTGCGCCGTCGTCTTCCATTTGATCTCTCATGTTTAATGCCGTTTGGTAATTAACGTCCTGCATATCATCCACAAAGCTTTCAAATTGCGGAGGTAGAGAATTGAAATCGCTAAAGGTGTTTTCTGCAAATAATCCCTGGCCTGTACCCAAATTTTGAACTAAAGCGGCTCCAACATCACCGCCAATATCTTTTAATGTGTCAAACAACCCACCTTCTGACATTCTATCCTCCCTGCGTGCCGATCTATTTTCAAAACGTTGATCTTTTCTAGCACTTCTATCATCCAGACGTTGTTGCTTTCTTGCTCTACGGGCTTCTTTGTCGAGTTTTCGTTGTTCTCTATTTTGTTGCTTGCGCAATAATTTTTCCTCTTTTTTTGCAAGCCTTAAGTTTTTTTTATCCTGCTTTCTTTGTTCTTTAGCGTCTTTTTTTGCTGTTTTTTTGGCTCTTTTCGTTTGCTTACGTGCCTTTCTCGCTTCCTTTTTCGCTCGTCTTTTGTCTTTTCTTTTTCCATTCATTGGATCATTACGAGACATTTCTAAATAAGCGGGAAACCCGTTCATTGTTATTGGATGTTCGATATCAATTAAAAAATTCCAATCTTCCAAATCTTCCTCGTCTCCCATTGCATAACCTTGCATGATTCTGTTAAACCCTTGCATTGTTGGCGGAGTTCCTGAATTAGCTTGATATCCAACCCTGTTAAAATTAATTGATTCACCATTCATAGATTGAATTCTGTTATATCCGTCCATTACTTTAATACTGTGATTTTTCATGCTACTATTTTGTCATGTTTTGTAAAATAAGGAACAGTTTTTCCAAAAACAGGAAGTGTGCGAACTTTTTTATTTATTTCTGAACCGTCTTGACTTTGATGTCCCACTAAATCTAAAAACGTTCCGTCATTTAGAACTACTAAAATATGATTGAATCCAGGCTCCGTATTATAAGTGTTGACCATTCTAATTTTGTGGGGAATCTTTAAACGTCTAAGAAATGCGCTTAAAAATACAGTGTAATCAACGCAATTGGCTACACCGTCTTTTAATGATCTATTTACAGTTCTAATAATTTGTTCCGTCTCAGGATCAGGATAAAAAGGTAATATTCTGTATAATGCATTAAAAAAAGTTCGGATACTCTGCATGTCGGGACCTAAACCGTAACGGTTAATTGCCTGCGTTATAAAAGGGTGATACTGTTCTTTTTCAGCAACATTATCTATTGCTTTCAAAGACTTGTAATTATTGCCTTTTTTTATGCTAAATATTTCTCTGTTTTTAAATCTCAAAACTTATTGAATATTGTTTATCTTCTAATGTTAGTGTTTTTAAAAACCTTCTGTATAAGGTTAGTTTAAAATTTAGGTCTGAACGTTTAAAGCTTTCCATATCCACCGAAGCGGAGACAAAATCGACAAACTTGTCGAATATATGCGGTTCCATATACGGCAGGCTTTTTGTGTGAACTTTAATACTCATTTTATTTTATGTCAGTTATTTGCTTTGTTTCCATTACAACCTTAACAACTCTTAAAGGGTTTTCGTTTCTATCTAAAACCGAAAGTATAACGGCTCCCAACGGGTCGTTATACATGTCTCCCTTGTTGTCTGTTGAAGTAACGTCTTCAATTGTAGCGGTTATCCAGTAGTTGCCAACTTTTTGCCTTACATCCCCTCTGTTGAGTTTTACATTGACATCAATTTTTTTCTTTCCTGGCAGAAAAACATCAAACTTTACCTTTTTTAAAACTCTGTTAATGTTTAGAGGTTTTACCGATATTTCCGGTTGTCCTTTGCTTTGCACATCATTTTCAATTGCTGCGTCCTCTGCGTTATCTCCTGAACCTCCTGCGCCAGTACCACTAGATTTTTTTTTCGCTATTGCTAAACCGCCTAAGCCTAATAAGAGTAATATACCTAAGTCCATAAAGGTTGTGTTTGTTTTTATAAAGATACAACAAAAATTAAAAAGTCGAAATTACCTACTGGACATAAAAAAAAGAGAGAAAATAAGTACTGGGCCGAAAAAAATGATATAAAATATTGTAAATCAGTTAGTTGCATAAGTTAATTAAAGTTGTTTAATAGGTCTGTAACTATTATAAACACTGAATTGAAAAAAAGTTAAATTTTGTCAAAACAAGGCACAAAAAAATCCTATACCGCCGAAACAGTACAGGATTAATCTATTCCCATTAAACTTATATTGTGTAAAGTGGGAACAATTTCACAAGATTAGGAAGTCTACGAAAAACGCCTCTTTTTCTTCCCTGGAAATAATGAAATTCAGTATTTCCAGTTTGATTAGCATGATATAATTCAGTAGATGAAATGTTAGGTATAAATAAAGATCGGTTTTCAATTTCCCAAAAATGACCTTTGAATTTTTGTTGCCAATAGTGACCTGATGATGCACTGTTTAAGCCAAATATTCGGGCCATACCTTTACAACTTAACGTAATGTCATAGTTTATTTCAGGAACATAATTGAATGTATTTAATTGTTTGAAATAGTTTGAACATTCCTGAATGTAAATGGAATTAAAGAAACCTTTCTTTTTGAATTTGTAAAACTCCTTTTCTTGATCGTTTGAAAGATGAGTACTATTAAGCTGATTAATCAAATTATTTACGAGCCGTTGCCTGTCCTCTATCGCAATCTCGCTATTTTTTTGAATATCATTTATTTGACTTAATATTCCCATTTGTTGCCCTTCGACAACGTGTTTTTTATATATTCTCCTATCAATCGCTTTGCGTTGATTTTCAAAATTTTCAGCTATTGCATAGTATCTTACAAGGTATTCGCTATTGGAATAAATGTTTTTCAAACAATAAAAACGTGATCTTTTATTATGTTTCTCGCTAAGATCAAACAATTCGAAAAACGTTGACCATGAACATAGTTTTAAATCTTTTCCTTTATAAGAAACTAGGCCGTTTTTTCTCAGGACATTTAATTTGTACCTAAAGGCGCTAACGGACATTCCTAAATGATAGGCCAAATGACCTAATAAATTTTTTCGTTGTCTAAAAAAGCCATCATAAAAAAGTGGCTTTAATTCAAAATAAACACATACCGCCTTAAATAATTCCTGGTTTTTAATCAAAGAATCACTTAAATATTTGGGAATTTTTATAGGATTTTTATCCTTATGTTCCCTTAATAGTTCGATATATGTTATGTCTATATGATGCACTATTTATGCATTAATTATGCGTTATTTATGCGGATTAACAAATAAAAATTACCTCCCGCGATCGCGGGAGGTTTTTTGCTCATTTACAAACTAGTGTAACCCAAAACACACAGATTGAGCAAAAAAAAATTATTGAATTTGTAATATTTGAACGTCACCGGCCGTTAAAAGAAAATATCCTTCGTAATAAATAACGCCAGAACGAATTATATAAAAAGGTGCCCAAAAATTTTTTTGTGCGCCTAGATGAAATTTGTACTTTGTCAATGATTCATCCAAGAAAAAAGGTTCCTCTTCAAAGTTTTGATTGTATTGAAAGTCGAATATTTTTTTCGTACCAATGTAGAAACCGTACCAGTCATCTGGATTGTGATTAGACTTTGTATAATCGTCATACCAAA
>Ga0126339_10004702_pt1 | contig 10124 bp, 7 predicted proteins | sample OrbTmetagenome_2_FD_92532 | JGI IMG/M metagenome (GOLD analysis project Ga0126339, IMG submission 92532) | Coral microbial communities from Petempiche,Puerto Morelos, Mexico - Orbicella T R C metagenome | ecosystem: Host-associated > Invertebrates > Cnidaria > Coral | place: Petempiche,Puerto...
ATTAAAATTAAATTTTTTTTTTTTTTTTATATTTTTTATTTTTATTTTTTTAATAATATACTTTTCCCCCCAAGCTGTTTTTTTTTTTTTTTTTTTCAAATCTTACATCTGCCGTGCTCGGTTTCTCTAGACATCTATTGTAGTCCAGTCATTTGAGCACGGCTAACGTTTCTCGCAAAGCTTTACTTTACAGATTCACAGTTAACTTTCTATTTAATCTGCAGCTGTAAATCGTTGGAGTATGGACTTGGTTATAGCAGCGGTGGTAGATTTGTAAATACTCTTTATAAACAAGGTCTTGGTCAGTGCAAGCTTCGAGCTGTGGACGCGACAACAAACGAGCTGAGGTCTTGTTACTATGACTACTACGAGAAGAAACCTCCTGTGTCTGCGGGCTCGCGAGGACATTTATCAAATATGGCGCTATTCACAGTGTTGGTTCTTGTGACTCTCATACAATGGTAGACGCCGCAAATTTTAAACTGGTCTATATTATAAAATGATTGTAGGGATCATTTTTAAAGACAACATGAAATATTTTTATTCTTTTATGCTCAGATTTATGTTGCAGACTGAGCACTTGGGGTCGTTTAAGAAAAAAATATCCCAGAAGGGATTATTGAACTCTTTCGCTGGTTACGAAAGACACTATATGAAGAATCAAAGCAAAAGGAAATATTGCTCTTTTGTCAGATTAGGTCATATGTTATCTTATGTCAGCTTTACTGTAAAAAGTACTTGGATCGGCTATTGAATTTTGTAGATTGAGTTGTATACATGTAAATTTTTACGCTTTGACGCGGTAAAGACATTTGTTTATTCTGCATTTGAGATAAATGTAAAATATTTGCTACTTAAAATAAATTATTCAATGGGAGAAGATGGAAGTGGATGAATGCTTTCTTAAAACCAAACTCAGTAAACACATAAAGAAGCTACGTCACTGCTTGTGCATCTCGATAAGTTTTGCCTAATTTGTTCAAGCATAGGTCAACTATGGTTCAAGTTATTCGTCGTTTGTAATTTATGTCAATCGTCTCCACCCTTTTTCCTTTATGGTGTATTGTTTCCTCTTTGGTGTTTTTCTATCTTAGTAAACAATTATTTTCAGGTTCCTTCGATTTTAAGGTAATTTTGTACGTGGCCAAAATAACTCAAAATACTGTGACTGACTCACACGATCACAGATTTCGCTCTTATTTTTATCACATCACCTCCCTCTTGGAGATCTGGGCACTACTGTCTTGCAAACTGCAGGCACGGAGGCTTGGTAACACAGCTAATTATTTCGTCGAGGCTCATAAATTGAGAATGATCGGCTACAATGGCACATATCTCGGACACCTTCCGTGTCGCCAATTATCTCTAACTATGGAGTATACCCGAGTACGTGGGCACTTAAGATTCAGTGCTTTCTCAAGTAGGGAATGGGGCAGAAAACAAGAAATTCCCTGATCATTTGGGATTCCCCCGATATACGGAAATTAAGTCCTTGGGATTAACGGTTGCAAACCAAAGTAAAAAGAAAAGCAAAAACTGAACATTACCAGAATTTAACACGCTACCCCAAAGAAACTGGAATTAAAATATGGTGAAAACACCAGAGATAATTTCAAAATAGTCTTAATTTAAAACACAACTCAGGTACGTAAGACAGTCTATATTTAAACTATTCGTGAAAGACAATCGACAGTTCAAACAAAGTACGTTTATCAGTCAATACTTCTTCTCTGTGATTGTCTAGGCGCGCGTTTTTCTTGTTTTGTGTTGTCATAGAAACTGCTCACGACAGCGCAGTGAAGTATTCTCATGGCGGCATGTTTTCGTCAGTGTCAAATGTCGAAGCCCCGTGAGAGCTCACACTGGTTTCGGACAGTTTCTTCGTACATTTGTCAAAAACTGTACTTGATATTTGACCTTCCCGACTGCGACAAGTTTCCTGGATGTGTGTGACGAGTTCTTTTGACTTCACTCGACTACATTTGCACTTGCAAGCCACAACAACAAAACAAAGGAAACAAAACAAAAAGAGAATTTAATCATCGGCATTTTCTAGGAGTGATTCACTGAGCGCCAAATCCCAGTAGTGTTCTACGCCGTATTTTTTAAGGTGATCTCTCGCCATGGATTGCATCGGACATAACTTGAATTTCCAGTCGCTAAAGTTCCTCTGTTGGTTGGTACCCTATACAACAAAAAAGAGAAAAAACGAATCAATATCAATGTATCTCTTTTACGATGCCGCGCTTTTCAATTTTTTTTCATTCATTCAAACAAACAAACAAACAAACAAACAAACAAGCCTCACAACTTAATCACTATAGAAGTCGAGTAGTACTCAAAAAACCAGAAGCTTAATCCTCTCACCTCCCAGACTAGCACACAAGGAGCAGTCTTCTTGTTGGCTGCTTCCTCGTCGTTATCATCATCAGAATCTTTCTCGTCTTCCCATTTGATTCGATGCAGCATTAGCCGTTTGAATTTCTTCACAGCTTTTGGACCTCCCTCGACAACGACAATATTCACATCCTTGTAGAGGACAGCACAACCTGTGAGTAAAACAACTTAAAGTCAAATTCGCCGTTGGTGGAAAATTAAGGTTCGCCCTAGGGAGGGGTGGGTGCCATAACCTTTAGCATAATGAGATACCCTCTCTACAGTATCCTGGCAAGGTAAAGTTTCTCGTCATGTTGAAGCGCTCATACTACCCCAACTACAGCATATAATGGAGAGTTGACGCTCTCTTTTAGTTATCTGGAAATAAACTGAACCCGTGCTTGCCGTTGGCCAGGTACCTTGCTAAGTAACAAAATTAATGCGAAAACAACATTGTCTTTGAAAATATGCAAAACAGTTCACTGAAACGTCAGAGGATAAAGAAGGTAAAGAATGAAGTATGCTACTGTTGAAATTTACTGAATGTTCGGGGGAACTAAATGGTACTGAGTAACTAAAGTGATACAGTGTTTGTAATGTGTTTGCTGAAAACAGACTCGATTTCACGCGTTTTTGTGTGTGTGTGCGTTTGGTCTCGACTAGGTTTATTGTCCACTTCTTAACTTCAAGTTTTCTTCTAAACCCTCACTGTCGGTCAAGGGAGACAGATTTTCTTCTTATTTCACAGAAAACACGAACCTTAACACAGGTACATAGATATCACCCGACTAAACGTCTTCACGATTAAGTTGAGTCGCATACCTGTTAAGTAGAGTTGCTGTGCATTGATATCGACTTTGTATTTTCTCTGAGGGTTTTTAAGCTCTGTGACTCTGAATACTGCCACGTGTACGCCAAGTGAAGTGTCCTCCTTTAGTTTACGAATAGTTTTCTCGCGCCGTGCTTCAGGAGTAAGTTTCCTAGCAGCATTGGCAGCTTCATGAGCTCTGCAAGAAATAGTAAACTTTAGATATAGATTACATACAATGTATAGTTACTACAATATAACCTTACCTAAGAAATAGACAACAAATTCTGTGTTTTTATCGAGTTATAGAGACACACTACACGTGGAAGTTTGGAAGAACGAGAAATGCTGTGGGAATGTGAGCATTGGCCGAGTGCTTCCACTTTGTTTTCGAGTTCTCTCAATCTTTCACCAGTATTACCATAACCCAATAGAAACACCGAGAAAATATTTGAGAAAAGTGGAAGAAATTGAAGAAAGGGAAGCCACGATTATATAGCTGTAGAAACAGGACTTTTAGTGTATGCTTTCTCACAGAACTGAGCAGCAGAAGCATTTTGCGGTATTTCTTAAATTAAATTCAAGAATGTCAGTTATCTATTGTAAGAACAATCTTACATGCGTGAGACAAGTACCCAATTACCACTATCACAAACAACTTGACCACATAATTATGGCTTCACATAGACTAGTTTTACACCTGAGGAAAGTTTTAGTACCAGATTGATTTTGCCGTTTACAGACAAGTGGACGAATCCGAAATAAAAACTCCCCAATTTGGTCGTGTCTCGAATCCGGAATTTGAAGTGGGAACTTTGAATATGAAAACTGATGATGTAAATGATTGTCTTTCGAATCCAGATATTTTTAGCCTACATGTAGCCGTACCCACCTCCCAAGGAAAAACGGGAGGGAGGGTGGGTACGGCTACATGTAGGCTAAGATATTTTCCGTCTGTGATCTTTAGATTTTGGCATTCATTAGCCCATATCAGGAACCTCTCTGATCTTTGTCACCATTGTACTTACTTTTGTCTTTGTGCCATCTGTGCTCGCACATGAGCTTCAACCTTAGTTGGATCCTGCACCGCTTCATTACCCAGAACTCTCATCAAGTTGGAGATTTTAACTAAAACACGGCAGACATAAATCAAAAACAAGGATTTAGTACAAACCAAAGATTCCCAGAAAAAGTTTGAAGTTTAAAATAAGGGAAACTGAGAAACAGCAGATGGGTTTTCTTCTATATCGCTAAACCTAGAGATAAGAGCACAGAGAAGATAATAAATCTATCTTTTCAGTTCAGGATTACACACTGTATTCCACAAGAAAATGTTGTTCTTTAAGCCATATAAAAAAAAAACATTCCATTAACCTAAGCTTCTTTAGTTAAGATGGCTCGATGTCGGCTGGATTTCTTTTTTTGCATGTTTGCAAACTTTGGCTATGTCTTGATCCCTAAACACACACATAAAAAAAAAAAAAACCTTGACCAATATCCAGCCATCTTGACTGAAGAAGCTTGGTCAACACCCACATGTACAATGATGATACATGTTTCTCTCACCTTTAGGTGGTGGTGGAGGTTCAAGGCCAAGCCTTATTTTTTCTTGTTTTTCTTTTTCAACCTCTCGTCTTCTCTGTGTGCGAATCTTTTTTCTTTCCTTCTTTGTTAACATGATGGGTGCTATTGGAGCTTCCTTGGGTTCAGCTGAACAATCAAATAATATTTATTATTTGAGTATTGATCATGTTTCAAATATGATGAATGTGTTCAATTAACTTAATTGTAAACATGTTTATTCCAGATTTACAATCCAACTTCACTCCACATTGCAGCCTTTTACTCACTTTTCAGCATAGCCTTGTTGAAAAAAAAAAAAGTCATATGGTTTTGCACAAATGTAACAAAATCAAAATGACTAACAAATTGGCTCACAGTTTGTTTCATCCATAAATGCAAATCCCCACCAAAACGGAAGTGGGATAGGATGATGAAAACTACTATGTTAGCAAGAGCAATAATAGAAACATTTCTGTCCTTTTCCTATGGGATGTCAATCTTTGATCTTCAATTTGCCCACATACAGCACAAGCTAACCTGGCAGTACAGTTAACTTGAAGCTATTTCTCTTTACATTTTATTGCCAAAGGAAACACAGGACTGTTTAAGCAAAATGTCAGCTACAGTACAAGCTTTGCAGCATAGCACGACACACTATATAGTACATGTAGGAACCATCAACAACTTCATGAGCAGGGGAGGGAAGACTCTTCTGTTTTAAATCTAATCTAGGCATGTGTTACAGGATAGGCTTTTGAAGACATATATGATCTTTCATATATTCATTTGTAGGATAGGACTTAGTCCGCTGTTGTTTGTGCTTTGCATTTCATGTGTTACCTGCAGGATGTTTCTGTATGGGATGTTCCACCAGTGCCGTCACACCACCAATACTGTCCTCCATAATATCAGCCTCTACACTAATGTACTTTCCACTAGGTAAGATATTAGCATCCCACCATTCAACATCTGGGACAATATCTTCTTGGGCTTCTTTTGGCGTGATCAGTGCAAGTTTGGTTGCTGACGAAATACCTGTTTTCTTTGCTGCTGCTGCAATCTCTTTTTGAAGTTTGTCCAGTTGTGTCTGTTAGTCAAGAAAGTGATATTACTTCTCAAACCTGTGTTTGATTTATGTTGTCAAGCCTTTCTCACAAAGAGATCATGGTCTAGTCCTTTGAGTGGTCTTAGTGGAAGCAGGAAACCTTAAACAATGGTAATCATCTCAAATATTTTTTTTAATGTTGAAATGGCAGCAGGTTGTTTAATGCTCAGTTAGCATATTTATACTTTGACCAGTTTCAACAACAAAACTCTATATAAAGTATTCCAGTAATATAGCTGGCTATATAACACATTGATTTATGAAACCATTCAATATGTACTGTACCTTAGCTCTTATTCTCTGAGCTATTTGTTGAAACTTTCCCTTTTCATGGAACTTAAATCCTCGCTTGCTTCGTTGTGCTGCTTTTATCCTAAGAAAAGACAAACAAAGATTGAATAAATTTCGGTAAACTTCCCACAGTAAGTTCAGGGGTTATTTTCGCTTGAGAGCATTTTTTTGGGAGAAGAAAGTTTGTACTTCAGAAATGGTTGGGTTTCAATTATCAAGGTATAGGTATGTGTAGGTACATGGTGAGATGGGACTCCTGAGACATATGGACATAAAGTATAAAAGAAGCTGTAAGTCATCACGTGAGCATCAAAAGTCTTTGGCCATGTTGTAACCATGTGAAACTACATTAAAAAAGAGATAATCAGAAAAAAAAAACAATAATTTATTAGAATTGATTCTGAATATAAGCCTAACAGAATGCAGCTAGCATGTTTTCATGAGGCACTTCTCTCAAGTACACAGACGATGTTTGTTCAAAGAAAGCAGTACTCATTAGAATCTCACCCCACTCTGGGATCAAAATATCTGCTTTCATTCAAATCTTCTGGAGGTTTTTCAATCTTGAACTGCTCTGCTTTCTTAGCACGGATGTTGGCCTTCAGTGTTGGCATTCTACTGGTCAGCTGAATGGCCCTTCCTGCAGCATCCACAGTCCGGCCAGACTCATCCAAGATCAAGGCGCGTGGATGAGAGCCGTCCTCTTTGATGGCACTCACTGAAATTAAACCTGACTTGATCAGGTTTGCTCCAGTGCTGGTAAGTCCTGATGAAGAGAACTAAAGGATTTTACAGAAATTAAACAAGATTGAAACATACCCAAGGGCTACTCTAGAAATGTTGTTGGCTGATATGTAAATGAAGTTGAAAAATGTTTATCCTACTTTGATTGATAAATCACTCTCGGCAAATGTGGGTTTGTCACGAAGATTTAGCTCAGTAGCTATTGAGTCAGCAAGATGTTGATCACACCAAAATATGGAAATGGGCTATCAAAATCCTCTATCTTGGTCATGGATCATTAATGGTGTAGTCTTGCAATTACTGTAAACTCTTTGAAAAGGTCCTGTTGGGGGTGAGGGGTATCAGGGCTTGAGAAATACTTGGATTTTAGCTTTTCTTTTAGCCAAGCAGCTCTCAAATTTTGCTTGCCCTGGCAAGTCTTAGTTTACTTTTTCTGGTCTAGTTGGCAGACCACTCTAGTAGCCCAGGCCCTTGTCCATCAGGCAAGTGAAAATGAAAAGTTAGTTGCTCAGAAGGAAAATCTACTTGTCCCAGACAACTGCATGGCCCTTTTCTGAAGCCCTGGGGCTGTATGCATATTCCGTCTGAATTCCAAACCTTTTGCCCTCACATTTTTAGAAGGATTGCACATCCCTCTTGTAATTTCAACACAACTCATTAGTCACCATCATTTTATTGGTCTCTGCGGTGGTGCAAATGCTGGAACATATATGCGTGGCCTCCCCTGCCCTATAGGCTTGTCATTGATAGAAAAATATTGTACACATGCATTACAACAATACAGTTCTTACCAGGTTTGGTTTGTTTGCCAGCTGAGCTTGGATCTTGGCTTGTAGTTCTGCAGCTCTTTTGGCTTTTTCTATCGCTTCATTCATCAATTCCTGCTGTTGCTGTATACTAGGAACACTCTGGACAACAATGGGAAAAAAGTTTGATATCTACTTGTTAAAAAAGGATGGCAAAACATAAGAAGTCTTTTGTTTCTAGGATTGCCTACCAAATTCCAACCCCTTGTTCTAGAATGGGTAGGAGGAATCTTGTTGGCAGCCATTATTTTGGTTACCATGTAACGCTTCTCCCCACTGAAGACTGCTTACACCTTTATTGCATTCCTTTGTTATTCCTAGGGTTATATAAACCATAGCCTCCATTTGGGGTGAAATATATAAACAATGACCTCCATTTAGGGTGAAAATATGCTAGGATATTTGTCCACAGCAATTATCTGTTTCAAGATGAGGACAGTTTTCCAAGAGCACGGCTCAAGGGAAACTCTGAGCTTTGAGGAACAGATAATGTCTAAGGACAAATATCCAAGCATATTTTTGAGCCAAATGGAGGCTATTGTGTTTCTTATCCTTCAATTTTTTTTCACAACATGCGCAGTTTGGAAAATTGGGGAATATCACTTGGATATTCCCCAGTTTTGTGTTTAGTAATGTGTTTAGACCAATCGTGTGAGAACGAAAATATTTCATGGATTATAAGCTTGGATATTTGTCTATGGACATTATCTAATCCGAGAAGTGAACAGTTTTCTCAGAGTGTAAAGCTGTGAGCTTTGAGGGATAGATAAAGTCCAAGAACAAATATCCCAGCATATTTCCATGCTAAATGGAGGTTATTGTGTTTATTATCCTTCAAATATTCCTCAAACTCACAAAATTTTGAAAACTGGGGAATGTCATTCTGTCATTCCCTACTTCTAGCTGGGGCATATTCAGTTAGGTGTTGTGTTTAAACCAATCACATGCAAGCAAAAATATTTGATGGATTATAAGACAAATATAAATCGGATGGGATTTTACCGTTGCAAAATACCTAATGGTATTAACAGCAGTATGTGCTATATATTTTTTTATAAGGTACACTAAAAGGCACTTGATTTTTACACACAGACCCACCTGATCGTCCATATTACACTTTAGTATTAACTTGTTTTTACAGGTTTTAATAGCAGCCGGGTTTTCACATAGTATCATTCATTTGTTTTACCTGGAAAGGAATTGACTGTGGTGTGGAAGCTTGCACTGGAGGAGCAGCCGCCGGCTGTACTTGCCGTATAACATTCAACTGTTTCTTCCGTTCTTCAATTTGTTTCTTCATACTTGCCACCATTTCGCTGATCTGAGTGCTGCTCAGTGGAGTAGGCCTCTCTGTTACCTCGGAAATAGCAGGAGGCAATGGTACATTGTCCTCCTTTAAGGCGTCAAATCGACTCTGTTTTCGTTTGCTTTTCAGACTATCCATGTCTGTCCTGTCATCTCCCGTGTCATCTCCAAACACATCTTCAAGCGTTCGTTTCTTCGCCTGAGAACTTCTTCCAGCGCCCGAGGTCTTGTTGCTTTTTAACTGAGACACTTTGTCGAACAAGTCGTTCACAAACTGAGGGGCTAAATCATCTAGAAGCGACGATAGTTTTTCGCGGGATGAACTTCTATCCAAGTCGTTTTTCACGCAATACAGGGCAGCGTTAACTACGGTTTTCTCGTTAAACCCCAGACGTCGCTTCACAGTTTCTTCTACCCATGGTTTCAGTTCCTCTAACTCTCTTCTGCTGACAGCCATTTCTTTAACTGTGAACTTCAAGACGTTTAAAATCTAACAAGTTCTTATGCTTCACCAAGGCACGTTCCAGCCGCCATTTTGGATTTCGTTTTTACGACGTAGGCGCATTACACAAAATGTTGAACCGCTGATCAAAAACCCGCGGACTATTATCATTCCCAGTCTCTTTTGAGGAGATGATTTTCGCGCGCTTTGTACGAAGTTTGGTTTCCTTGAGTGTGAGCGTTCGACAGCGGAACAGAGTCAACAGAATGGGAATTCACGGTCTTTCCAAAGTGATCGGCGATCATGCACCTTCAGGATCGAAGGAGAACGAGATTAAGAACTATTTTGGTAAGTGAGAGTTTGATTGATGGCCATTTGTAGCAAAGAGACTTGAAGTTGAAACGAGCAGATTTCATCTGTCAACTTGAACGGGACGAGTTGTTAAGTTTTAAAATGATTTAAACTTAAGCTTAATTCTCATCGATCTAGAACGCCCAAGAGATTTTTAGTGAACGTATTGAAGTGATGTGGTTGTCATACGAGGAAAGAATTATACCGAGGATTCTACTTTTACCTTCTCCGCCACCCTACCCCCCCCCCCCCCCCCCCCCCCCCCCCCCCCGCCCCTCTCTCTCCTTTTTTGTTGGGTGGGGGGGGGGGGGGGAGAAGACGAAGTGTTGCAAT
>Ga0126339_10004704_pt1 | contig 10123 bp, 5 predicted proteins | sample OrbTmetagenome_2_FD_92532 | JGI IMG/M metagenome (GOLD analysis project Ga0126339, IMG submission 92532) | Coral microbial communities from Petempiche,Puerto Morelos, Mexico - Orbicella T R C metagenome | ecosystem: Host-associated > Invertebrates > Cnidaria > Coral | place: Petempiche,Puerto...
CCGTGAGGAGTGAAATGATGTGAAGTTTATATGAAATAATTCATATATGAACTGCGGTTGTAGATGAAAGTGAAGAATGATCATCGCAGTATATTTTCCAGAAGTGCGGTGATCTTAACCAATGCTTACTCAGCTTTTTAAAGATGCTACTTTTAGCCCTCCCCCAAATCTACACACGTGTATTTCACATGTGAAAGTCTATCGATTTGGACAGTGTTTGGGTGAGATATTCTCGCCCCTATCAACTTTCTTTTCTGTTGTAAGTTCTCGCGCGTTTAGAGATGCGCTACACTCGCGTTTTAGGTGCGGGGATCTTAAACAATGCTTACTTAACTTTTTAAAGATGCTACTTTTAGCCCTTTTACAAATCTACACACGTTTATTTCAATTGTGGAAGTCTGTCGCTTTGGACAATGCTTGGGTTAAAGATTTTCAGTCATTTATATTCCTTCACTCGCGTGTTTTCGCGCGTTTAGCGATGCGGCACACTCGCGTTTTTTGTGTGGGGATCCTAAACTATGCTTACGGGGCTATTTAAAAATACTTGTTTTGGCCCTCCCCCAAATCTACACAAGTGTATTTCACTTGTTGAAGTCTATCGATTTGGACAGTGTTTGGGTTAGATATTCTTTCCCATGTCAATTTTCTTTTCTCCCGCGTGTTTTCGCACGTTAAGCGAGGCCGCATACTCGCGTTTTAGATGTGGGGATCCCAAACTTTGCCCTTTCCCAAATCTACACACATATATTTCACTTCTGGAAGTCTGCCACTTTGGACAATGCTTGGGATGGAGATTCTCGCTCATTTATATTTTTTTCTCTCGCGTGTTTTCGCGCGTTTAGAGATGCGCCACACTCGCGATTTTGGTGTCGTGATCTTAAACTATGCTTACCGGACTTTTTAAAGATGTTACATTTGGCCCTTTCCCAAACCTAAACATGTGTATTTCACTTGTGGACGTCTGTCGCTTTACACAATGCCTGGGTTAAAGATTCTCGCCCATTGATAACTTTTTTTTCACTCGCGTGTTTTCGCGTGTTTACCGATGCGCCAAACTCACGTTTTTGGTGTAGGGATCCCAGACTATGCTTAGAGGGCTCTTTAAAAATGCTAGTTTTGGCCCTCCACCAATTCTACACAAACGTATTTCACTTGTGGAAGTCTATCGATTTGGACAGTGCTTAGGTTGGAGATTCTCGCCCATATCAACTTTCGTTTCTCTCGTACGGTTCTCACGCGTTTAGAGATGCGCCACACTCGCGTTTTAGGTGCGGGGATCCGAACCAGTGCTTACCTAACTTTTAAAAGATGACACTTTTAGCCCTCCACCAAATCTACACACGTGTATTTAACTTGTGGAAGTCTATTGATTTGGAGAGTGCTTACAGTCGTGGAGAACGGGCTACGCACAGCGTGATTTTGGCCAACTTTAGGTCGATTTCCAGGAAATTGGGCGATATTTCCGTGTCTCAGGGACTCTAAACTAATTCGAAAAAATCACGCGACTAAACCACGCAAGAGAAAAATATAAATGGGCGAGAATCTCCAACCCAGGCATTGTCCAAAGCGACAGACTACCATAAGTAAACTACACGTGTGTAGATTTGAGAAAGGGCCAAATCTAGCATCTTTAAAAGGTCCAGTAAACATAGTTTGAGATCCTCACACCGAAACCACGAGTGGGGCGCATCTCTAAACGCGCGAGAACTTACTAGAGGAAAGAAAGTTGATATGGGCGAGAATTTCTCACCGAAGCACTGTCCAAATCGATAGACTTCCACAAGTAAAATACACGTGTGTAGATTTGGGAAAGGGCCGAAAGTAGCATCTTAAAAAAGTTAAGTGAACATTAATTGGGATTCCTGCACCGAAAACACGGGTGTGGCGCATCTGTATACGCACAAGAACTTACGAGAAAAAAAAAAAGTTGATACGGGCGAGAATCTCCAACCCAAACACTGTCCAAATTGATAGACTTCCACAAGTGAAATACAGATGGGTAGATTTGGGGAGGCTTAAAAGTAGCATCTTTAAAAAGTTAAGTAAGCATTGTTTGGGATCCCTGCACCTAAAACGCCAGTATGGCGCATCTCTAAACGCGCGAGAACTTACGAGAGAAAAAAAAGTTGATATGGGCGAGAACCTCCAACCCAAGCACTGTCCAAATTGGTAGACTTCCACAAGTGAAATACACGTGTGGAGATTTAGGGAAGGGCTAAGTCTAGCATCTTTAAAAAGTTAGGTAAGCATTGTTTGGCGTTCCCGTACCTAGAACGTGAGTGTGGCGCATCTCCAAACGCACGAAAACTTACAACAGAAAAAAAAATTGATAGGGGCAACAATCTCTCCCCCAAGCACTGTCCAAATCGATAGACTTCCACAAGTGAAATACACATGTGTAGATTTCGGGGAGGCCTAAATCTAGCATGCTTAAAAACTTAGCTAAGCATTGGTTGGGATCCCCGCCCATAAAACAGGAGTGTGGCGCATGTCTAAACGCACGAGAACTTACGAGAGAAAAGAACGTTGATAGGGGCGAGAATCTGTCACCCAAGCACTGTCTAAATCGAGAGACTTCAACAAATGAAATACACGTGTCTAGATTTGGGGGAGGGCTAAAAGTAGCATGTTTAAAAAGTTAGGTAAGCATTGACTGGGATCCCTGCACCTAAAACACGTGTGTGGCGCATCTCTAAGCGCGCGAGAACTTAAGAAAGAAAAAGACATTGAGAGAAGCGAGAATCTCTCACCCAAGCACTGTCTAAATCGAGAGACTTCCACAAATAAAATACACGTGTCTAGATTTGGGAGAGGGCTAAAAGTAGCATCTTTAAAAAGTTAGGTAAGCATTGGTTAGGATCCTTGCATATTAAACGCCAGTGTGGCGCATCTCTAAACGCGCGAGAACTTACATGAGTAAAGAAAGTTAATATGAGTGAGAATTTCCACCCCAAACCCTGTGCAAATGGACAGTTTTCCACAAGTGAAATACACCTGTGTAGATTTGGGGGAGGGCTAAATCTAGCATCTTTAAAAAGTTAGGTAAGCATTGGTTGGGATATCCTGCACCTAAAACGCGACTGTGGCCCATCTCTAAACGCGCGAGAACTTACGAGAGAAAAGAAAGTTGATAGGGGCGAGAATCTCTCACCCAAGCACTGTCGAAATCGAGAGACTTCCACAAATGAAATACACGTGTGTAGATTTGGGGGAGGGCTAAAAGTAGCATCTTTAAAAAGTTAGGTAAGCATTGCTTGGGATCCCTGCGCTGCACCTAAAACGCCAGTGTGGCGCATCTCTCAACGCGCGAGAACTTACGAGAGAAAAGAAAGTTGATACGGGAGAGAATCTCCAACCCAAACACAATCCACATCGATAGACTTACACTAGTGAAATACTCGTGTGTAGATTTGGGGGAGGGCTGAAAGTGGCTTCTTAAAAATGTTAGGTGAGCATTGGTTGATATTCCCGCAATCAAAACGCGAGTGTGGCGCAGCTCTAAACGCGCGAGAACTTACGAGAGTAAAAAAAGTTCATACGGGCGAGAATCTCCAACCCGAACACTGCCCAAATCGATAGACTTCCACCAGTGAAATACACGTGTGTAGATTTGGGGGAGGACTACATCTAGCATCTTTAAAAAGTTAGGTAAGAATTGGTAGGGATCCCGACACCTAGAACGCGATTGTGGCGCCTCTCTAAACGCGCAAGAACGTACCACAGAAAAGAAAGTTGATGGGGGCGAGAATCTGTCACCAAAGCACTGTCCAAATAGATAGACTTCCACAAGTGAAATACACTTGTGTAGATTTGGGGGAGGGCTAAATCTATCATCTTTAAAAAAGTTAGGTAAGCATTGGTAGGGATCCCCGCACCTAAAACGCGAGTTTGGCGCATCTCTAAACGCGCGAGAACTTACGAGAGAAAAGAAAGTTGATAGGGGCGAGAATCTCTCACCCAACCACTGTCCAAATAGACAGACTTCTACAAGTGAAATACATGTGTGTTGATTTGGGGGAGGGCTAAATCTAGCATCTTTAAAAAGTTAGGTAACCATTGTTTAAGATCCCCACGCCTAAAATGCGAGTGTGACGCATCTCTAAACGCGCCAGAACTTACGAGAGTAAAGAAAGTTGATATGGGTGAGAATCTCCACCCCAAACCCTGTGCAAATGGACAGTTTTCCACAAGTGAGATACACAAGTATAGATTTGGTGGAGGGCTGAAACTAGCATCTTTAAAAAGTTAGGTAATCGTTGGTTGGGATTCCCGCACCTAGAACTCGAGTGTGGCGGATCTCTAAATGCGCGAGAACTTACAAGAGAAAAGAACGTTGATAGGGGCGAGAATCTGTCACCCAAGCACTGTGTAAATCGAGAGACTTCCACATATGAAATACACGTGTGTAGATTTGGGGGAGGGCTAAAAGTAGTATCTTTAAAAAGTTAAGTAAGCATTTGTTGGGATCGCCGCACCTAAAGCGCGAGTGTGGCGCATCTTTAAACGCGCGAGAACTTACGATGACAATTTGAAGAAAAGGCGCTGTTAGTACCTTCTTGTTACTTGATGAAAATTTTGCAGGGTTGGTTTTACCAGGGCGCTTCATGACGCCTCCTGGAATAAGCTATACCTTCCCTAGTTGAATCGTCATCAGTTTATCGTACGTTATTCAGGTTATTGATTGAAAAAACAATTATACTTTTGAACCTTAGTTCCTCCACTTTTCAGGGGATGGGAGTTGGGCTCACTTCTTTCGGAGGTTGCTACTTACGGACTTTCACGATTCGTTGTGTGTACGAGCCATTGGCCAAGCGATTGGCCAAGCCATTGGTAGCCGTGCATGGTCACCTAAAGCACCGACAATATATCTTAGCTCCATGTACTAAGTTTCTCCTCGCGCTTTTTTAATTGCCGAGCATGATAATACTGCACGTGGCTTCCACTGCCAACGACATACTTAGACAAGTATTCCAGATCATCTGGGTTTTTATTCCTAAGATCTGTTTTAGATTGATTAACTTGAATCAAACGCTCCTTTACGCCCGGACAGGCATCTCGATGCAAGCTCACAGTTTCTTGTGATGGCTTTCATTGGGTAAGCAAGACATTTACGTCTGCTCGCCGCGCTCAACATCCATTCGTAGGCACTTTGGTATCTTTAAGTTCAGTTCTTAGATCTGAACTTGGTTCAGGGGGAGAAGGAAAGGAAGGTTCATGTTGTGTAATTCGTTCATCATTGCGGGATTACTTGATTTATCGGCATTCCCGGTTTTGTCCGCTCACGTTTTTTTCCTGCCCAAGTCTTTCTTCACGTGTGTTTAGACGTGATCCCATATATAATGACCTTGTTTTGTTCCGGATTATTGGCGTCGGTGGAGTCCGCCATCATTTGAAAGCATCGGAAATGGCTCGAACGCACTATTTACTTTTAAAGCACTGTTAATATCGTGACTTCATTTTTTAAAAAGCTTGTCTCATATTCCATCGGCCCTTTCTGGTTTATTTTTTTATTTAATATCATCGACATGTCACTGAAACAGATTATGACGCCTTCTCGGGCCGCAAGACGAAGAACGCTAGTGAGAGTATGTAAGGAATGCTAGGAAATTTCCTACCATTTCTCTGCGGTACTTAGAGTAGAAGCCCCGTGCATTCCGTCATGTAATGTTGGAAGGTCTTTGACCCCGCACATCTTTTGTTTTATTCTCATACACTCTGCATGAATTACATAATCGCAATGCTGCTATTGGTTAGTTGTATGAGCGCACATAACCACCTTTTGTGTTCCGGATTTTGTGCCGGGTCAACCCCCAAAATAACCAACAAAAACATACAACAGAGAACTTTTGCAGGTTTCCTAACCATTTTCTTCTATTAACTATGGCTAGACTTATTAGCGAAGCTCTGGCAGCCCGAAGGCCCCCAAGCGGAGCACCATACCCATATAGGAAAGGAATGTAAACCCACAAATTGATTTTCTCATGGTTATCATGGCTAGGGGTATTGCTCGTGGGCGCGCACGCACGACGAGGACGACGTTGCGCAACATGGCGGTCATACTCCAATTGACCGAGACATACAGCCTTGGTTTACGGCGTACATCTTTGATATTGGACATCCATGTTATGGTCAATTGACACCTGTCAAAATAAGGTATCCGTTGACCAGTATCACGTGACCATATTGAGAGCTCAAGCTTAGAGCTCATCGAGGTCACGTGTTTTTTAAAGTTGACCGCTGACAAAGTACTGGTTTTTCGATTGACAGCAAACCTCACCGCAAGGTCACAAAACTCAAATCAAAATTCTCGCTTATCCTGGGTTAGCTTATTCGGGCTTTCAAAAATCCGGCCCAGAAAACTCAAAGCACAAGATCACAAAACTCAAAGCAAAATTCTCGCTTATCCTGGGTTAAAGCGGTTAGCTTATTCGGGATTTAAACAATATGGCCCAGAAGCTCCGCTTTTAGGCTTGGTTGAATCTCTATACTAGGGTATCTAAAAGATAGTGATGCTGCGGCACATTCTGTTTTATGTCCAAACACAGTTCAGATCACTACGTGCTTTTGTCCCGATCCTTTGTCACACCTCGACATCGATGCGTCATCATGCATGAGATAGTGATCTGAACTATATTTAGACATACCAAGGGGGCGAGACTGCCATAAGAAATGACATGCTAAGTTTAAAATTGAGATGTCACAATTTATCGTCCAGAACTACAAACTATCAAATACTGCTTTAAAAACAAAAGCAGGAGTTGTAAAAGTCAAGCACGATCTCCTTCACATCGTTTTACAGGTAAATCAGAGCAAAACACAACCACTAACATTTCCTTCATTTAGTCAGTGTGACGTTATCTGTAGTAAATTACTACGACATATTTACACAGCGTTCAAAATTACCTTCAACAGAAGCTATTAAACCGGCAACGAGCTAAGGGAGTCAGAATCACTAAAAAAGAAACTAGGTAAGGATAAGACCGATTGCGAGCAGCGAAACATTAAGAAACTCGGGTATCACGACACATCGCTTGGCCCGGCACCTTTGTCACGAGGTTTTATGGGGAGCAGGGATGGCGCAGTGATGAAAGCGCTCGCTTCCCACCGATGTGTCCCGGGTTCAATTCTGGCCGGGTGCCATATGATGGTTGAATTTGTTGTTGGTTCACGCCTTACTCCGAGGGTTTTTCTCCAAGTACTTCCGTATTCCTCCCTCCACAAAAACCAACACTTAAAATTTCAATTCGACCAGGATAGAGGACCTGCGATTGGTTTGAACACGTCACGTGATGTAACCGATACTGGGAAATCTCAATTTGGAGCGAAAACGCCGGCGGACCTGTTTGAAAAGCGAACAGTTCGACTGTCGGGACAGTGGCAAAGATCCAAGCATATTCCCGCGTCAAATTGATGCTGTTGTCTATTGTCAGGCGCGCCATCTGATTGGCTACCCTGGCTCCTGGGTGGGGGTAAGCGAAAAGCGCGGGAAAAAGATAATATATTTTTCTTTCACTGTTCTCCAATCAACCGAGAGATTGGCTTGCGGAATCTTAAGCTTGTCAATCATTTAAAAGTGCTTTTTGTGAAGTTTCTGAAATAATATTACAGGAGCTACGTCATGGTTTGGCATCTTGAAAAGTTTAGCCTAAATTTTTCAAGTCCGTCGTTTGTAATCCGTGTCAATCTTCTCCATCCTTAACCACCCTTGTCTCTTTTTGGTTCATTATCTATTAAGTGCTTTCCTATCTTAGTAATTTGTTTAAGGTTTCCCTTAATTTAAAGGTAATTTTGTACATGGCCAAAGTAACTCAAAATACTGCGGCAGAGCTCCTTTACGCGCTTTTTTGCTTGAAAGCACATCTAATAACTAAGCTGCGATTAAAAGTAAACGAGCTTTCAAGAATAAGTACCTGTTTTAATATTTCGTCTGTTGAAGACTAGATATAAAGTGTACATACAATCGCCACATTCAAACTACCTTGGCGATTATTATAAATTCTTTACAAAACAACACAATTATTAATTTGTTTCTAATATACGAGTTTCGTGATTAACCCACATTATTGATCCAAACAAATAAAAAGCCAAACCATGTAGAAACATCGTTGTCTATCAATCTACTTGTTAGCATAAACTGCTCGTACACACTTTTCTATGCAAAGTTCAAGATTTTATCCGAGCCATTTTTTCCACACTCGAGGATCTAAGTCAAAATACAATCAAACAACGCTAGAACTAAAATGTTAAATTTGGCGACTTAGCGGAGAACACGAGAAAAGAGCCGACAAACACCCAGCGGTCAAACGTAAGGCACGTGCGCAGTTGCCGCCAAAATCGCCGCTTCCAAAATGCCACTCAAGTAATGAATTCTCGACTTCCAGGCTTCAAGACCGTTAATTAAAACGCAATCTGTGGATACGATTGCTTTGGCATTGTGTATTTAGTAGTAACTTACAAAATTTAAGTCATTAAAAATCTTAAATATTTTCTTCGCTTGACCGCCGTGTTTGTTGGAACTCAATTACCAGTCACGCTGACCAAACTGAGCCTGCATTCCGACGAACATAATAGTGGCCTTCCAAAGAATGCTCGCCTAAGAAGCGCAGTATTTCTAACAGTATAACACATGATTTTGGCTTTTTTACATGCTTTGCGATATAAATTTACAAACGCGCGACTTTCCTCGTTTTATGCTCCGCTAAAACAGTTCTAAGCCAACCAAAACGCATGTAATATTCGATCTGCATTATCAAAATGAAACTATTCCAAGGCTTTTTTATTGTTCTATTTTCGCTTTGGACAAAAAAAAAAACAAAAAAACAAAAAAAAACACGACACTACAACTCACCTGCACGTTTTACCAAAACAGTGTTGGGTTTGAAGAGATAAACCATAAATACTGTGTCCTACAATTTCTTTTTTTGGGGCCAAAGCTAATATAAACTATATTGTAACCACGGGATGTACTTGTTGTCTATTTCGAGCGGTCCTGGGACCAACCGTGTCCCCATCGAGGAGATTACACGTACTACAGGGCCAATATGGCGATTATTCATATACGTATATATATAAAATTCTATCAATTTTCTGTAATTTCAAATTACCATTATCAAAAATTTACCTTTTCATAATTTTTAAGTACAACGTAACTTAGTCTCATTAAACGTTTGATCACTATCGACCGAAGCATTAAATTCCACGAAAGAACGAAGATTGTCCGGATGGACCGAAGTGTTCCCGAAGAGTTCCGAAGAGCTCTGATGATGATCCGAATCTGGTTGTTTGACAAATCCAGCGACCTTTGCATTTGAACAATTTTTCAGGTTCTAGAAAGTTGAAATATCTTCCTGATTTGCGACGCTCGTTGATTGTGGACATTCCGTTGCTTGTTACTTCATTATCCTGTGTGACTCTTTCAATGTTGCCTTCGTGTAGCTGTTCTATGATAATATTCCTCGTGACACATGACTTGTGTATATATGAGCTGATTACGTGACATTTACATTCCCAAGATGCTGTTTCCAAATCTTGTCATGTGGCTTGCTTGTGTAACTCCATTGCGTTACGATGCGTTACGTTACGTTACGTTACGTGGATGAAGTCATAGATCTGTTGAGTATGTTAACTAGAATGCTTGATGGCCAGTCCTTAGAGATTTCTCCGAATAAGTGGCACTCATTGTGTACTCCTCCAGTTTGTCGTAGTACAAGACCAAATGACCTGACGAACAACAACAACAGAATTATCAAACACAACACAAAACAGCAAACTCCAGGGGGGGGGGGTATCCCACTCCTGCTAACACCCCTCCTCCTCCTCTTAACACCCCCTTCCCACTTCCCGCTTTCCTTCCTCCCCCCTTACCCCTCTCCGCGCTCCTGTCAACTCAGTTTCTAAAACCGATTCCCCCAAATCGCCATACTTTTTTATATTCATGTAGATAGTCCTTCGTACTCAACCTCTTCTTTTCCCTCTCTCGGGTATAAGGGACCGGTCATTATTTATCGCCTAAGGGGGGGGGGGGGGCCCCGGAAGATTTGGGGGGGACCCCATGGTTTTCTGAAAAACGGCGGGGGGGCCACAGGAGCACTAACCAACCCCAAAGGGCGGCCCCAGACAAGAA
>Ga0126339_10004706_pt1 | contig 10120 bp, 7 predicted proteins | sample OrbTmetagenome_2_FD_92532 | JGI IMG/M metagenome (GOLD analysis project Ga0126339, IMG submission 92532) | Coral microbial communities from Petempiche,Puerto Morelos, Mexico - Orbicella T R C metagenome | ecosystem: Host-associated > Invertebrates > Cnidaria > Coral | place: Petempiche,Puerto...
AAAAAAATATGGGTTTAATTTTTTCTTCTTTTTTTGGTAAAAAATATATAAAAAACTTTTGTGGGTGTTTTGCCTGCGGGGGGGGTGGTTGGGGCCGGGGGGGGGGGGGGGGGGGGGAAATACTCCCTTATATAGGTGATACAGGTATGTGCGGCCCCAAGAGGTATGGTTTTTCAGCTGTTTTGGTCATAAATAGGGTATCGATTTTGGCCATTTTGGTCATAAATAGGGTATGATTTTTTGTACCCTAGTCTTGAACTGGATATGTTTTTTAGAAAAAGCTATTTTTTTCATCATTATCAATAAGACCATCAACAAAATCCTTTCACAGTGCCTTTAACATTGGTCTGAACTAGGTAACTAATTATAAGGCAGGTCTGAGACAGGGTATTGATTTAGGGTCAGGTCATAAATAGGGCATCAAAGTTTTGGTCAGGTCATAAATAGGGTAGGGAAAATTGCAGATTTTGGTCACGAATAGGGTAATGGTTTTGGGAAGCCGGCTGCACTCCCCGACCCAATTTTTCTGGGAGTACCCCTCCCCCTGAGGCTTAAGCACACAAGTAACCTAATGTAAGTTCCTACATGTGCATGCTGGTTTACAGCGCCAGTGTCTAACATAGAGTAGCTTGGTGTATATATCAAATTAGACTTCTAAAGCAGGATTGCATGTAAGAAAATAGTCTCCCAACTAAGATTTTCATTGAGCCGGTCACAATTTTTTGTGAGAGACCTGGAACAAAATTTTTGTCCCCAATCTTTTGCAAACACCTTGAATGCAGGGCTACCAAGATTCCTGTTTACAAGATGGCAGATCACCTCTTTTTCAGGCGCTTAGCGACAACCTTGCTAAAGTACCTCTCACCAATCAATACAAATGAGCACTCAGCCTTGCAAGATACATAATATGACATAATATTGTAGGTAGTTTTGAGGTAAATCCAAACGTTCTGACTGGTTCTTTCTTGCTCAGGATCTGCCATACAGTAAAAAGCCCTGTATTTTTTTTTTTTTTTTTTCAAAAGCCAGCAAATTCAAAATTTGCAACTTGCTCACTTGCTCAAGCCGCACTGGGGAATATTGGCCCTTGGTCATTTCTTGTATGGACCTTACTGTGCTCAATCCATACTGCCATGACCTCCTATCAATGTTCCCCAAAATGGCCCTTGTAATTAGTTAGTAACAGGTTGGTACTCACCTTGAAACATAAAAATGAATTCACTATTTACTGTTAGTTCAATTGTTAGAAGCATCTCGAGGGCAGGTGCACCTATCAGCCTCAGGGACATCCCTCATCACTGCCTCAGCATGTAAGCCACAGCCTTAACCAGTAATAAAAAGAACAGATTACTCTATACCACCAATTACTCTACAATGAAGAAAAGTCATAACCTAAACATGAAGATTAGGTAAGATTTTGAAACACTGAATTTTTATGGCTTCACTGGTTTGTGGAAAATCCAATAAACAAGTTACTTACTGGGCTACGAGAAGTTTGAAAGACTTTATAGTCATTTACTTGCAAATAATTATAATTACACCAAATTTGAACATGACATCGCTTCCAAACGATCAACAGCACCACAGTAAGGTATACCCTTAGCTCTCAGTATTAAAGATGATTTCCAGTCCGTACTGAGCACTCCTGAGAGTTTATTTGTGTTTTTTTGTTTTGTTTCATGTAAGACCACAAAATGTAAACATTTTGCAACTACTTACATGAAGTAAATTTGAAAGTTTCAAAACAACCACCATTATGGATGCAAAGCTAGAAGCTTTGTGCTTCATTCTATCTCATATCACTTGATGAAACAACTTCACAGCTGTAAAAATCAATGAAGCTGTTGGAAAAAGAATTTGAAAGGCCTCAAAGATAAGGTATGTGGTTCATAACAAATAACATCAGATAACATCAGATAACATCAATTAACATTCGCATTCCATTGAGTGAGACTTACAATGAGGGGGACATGGAGGGGTTCTGAACACTGCAACACCACAAAAAAAATTAACAAACACCGCATCACCGCAAGAAAAGTCTACGAAACACAGTCACTGCAACACATATTTTTAGCATCATGATTCATTCATCTACACTTAAAATCATACTATTATACCTCAACAATTTTCCACAAAATAAACTCATCACAATGCTTTTCATTGCACAAATGTCGATACCGCTGATGCCTGTAAATCAGTTTTCTTGCTCTTGTGAAGAAACCTTGCATGAAGCTAGGAAGCCGACGAAGAAAACAGAGAGGAGCCTGGAGTGATGGCCTTTACCCCAGATATGATCCCCATCTTCTTTTACTTCGCTCACTTTTCTTGGTGAATAAACCCACTGACTGAAGCCAGGAGCCATAATCGGGGACTCCTGCTGAAGCCCTACTATCTTGACTGAAAGTACTGCTTCCCGGAGCTAGCTGTGTTTGCATTTGAGTCGATAATCGTTTGAAAAATTGAAGGTCAAGAAAGTCGCAGGACCTTTTGTGGCCAGTAGTTTTCGCCACCTTTACCTTTTTTCATAGAAAAAATCTGCGCAGCCAATTATTTATATTTGGCCTTGGTGTTTCCAGAATTTCCAGGATTGGTTCTGTCCTCACTCCTCCACGTGTCTAGCGAACACTGAGCTCCGGGTGGCAAAGGTCGAGTTACTTGTTAAGTTACGTATAAATGAAAACAGCTTTGGATTGGCAGCCGAAGCATATTGCAGATTGACTAGAAAGTGATGATCTGCATTTTGTTACAAATTATTAACCTCAATGGTACGCGTTTGTCATAAGTTAGCATGGATTAACGAATTTAGGTTTGAGAAGGTAAATCAAAAACCCCAGCACCGCAAACAATTTCATTCCACCGAACACCGCAGCGTGAAAAACACAAACATCGCACACCGTAGGGCTTGAGATCACCGCAACACCGCAAGTTGAGATTTTATTCACCACATCACCGCATTAGAAAAACATCAACACCGCAACACCGCAAGTCCCCATGTCCCCCTCTACAATGTTTATAAACATAACGGTGCTGAGACTGCGCATTGCGGAATGGAAATCATCTTTAAAAGCAGATTGTCACGTCAACACGACACATAGTGATAAACGTCCTAGCCATCTAAACAAGGATAACATAATAAAGATTGAATACATCGAGGAGATGGACTCTGAATTTGGAAAATCCTGAGTGCAACATCCTGTCATTTCCTGTCTGGCCGGACATGCTCTCCTAGATACTCGGCCACAAGGTAGAGACAGACTGTTTATAACGTGCTTACCTTTCCAAGTTGTCTTTTGACACTTACTGCACTTAACCTTGAAACACATTTTGTCTTCAAAATAAAACTGTTTTCGCTGGACTTTCTCGCTGCGCACTCGAGCGCGCAACTACCACCTGGTAACCAGGCCGGCCGGGGCATCACGCCATGATGAGGCTTGCACGCTGCACTGTCACGCAATAAAGAAATAATTCGAAAACTATTCAGTGGATAAAGTCAAGAAATTGAGATGTTATAGAAGATTGATAAAGAATACACTTTTTCGAGATTTAAGGGCCTGTTTACAAGGAGGGAGGGTTACCCTAGCAAGCGGGTTAACCCTAGCTGGAGGGCAAGAGTGCAAGCAAAATTTCACAGGTAGCCTGGGAACAATTAGAAAGTTAACTCGGGTAGGCCGGTTAACCCTGCCTGGAGTGTTTACAAATGAAAAAGTTAACCCGCCTGCCAGGGTAACCCTAGCACGCAGATAGGGCAACCCGCCTACCCGGGTAATCCTAGCTGCCTTGTAAACACGACGAAGAAAAAACGAGGAAACGTGTGATTGCTAGGGTTAACCCGCTTGCTAGAGTAACCCTCTCCTTATAAACAGGCCCTAAGCCTGTGCGTTCTCCCAAACTTCAGATATTCGTCGAAATATTTTGCACCGCTTTACAGCGGAAGACGATGCAAAATGAGAGACATAACAAGGAAGGAAACGATTTTTCTGTATTCTGTAAGTTGACTGGTCAGTTTTGTTTAAACTGACCCCCAGTTACTGTAGATAGTAGTAGACCCCCGACAATTTCGCTAGTTTTTCGCTGTGTAAGTCCTTGCAGAGTCGCGTACGATCTGGGAGCAATCCAGCCCATGCTAAGTAGGTAACTCATTGCAATGTAATGTTAAAATATAGAATAAAATGAGAAGGTCATCATAGCACACCAAAGAAATATCTCACATTTCCGTGCAGTCGTGATTTGCATAGAAAAAACATTTTGGGCAACAAGAGAAATTTGAGCAAAAGGTTTTTAAAACGTTTTCATTTGTTTCGAGAAATTACAATGTCACTAAAAAACAGAGAATAACAATATTGTTAATCATATACAATAAGGTGAGACTCAATACTCAAAAGTAGTGCGAGTCGGCATTATTTTTTCGTGTATTTTCGGTCTCGCAATGGCAGAGACAGTTATTTCTTGTAACGTGTTCTACTTGTATGTGATCTTTATGATTTATATACAAGAATATTCTCACTGTGGATTCAAATGTAAGATAATTACAATGGGCCTTACTGACAATGTATATATTGCACCTGTGTACAGGCTCGCAAATGATAATTAATGATCCCGGCCCGCAAATGATCCTGGGACCGCAAATAATCCCAAATAATAGGAATGGCGTGGACTCTATGAAAAGTGTATGGATATATATTTTTAATTACGCAAAGTGAAGAAAAGACTAAAAAGTCAAGCGTCTCAGCTCAGGCTGTTTTATTGGTCAGGCACAATAAAACACGGGAAACATACCGCGCAGAATAAATATAATTAATTTTTGGTTTAAAAAAAACGCACCGCAAAAATCACATGAATCTTCGAAGATGCCTCTGCAATTAACCAACCCCTTAGAATTTTTTCCTGAACACTACTTGCGTTCTTAGTTGTCATGGGCGTCCATTAAGCGTACACGATTAGTCTACGTGCGAATTCCGGAAATTATGTAATATTTGCTTTTTATTCATTTTTATTGAAAAATGCTTTTTCCCGTTCACAACTCGCTCTTGCAGATATAAGATAAAATATAGTAAGAGCTTGAATTACCTTAGTGGATTTACTTGCATACCGTACGTACGCGTAGATCTGTCGCTTTTGCACGAGCAAATTTTTTCCTGCCAATCACATCTCCGCCTCTATGGATGTGAGGAAAGCTGCGCAAGAGATGTAAACAAGTTACTCAGGAGTTCTCAGTTGTCTCCAAATACTAGAATACAGCAAATATCCTGAGTTATACAATACATCTCAGGTGACCAGATTAAGATATTTGAGGAAAACCATAGCAATTGTCGCCCAGCTTCGCCACAAATCTCTAACACAGGACTTCGCGACGCTAGATACATGTTTAAAGTTGTCAAATTTGCATTCAAATCGTTTAAGTACTGTTTCTTTTGATTGTGTAACCTATTGTAACTGTCGTACCAAAATTAACCACTGTATTATTTACGTAAAATAAAATGGATTACGTAAATTTGAACGCACGATCCAAATTCCTGAGTCCATTCATTCCATCCTTTATGGCGAGGAGACCATTTCCGGTTCGGGAATCATTTGTGGTACAATCTGGGGAAATTTCCGATCGTGGGATCATTTTACGGTCCAATTAGGACTCATATTTCCCTTGTAACTTAATTCTCTCTCAAGATCACTTTCTGCCACTTTTTAAACTTTTAGAAGAATTTTATATTAGTATTCTGGCCATACCTTGACTGAAACAAATGTGTAATAAGCGAGATTTTCATTGTTAACGTAAAGAATTTCCACCGTAGAAAAGCTTTTTGGTGTGTTTATTCAGTACAGTTTGACAGGCGATCAAGCCAGCGCTTTTAAAAATTATGCAAAGTATTGTAAATAACGTTCAGCTTTCAGCCTTTGTCTTGATTCACTCAGAGATCAGCCTGAAAAAAAAAACATTGTCTTGCTTAGCACACAGAACTGAACTTGAATTTATTATTCTTCACCCGATGCAGTTTACATTCAAACGGCGGAATTTACTTGAATGTAAGGGTGGTTGACATGATTTGACAAATTAATTTCTTTTTTTTTTTTGACAGCATTTAAAACGCATTTGCGTTACATATAGATTGAATTAAATAAAAATCTAACTCTAACGCACAAAACAATATTCCTTCAAAATATCAGTAGAACAAAGAGTACAAGTTGAAAAGATGAAAAGCCATAGGAACTAAAACCATAAAAACCGTAACTGCATGCTACTAAAATTTTCTGACATTTTTTCTATATACGTCCTTTTTACGTGACTTATGTGGGATATTTGTATTAGCTTTAGTTTTAGAAGAAACACAGCTGGCGCGTTTTCATTTGTTTCCATCAGTTAGCTGGCACGTTCCAATTCTGCACCATTTTTCAAGACTACAGTAAGAAGTCTTCAACAAATATCAACTTGCAGTCATTCATCCCGCTAGAACTGACATCACTCAATTTTAGATCGCAACTGAATCTGGATTAACGAAGCGAGACCTTTTTGAAACAACGAATTTGGTTTCGTTAAATTTTACAAATCCACTGAAGAAAAGAGAAGACATGCGCGGAGAAAACATTTCCAAAGAGTTTATCTGTCTTGGAGTCCTCCAAGAGTCTGCAAACTCAAGAGTGATATTCACAAACATAGCGTTCAACATCGTTTTCTCGATAATAGCTTCATTAGAGAATCTTTTGGTTCTTATCACGTTATGTCGGAGTTCTAATTTACAGTCGCCTTCGAACACCCTACTGTACGGCCTGGCTTTATCTGATCTGTTCAGTGGACTTATCTGTGGGCCATTTGTCATCGCCTGACAGGTTGTACTGTACAATAACAAACTTACTTCATGCACGCTTCCGAAAATTAAGGCTGCGATATTCTTCTTGATAAAAGAAGTTGCTCTTTTTACTATAACAGCGATAAACATTGACCGTTACCTAGCGATACATTTCCATCTACGATATGCAGAGGTAGTTACCAAGAAAAGAGTAAAGATCGCCTTGCTTTGCTTTTTGCTGACAAGTGGCCTTCATTCAATCACATTGACTTTTGATTTTGTACCATTTTCCCACCAAATGATGGCAGTCATAGGTACGATTTGCCTTCTTGCAGTTTCTTTTACTTGGATTAAGATCTACCAAGTGATCCGACGTCACCAAGCTCATATTCAAGTCCACATGATTGCACCAGGACATCAGTTTAACATGGCCAGGTTCAGAAAAACTGTGGCGAATGCCATGATTATTTTGCTTATTTTTGTCAGTTGTTATCTTCCTTATTTTATTACTGCTGTTGTTTTTGCTTTTAACATTTATTCTCCAACCTTCATGTTTGTCTTAATCGCTCAGTCTCTTATTCTTTTCAATTCATCGTTGAATCCTTTGTTGTACTGCTGGCGGTATCGTGACATCCGTGCAGCAGCTAAACAAACACTGATAAAACTGCGCTCTCGAATGCCGGCAAGAGTAAGACCTGATGCTCAACAAAGTCAACCAGCGCACTAGCTGCATTGATATGCCACAAGAGGGTCTTTTGTATTTTACTAAGAGAGGAAGAAGAGCGAGTTGTTCTCAAGGTAATCCCTCTTAGGTTATTCTTAGTCTCCCGCGGATAATGTTACCACGGGAGTTGCGTAGTTGTGTTCTTGGAGGATGCAAATACTTGTATAAAGAGTCTTGTAAGGCCTCCTGGGCTTGGCGGATTAACTCTCTTATCATTCATTCTCATTTGATTTTATTCATTTTTTGTTCTTACCAGTACGCATTCAACTATTAGTCAACAGTAGATCTCTTTTGGTTTCATTATAACCGAAAGTTTTCGAACTCATACTTTGTTCATCTGAACAGTTGTTCTTCTGTTGATATGATTTCTTGCTTGCTAGACAATCATTTTGGATTGAACCTTCAACTTTTTTTGGAGCTGTCTAACTATAAATTACTGATTATATCGGAGATACGTTTAGCAAGGGTCTTTTCAAGGAAAGGTGCTAAGTTTACCAACAAATGAAATATCGGTAGTAGCAAAATTTGAATATGGTCAGCTCCTACTGTTTTCTGCACGTAATCGTATCACTCGTATGCACTTAGTCAACATACACTGCCCAGCTGGACATTTACGCACGTACAGAGCTTAATTGATTTCGCCTCTGTTCTTAGTGCTACCAGCTACACTTCTCCATTTTCCAATAGTCCCCAGTGTAAAAACGCATCGTCATTATTAATTTAGTGCTGGCAGATCTCTAAATTTAAAAGGAATGTTAGAAGAGAATTAATCAGTTAATACAGAAGCATATATAGTGGTTTACACGGCGGATCCACATTTCTTCTTTATGTATAATCCCGGGGGGGGACACTGCCATATATGGGCTATATAGGTATGTGCCGCTGTAAAGGGTATGGTTTTCAAGCAGTTTACTCTAGGATAGGGTATAGAAATCAGACCGTTTGGGTCTAGAATAGGGTATAATTTTTCACAAAACTGACTGGTTAGTTGAAGATTTTATCTAGACTAAGGAAACCAGAAATTGCTACTCAAAAATATAAAAAAAATCAAATCGGCAAGTTTAAATTTACGCAAATCAGCCTCAACAGTGTCAATAGATGGGGGGATTTGGGGAGTTTACTCTCGTATAGGGTAGCAAAATTCAGCTGAACTAGCTCTGGTAGAGGCTAAGGGTTCCAGGGTCCCAGCGGCTCATCCCCACCCAGAAATTCCCAAAGTACCCCCCCGGGTGTATAATGACATTTCAGTAAACTAGGAGAGGATAATACACAAACCGGAGAAGATTATCACGACTGTATCACAACTCTATTCCTTTGTTGAATCAGTCCCAACGGATTGTTTTAGTAACCAAAGTGCTGTTTCACCAGCAACCATCTTCTTAAGTCTCAGCCTGGGTTACACTACGACAAATTGCTTAGGCCGGGTGGAACACCGCTACCACATGGTGTAAATCCATGAATATCGTGTGTATTCGTTCGTTTAAAAGATGTCTTCGGTGTCATTTTTCAAAGTCTCACATCAGATTCATTTATTACTAAGATTTAGAGCCATGTGCACTCTTCTCCATATAACGACGGCCACGTTTCTACAATGGTCAGGTCACTGTCTCACTGAAAGTAAGTTGTGAGAGCCCCTGACCAAAATGTTGTCGTGGACAAAAGGGAGTAAGATGTTGCTAGTCTTACAATCACATATCAAATGGAGCGATGTGGAAGAAATAGATCAAAAACATTTGATCAACATTTCAGCCAGGAATACGAATACTGAACCGACAAGCTTTATCGTGAGACAATTTTTGACAATAATATTATTTTCAGTGATCCTGGACAAGTCATTGTGTTGAAATTATCCTATTAAATTACGTTTTCACTTGGTATGTTATTATTCAGCTACATGTGTGATCAAGAATTTTACTTTCTGGGATAAGTAAGATTAGGAAGATTAATTATTATCATCATCATCATCATCATCATCATCATCATTATTATGTTAAAAGTCCGTTTCAAATCGATAATCTCCCAGACACGTGTGCTTTATGTCAGGTACTGCAAGGAAGTACTTATCTCCTACTGTGATAGTGGTTTTCTCGTCAGCTGTGCTTGATTATTTAGTGAAACCCTTAAGGCGGCTGAACACAGTTTTTGATGCCTGCGTTTCATTCACCTTTTTCTCTAAAATCCTTGATTTTTTTATGGTTAAGCTGACGTATGTGCCTTTGCCATGGCAACACGAATAAAAATAAACAGGTTTTTAAAATCGGTTTTGTTTATTTGTAGAAAATCTAGTCATTAGATTTTCATTATAATTTGCATGCAACAAGCTTGTAACGATTCTCACAAGTTAACACCATTTTGCTAACAATTTAACAGAGTGATCTTTAATTGTCCCTTGTTGAAGGTTTACTGGAATATCTAGAGTTTCCTTTGTTCAAGTTCAATTATTTTCAATACTCCAATTACTTATTTCCTGAAGTATTTTCGTGCCAAATTCCGTGAAATTCTAATGAGTGGTTCTCGAGAAATAGGCGTATTTCCGAGAGTGCAAATTTTCATTCAATCGCAATTTTTTGACTTACTACGCATGCGCTGCATTTAACTGGGTTCTTTCGGTAAC
>Ga0126339_10004707_pt1 | contig 10120 bp, 4 predicted proteins | sample OrbTmetagenome_2_FD_92532 | JGI IMG/M metagenome (GOLD analysis project Ga0126339, IMG submission 92532) | Coral microbial communities from Petempiche,Puerto Morelos, Mexico - Orbicella T R C metagenome | ecosystem: Host-associated > Invertebrates > Cnidaria > Coral | place: Petempiche,Puerto...
ATAAAGTTTCCATATAACGCGCGCTCTGATTGGCTGAAACAGCGTGCTTTATCAGAGAACAGAGCACGGGTTGATGACGGTAAGTTGGCTTTCAAATTTTTGCTTCGGAATTTTGACAAATTTAACCCAAATTAAACATCCCCTGTGACTCAGACAAACGCAATGGAAACGAGCTGTTTGTCTGCAGTAAATATGGCTCACAGAGACCATTGTTAGCAACAGTAGTGTTAAAACTGTACTAAAATAACAAGTTTTGCTAGATTCCCGCCGACAAAACACGGAGTAGCGAAATAGACAAATTCTCAACCTAAACAGTGCTTCGATAAAAGACATTATATTTGTTACGAAAGCAGAAATTATACTTAAGAAGTAAAACAACGACAGAAAACAACAATTGAACTGTCTCTGTTTATGATGAGAAGGTTTATTTTTGTAAAAATGCTCAACTGCTCAAACAACATTTACATGCAGTGTAGTAACGCTCGTTCTCCGGTCATCTCAGTGAAGTGAACCGACGAGTGGTCAGTGCAAAGCTTGCTCTGATATTCTCTTCTGTGCTCGGAGTAGAACCAGTTGAGCGGTTTAGTCTTTCTAACTTCTACGCTAGTTCGGGCAATCTTGCTGCATGCGGCTACAAGCCGTAAATAACTGTATAGCTCCTTTCAAATTCAACTCGGCTTTCATCCGCAAGCTTTGAGCTCCTCGTTTGGTAATTTCCACTGGAAAAGTGCATGTTTTCATGGATCACAATACGGCCGGATTCCTCTGGACTGTAGACTTTTACCTGCCTATCGATCCGTCTTTAAAAATTAACTAAAAAGCGAACTTTGAAGGCATCGTTCATCTCTCGAAAGCTGCTCGAACTACTCGAAACTGAAAGCAGAGCTGAAGTCCAGTTTGTGATTGACAGCTGTCGCTTCGTTAGCCAATCAAATTATTTGAACAATTCTAACAAAGATTGTGATTGGCTTATTTTAGCGTGTTTTATCAGAGAACAGTGCACGGCTGACGTCACTTTTACTCGTTTGGAAAATAAAGTTTGGTTTGAAAATTCAGCCGAATGCGTGGGGAAATTATCGGATTCTTTATCCCAAAACAAATAAAGAAGCCTCGACTGTGCTCTGCTCTGTTGTAAAGCACTTAGGAAGCGGTAGAGCACTCAAGAAGTAGGGAAAACCACTCGACAACGTCTCGTGTTTTCCCCTACACTTCTTTCCTGCTCTACCGCTTCCTGCGTGCTTTACAACAGAACAGAGCACAGTCGAGGCTTTTTTATTTGTTAAACAGAAATTACACCCGTATGTTCGCTCTCCAGAATTTTGTGGCAACGCGTTAAAATTAGACCTGAGTGAATAAGCCAATCAAATGGGAGCATTGGTCGTCCGTTGGGATTTGTGATTGACAGGCTTAACACCTCAGCCTCGTTATATAGGATCGCTCCGTGTTTAAATAGTGCCGGTCCCAAGAAAATACCCGGATGGATAATACTCGTCCGTGAAAATATTTCTGTAAACAAGCGGTTCATTAAATTTGGCTTTCACGACTTCAATTCATCTAAAAAAGTTGAAAATAATTCAGTATGATTTTTGAACTGGCTCGCGGAAGAAAATGTAGTGGTGAACAACAAAGACAGTAGAGAGTTTATGTCAGTCGGAACTATCGGTCTGATAGTTACCCCTTGAAAATTTGATGTTCATAAGGCTAGCATATTTGACCTCGAAGCTTCACTTCTCGGGCAAATATTTGTTTTAAGAACATCAGATTTCCGCAGGGCAACTATCAGCCGATGGTTCCTCGACAGAAACACTCTATTGTTTAAGTAGTGTGCATTGGCTGGAAGTCTTCATAATGGTAACGTTTTCACATTTCTCCAAACGTTTCGACGAGGATTAACGAATGCCGCTGGACACTTCACTTCCTAAGAACACTCAAGAAAGTTGTGCCCGTCATGCGACTTAAAAAGAATCTCAGAATTTTTCGGTGAACTGATGAGCGCGTGCAAACTGCTGCAAGTTTAATTTCAAACGACATTTCGTTCCGTGCCCAAAATTAGGAAGTAACCAGGACGGCGACGCCGAGGACAACGTCGATTAAAAAATGACTTTATATTTTACCTACGAATCTCGCGATACTCTAAAGTCATTTACTTTGTTTATCAGTGACAAAACTTTCACACAACTGAATCTGAGACACAGCGATAGACTTGAAATAAAATTTAAAAAAAATAGCCGTCGTGGTTCACGTTCTCCAGACAACGCAGAATTTGGTCATTTCACGTTGTTGTTTTGCCGAGGACGGTAAAGAAATGTACCAAGAATTATAACGCACGTGCACAGCCATTGTTCTCCTAATTAAATCTTTTGTTTAACGACGTTCCCGTTGCCATTGCCGTCGTGGTTTTCTAAACTCCCTAATAGCGAAAGCGCGAAGCATAGAAATCGAGAGAATACATTATAACTGTTTATTATATATTTTTTTTTTTCACAGGAACAGTTTTGTTCAGCAGCAAATCTGGCTCTGGTGGTGGAGCTATTGAATTAGTCGCTGAAAACGGAATCCTGACCGTTGGTAGGAGTTTCAGAATTTTAATTTTCGATTCCAAAACAGTATTTTTTTTAAATTTGTGAGCTTACAGCAGGAAATTAAATTAAATTAAATTAAATTAAAAGAAACCCAAATTAAACGTGTAATTTAAGGTGGCTCTATTTAGTTTTAGGATTGCACGCGCGCATGGGACGAAAGCTCAAGTAATCTGCGCGCGCTGAAAGGAAAACGTAAGTGTTTTTCGATTTTTATGACGTCAACATACGCACAAAGAGCAAAACTGACAGTGAATTTCCTCGCGCTTCCTTCGGTAATTTTTTTTTTAAATTTGGTCGGTTGTAACCACATACAATTCCTATAAAATACCCTATTTTTGTTAAAATCTGTCAGAGCTAATCTAATATATTTAGAAGAATGACAAATTACAGGATATTGGAAAAACCGTCTGAACAACCTTGACTATTTACCAATTCAAAATGTCAGGCAATATCATTTCCATGATGTGGCAAAGTATGAAACAATTTCACCGAAGGAAAGTATAAATATTAAGGAGTTTAGGCCAAAATGAGGAATATATCTCCCTGTCATTAGATGAGATGTTGCCATGGTAACGGCCTTAATCCGAAAATTGACAACGAAAAAGTTAGCCTTATTTTAACAGTACCCATACTGGTAAATCTCTACAGGGAAAACTTTAAGAGAAGTCAACTAAGTTTCCTTTTCTAACTCGCGCTCTATAGGGAGGGTGTTCGTAAATACTCTAGGGAGCCACTTTAAGCCCAAATTTTACGATAACTGCCGAAATTCTCGCTCGCTCATTGGCTAATTTTTATTGTCAATAAGCGGACAGACACATGAATTTATAATTTATGCGATGCGTCAACGAGCGAGAGCGGGACAATTTGACAATTTGTTATCGTAAAAAACAAATTGATGTCAGTTTTTCATGCGTCTGTCCTGTTATTGACAATGACTCGTCATAACATTGTCAAAGTAGTCGCCTAGTGGATCCACAGCTACTTTGACAATGTTAGGACGAAATTCCAGATCAATAACAGGACAGACGCATGAAAAACTGACGTCAATTTGTTAAATCGACCATCTGTTCCTCCGACAAGCAAGGTAATCTGTTAGCCGCTTTGCTTTAACCAGCACTCCACGTGCTGGACCTAGTCTTGGTTTGCCTTTCCTCTCAGGTTTCGTCCACACTCCGCCCGACGAATTTGAAAACGGAAGTTTCACTGTGAGGACGTCGCATCAAATGTTTTCCGTCCACACCACGCCGGAGGAATTTAAAAACGCAACAATCAGCGGTCATTTTGGATTTGTGTTTGAGGAAAACTCGGTCAGGGAAATCACGTGATTATCGTGACGTCATCGTTTTGGAAAAGCTCCGTTTTCAAAATGTTTTCCGTCCACACTAAAACACAGAGTCAGCGTTTTCAAATTTCTCCGGTTTGAAGAGCGTTTCGAAAAGCTCTGTGTTGGTGACGTATTAGTGTGGACGGTAGACCTAACCGTAGAAATAAAGCTGCGTTTTCAAATTCCTCCGGTGTAGTGGGGACGCTGCCTCATTTGTGCAAATAAATGGCGTCAAAGATCACTCGTTGTTTAGGAAAAGCTGTGTGCGCATAACCAGCCGAACTATTAAAAATACTTGGCTACCTGAGCGGCGTAAAATGTCCGGCAATTGATGTACAACAACAACAATGATTAATTGACACTCCCCTGATGGTGCTTTACAGTGACAATACAAGAGAGCTAAACTAATTGAGTTAAAAGAAGTGGTTTTATAATTCAATTAAAAGGGAAAGAATGCGATAAATATTAACAATATTCAAACAACATACAACGATTCATTATACAACAAATACTAAAATGTAGTGACATACCATCATGACATGCTATTTAAATGACGTGACGTGTTATGTATGCTGTGACGTGACGTGCTATGTACCGGTTCTTTACTGACCTCAGCCCTGAAAATACTTTAGTTCGTTTTTGATGAAACCGGTTCACACTCGAGCAATGAACTCAAAACTAGCATTGGCATATGGAGGGGTTTAGGGCGAAATTTCCTGTTGAAAAGGTTTACTTCTATTCCAGATGCTCCAATTAAAGCAGACGGTTACTCAAGTAGTAACACAAGTGACGATCACTGTGCAGGAGGTAGTTCAGGTGGACTGATAAGACTACAAGGAAATAAGGTGAGATATACTGAGAGAAAATGAGGTGATATATACTGTATACAAATCAAGAGAACAGGAACTAAACTAGAGTGAGACCCTTGTGACCCAACAGAATCTAAAGTGAGTTATATTTAGATCCGTTAACATTGTCTTGAGATCAGTTTCAGTTTGGCCTGAAGTACTGGGATGTAGAAACGACATTTACAAAACATAAGCTGCTTTAGAGCATTGTCCGATACAAAACTATGGAGCGTTAAATGTAACTCGTAGATGTCTCTCGGGTGTTTTTCGCGTCATCTTTTGTTTGAGAATATTGAAAATTGTACTGTTTTCTCTTTAGTTAGCCACATTGAGGCCCATTAATTTTAGGCCGGGTCTCACATAGGTGAAGGGAAGGGGTCGTTTTATTAGAGGCGTGGTGGTGTGGAGGTGAAATAGGAAGATTCAGTGGAGCTTATTCAAGTAAGCCTCTGGAAATTGCGCTGTCATTATATGATTAATTACAAACTCAAAATCAAACGCTTATTACAATTGACATAAAAACTGTTGTGGGATGAGCTGGAAACTGGAAAAGCAGAAATTTGTTAGACGGAGAAATGGGGTAAATGGAGAGTAATTGCAAATTTCTATGTACCTTCGTTTGTTTAGGTGATCATAGGAAGTAACGGACGATTATCGGCAGCTGGTGGGGACAGCGGTTACAGTTTGAATCATTCTCATTACTGTGGGGGTGGAGGAGGGGGTGGAGTTATCCAAGTGTTTTCGCTCACTGATAATACAAACTATATAGCCAACAGTACAATCAGTACGCGGCCTGGACTCGGAATACAGGATGGCGAGGAAGGGTTGGAGCAAGTCGCTGGTGAGTATAATTGATATCGGATTGTGAATTCTACTAAGATGATAATAATGATAATGATAATGATAATGATAATGATAATGATAATGACAATGATAATGATGATATACTAATACTAATGATAATAATAATCATCATCATCTTATTACTTGTATAGCGCAAAATTCATTAAAATATATGATCTGATGCGCGTTACAAAAATCTGAAACAAATTAAATCTAAGAAAAATACGCTTGCTTAAAAAGGTGTGCTTTCAGTTCTCTCTTAAAAGTATTAATATTGTCCACTGCCCTGGGGCTAGGTGGCAAAGTATTCTACAGAGCTGGTGCGGCCACAGAGAAAGCTCTGTCACTGGTTGTTTTCGCAGATTTTATTGCAGGCCGAGCTAACATATCGGTATCATTAGATCGTCAATCGTATATTAGATGTTCTTTAAGAGATAACAGATCTCTGAGATAAACTGGCGCTAGGTGGTGTATAGCCTTAAAAGTCATTAATAATCCTAAATTTAACGGGCAGCCAATGAAGATCTATCATCACAGGTGTGATTCAGTTGCGAATAGCGTGGGGTGTTTGCCAGTAGCCTGGCGGCGGCGTTTTGAACGCGTTGTAACTTACGAATATGGATGGCTGGCAAACCATATAATATGGCATTACAGTAGTCAACCCTGCTAATAACTAGAGCTTGTACTAAAGTCTTTGCACAAGGGAAGCTACTTTCTAATACGCCTGATATTATATAATGAGTAAAAAGCTGATTGACATGTCTTATTTATACGGTTGTCAAAATGGCTAAGGGTGTAACGGTAAATTCCGCGCTGCCTTTATCTTGATTTCTATAATATTTGAAGTGTCTCTGGATTACGTACTAATGCATCGCTAGTGATTAACCACCGATAGAATTGTAAACTCTGTTGAAGAAGACGCTCTGAAGGAAAAGCGTATCACTCCACCACTGGATCGCGGTGCGCGCTCATGAATGATATTTCGTGCGTGCGAGTTCAAAGCGCACGCATGATCACGAGGAGAGCGTCCTTCCTCGCGCGTAGCTCGCACGTCTCTCCTTCCTAGGCTTGCCTTTGTTGTCGCTGCACCCATCCCCAACAATTCAGCATGCCTTTCAGTATAAAGTCTAGAGGAATGCATCCCTCCTCAGAAATTCACCGCGCTTCCTTCAAAAATGCGAACCGACGTCTGTAATGAAGTTTTAAACACTAAACATCGCGGCTGGGTAAGGCTTTCTTAAACACTGAATCTAGAACCTGGGTCGAGATTACAGAAATTCAGTATAATGTGTCTATCTTTTTATAGAAGGCTGTTCGGAAACCGAAGCGGTCAAGTGAAGGCTGGTGTAACATCTGATTAATTAAAATCAACTGAATGGAAACGTGAGCCACCACCGAGGAGTCGCATTCAGTGTAGCCTGCGTAGCTGGTGGTTTAGTTAGTTGGTTGGGGTAGAGAACCTAAAAGAGCATGATCCGTCAACTTGCTCGATCGCGGACTCTACCCCAGCTAAACCGCCAGCTACACTTTTTACCCCGAAATTAAAACCGCCCAGATTATCAAAACACCTTCTTTGTGAAATAATTCGATAACATCAACGCGACTGGGAACCGATAATTAAACAAGTAACATTGGCTTTTCCGCCAATTTTCTTAAATACTCTTTCTTGCTACTTGAAAACAGAAATATAAAACAATAACACAAACAAGTATGTTCAGTGAATATTCGTTTAGTCGGGATCGATTAACCACAGGTTGTTTAATTATTTTGGACAATTACTGGTGTAATATTAGCCACCGATATATTAACTATCAATTGATAAGCGCGCCACTTTTTCGCGCGGCATTTCGATCGAGTGTTCCGCGCAGTGCAGTCATCATTCCGTTTCAAGTGTACAACACACGTCGACTTGACTGAATTAAAAATTGGTAGGTTTTGAACGAAGAAGATTTGGCTCAACGTTTCGAAATTACAGAGATAACGCTTTATTTCGCATCTTTCCGAAGGAGTTTAACAGGAATCGTCTTTTCGAATTCAAGTGCTGTTGACATGAACCTGACCAGAGACAAATGCATTGAGCCGAAAATGCGACTTTTTGGTTGCCTCAACCCGTGGGCCGTGGACCGTGGATATTCAATAAGTCGAAGCGAATTATTCGACCAAAGCTACTTGGCCAGCGACTCTATCCTGCGCAATCACTGTCCGAGGACGAAATGGCGCAAGTTCAAGTTGTGCTGACATTAGGTCAAGAATGAAGCCAAGAAGAACGTCAGCGAAGTATAGGGCCTTCTGATTGTCGAAAATCCCATATTCAGGAAGCCATTGTGGGCAGAATGTACCAGAGAGTAACAATCTAATGGCCAGGCCACCATATTAATTTTGTAACAATCGTGGGTAGAAGACACCTGAGGTTACAATCTAACAGTCACGCCATATTAACTTTGTAACAATCGTGGGTAGAAGATACCCGAGGTTACAATCTAATAGTCACGCCATCATGTTAACTCATATTGTTACTCTCTGGTACATTCTGCCCACAATGGCTGCCTGGATATGGGATTTTGGATACCCAGAAGGCTCTGCAGCCCGCTAACGTTCTTCTTGGCTCCATTTTGACCTCATGTCAACATAACTTGAACTCGTCATTTCGTCGTAGAACAGTGATCGCGCAGGGTATAATCGTTGGCCGGTAGCTGGAATAATTCGCTTTGACTTATTAACTTTCGCGCAGGGGAGAAACGCTGGCGATTGATCTCAAAAGGTACCCAGAAAGGTAGATACTTTTCATTTGCTGGGAATGTAACGGTGTTTAATGTGCAGATAACCAGAGCATAAAAAATTGTTTTCCGAAAACAAAGCGGGCAAAAACAAAGAATGTTAGTGGAAAACAAGAGTGGCACGTGATTCGTTGTGGCATGCGTTGATGATACACAATTAATGATCTGAAAACGGACAGTGCTGTTATGGAGAAACGAGGGAAAAGTGTCGCATTTATTTCAAGCAAAAAATCCCGGTCCTGAATCTGCGCATTTAAAACACTCTACAAAGGCGGCTACTCAGTTTGGGCTGGAATCCGGAAAACCATCTGCGAAAAGCAATATAGTCTCCAGCATTTCTTGCCCAAAAGGTACAGGGAATGTTGTTTGTGAACATCGTCGTGGTAAAAAGGGCTTTGAAAAATTCGCCCGACGAGCGACTGGCCATTAAAGAAATTCCGCGTATTCTATTGTCGATTGTCAGGGACGAAAGCAATTAGCCATTGTTTTCGGCAGCCCTTTACTTCCTGTAGAGTTTGTACTCATATATCTAAAGAATGCGAAGACATTGTTGTGTTTATAAACCGCTAAGAGTGCAGTGGACCTATAAAAAATTAGTGTTTTGTACATTCTAGTGTTTGATCTTTTACGTTTTATCCAACATCAAGCACTATCTGAGCTACCGAAAATTCACTGAGCTTTGTGACCTGATGGAGAGATGCGAAGACAGTTTGCTTCACTGTAAAAGCACTAAACATTAACTACTAGTTCCGGTTTCTCGCTATGAAGATAACTAGTTGGGAAATTGTAAGATAAATTCTTTAGACTTGGGTTGCTGTTGCAATGATTATTTGCAGCGCTCTTCTTTTTAAGCGCCGCTTTCCGGAAAGATGTTAGACCTTCGCGTCACATAGTTTGCGTTCCCGCGAAAAATTACCGCCAGCTTTATTAGCAACCAGAAATTATTTTCTTCTTGAATTGTAATCGTCTGTCGACGTGGGGAAGGAGAAGCTAAACTTACTTTTCCTCCCCCGCAATGAGTTGTAATCCTCAATGTCACCTACAATGTAATTAAAATAACACCTCAGCCCTTCTCTTGATCTGCAAGGTGCCAAGTAGACTTTCTAAAAGTCCTTTCCAATAATTCTTCCCTGGCCTGTTGGTTTCGCCGTTGGAAAGGACTTTTCCCACTTGCAGCGCGCCAATTTTACGTAAATACACATTAAACAATAAACAAACAAGTACTGACTATACGTCATGACGTCGCGCGCGATCAACGACACAACTCGCAGAGCAAATGTATGCTGAGTTCAAAAATCTTTTTCATTTAGCTTTTGTTCTGGGATATATTTAAGGATATGAATTTTATGGAAGCAATTGAATATGGTCTATCCAACTTAATTGCAAGACTTTGAAAGAAGGACAGAGAAAAGCAGTGGAAGGCTATTTATCCGACCAATACGTGTTTGTTTTACGCACGGACGCGATCTGAGCTCTTGCGTGATCCGGATCGTTTGAGAGAATTAATTAAGTTTGGACCTTTCGAAGAAGAACAGAGCCGTTCTTGCAGTTTGTGTAATTGTTGCACTTTTAGTTGCTTTAATAAATGACCAATGTTCTTCTCTACAAAGAAAGGGCATCGCAGCAACTTTGCCTCGGCCGTTTAACGGTGTTGAAAGCAGTCGTCAGGGGCACCCAACGACCGTTTTCTCTCAAATGCTTTTAAACGCTGTTTTAGGCTATCTGGAGTACTTTTAAAGCTCTGCA
>Ga0126339_10004710_pt1 | contig 10116 bp, 22 predicted proteins | sample OrbTmetagenome_2_FD_92532 | JGI IMG/M metagenome (GOLD analysis project Ga0126339, IMG submission 92532) | Coral microbial communities from Petempiche,Puerto Morelos, Mexico - Orbicella T R C metagenome | ecosystem: Host-associated > Invertebrates > Cnidaria > Coral | place: Petempiche,Puerto...
AATAAAGTGGAAACATGTGTAATAATAACACATGTTCCTACTGGTTTACAAGAAAAATGTGAAGATACTCGAAGCAAAAATCGTAATAAAGAAATTGCGATGGAAAGATTGGTGAAACGACTTGAGGAAATTAATAAGAAAGCAAAACACGAAGAACAAAATGATTTCCGTAAAGAACAAATAACGAATAAAAAACCGATTAGAACATATAATTATCCACGTAATCAGGTCACAGATCATAGAACCGGGAAAAAAGCAAATTTAAAAAAGGTTATGGATGGTGATTTAGATTTATTAAAATAAAATTATCATGAATTTTAAAAATGAAAAATTTGAGTTTAATACAACTCCTGAAGATTTAATTCATAATGAAAATAAAATAAAAGAGTTGTATAAAGAACAAATTCAAATAAAAAGAGGAATTCCAATTTTGTGTTATGGCTGTAAAAGATTTGAACGATTAAGTGAATATAAATATGCCATGTTAGAACATTATGTTTCACCACGAGGTTGTACAGATGGTGATTATTGGACAACATCTGGAATTGAAATTATTTGTCCTCATTGTGGTAAAACTGATAGAATCTTTATCGGTTATTCTGAAGATGATAGGAAAGCATTTTATGAGATTGTTAATTTTTTTAGCAATGTTGCACAAAAACAAGATAATATACAAGTATAATGAAAAGAAGTATTAATTTAATATCTGCAGTTTCAGTAGATGGTAGTATTGGTAAAAATGATAAATTACTTTGGAAAATTCCTGAAGATTTAGAATATTATAAATCTCGAACCTTAAATAATATTATTATAATGGGGAGAACAACTTTTAAAACTTTACCTAAAGTGGCTTTAAGAGGAAGAACTCATATTATAATTACTAATCACATAGCAACATTTAAATCCGAAAATTATAATGATGAGGTTATGTTTTCACCAAATCCGGAACATGCATTATCTTTAGCATGTAAATTAGCAGAAAGGAGAGAATGTGATGTTTATGTGGCAGGAGGACAATCAATATATGAACAACTATATGATAAATGTGATTATGCTTTTATTACATGGGTTGATAAAAAATTTGAAAATATTTCTGATAGTTTCTTTCCTGTTAAACATTTTTTTAGTAAATTTGAACTCATTAGTGAATCAGACCAACATACTTCAACAGGTAAAAGTGGTCTTAAATATAATTTTAGCGTATATAGAAAACAATAATTATGACAGTAGAAAAAGTTTATTCACTATCTTTGATAAAAATATTCAAAAAAACATTAACAACTCTCCTATTTGGAATGAAGCATATAAGGAGGATGAAATTTCTGATTTAAATAAACCATTATATTATTATAAAATTAAATTTGATGGATTAAAACCAATAATGTGTATGAAAATTAGTAAAATACGAAATATTTAAGTATTTATACTAAAATATAAATATGATTTATAATGGTGTTATTTATTGTGCAATTTCTCCATCTGGTAAAAAATATTATGGATTTACTTATAATTTAAAACGAAGAAAATATGATCATAAAAGAAATTCATTAATTAAAAAAAATATTTTTTATGGTGCTATAAAAAAATATGGTTTTGAAAATTTTATTTGGAATATAATTGAAACATATCAAAATGAAAATAAAGAAATTATACAAAATGTTTTACGTAAAAGAGAGAAATATTGGATTAATAAAGATAAAACATATTTAAGAAAATATGGGTATAATATGACTCGTGGTGGTGATGGAGGAGATACTTTTTCCGGAAAGTCTGAGGAAGATAAATTAAAGATAAACAAAAAAAGAAGTCAATTATTTAAGGGTGAAAATAATCCAATGTATGGTAAAAAAGTTTATGATATTTGGATTAAAAAATATGGAAAAGAAAAAGCTGATATTAAATTAGCGATCATGAAAAAAAAATCCAGTGAAGCAAAGAAAGGTAAACCACATCTATGTTCAGAAGAAACAAAAATAAAAATTAGTAAAGCTTTAATGGGTGAAAATCATCCTAAATATATAAAATTACCAAATGAACAAATAAATGATATTATCAATTTATATAGTAAGGAAAAAAAATCAATAACACAAATACAAAAAAAATATAATTTAAATTATTATAAAATAAAAAAAATATTATTAGATAATGGAATTGAATTTAAAAATAAACGTTTATATAAAAATAAAATAAATGAATAAAAAGGAAAAAGAAATCATTGCACAAATACGCAATGATTTCACTCCAATATTAAATTATTTTAAACTTCGTGAAGAAGTGAAAAATAGTGAGTTACGTCCTGAACAAAAAGAGGATTTATATTCTCTAATTGAACAAGAAGATGATAATTCTCAAGAACATGCAAAGAAAATTAAAAAACTTTTAGATTCATTGGGATAATGAATGAAATTACAGAATATCATGGTTTATATGAACCACCATCAAAAGATTTTGAATTAAATAAAATCATTTTTTTAGATATTGATGGTGTACTTGTTAATAGAAAAATATTAGAGGGCAAAATGATTTCATACGTATATGATGTAGAAAATGATTCGTATAATCATGATTTTGATCATATATGTTTAAAACATCTTGAAACAATAATCAAAGAAACTAATGCATATATAGTTATTTCTTCAACATGGCGAAAACGTGATCTTAAATGGATACGTAAAATTTTTAAAGCAAGGAATTTTAAGTATTGGGAAAGAATAGTTGGTGAAACTTGTAGAGGTTATCATTTCCAAACCAGAGAATTTTCCACACTCAGATTTTATAGAGGTAATGAAATTCAAGCATGGTTAGAATTATTTGTAGAACGAGATGAAGAACAAAATTATAAGGATAATGTTCAATATCATTATGTTATAATTGATGATGATAGTGATATGGTTTATTGGCAGAGAAATAATTTTGTTAAAACAGATCATGAAATTGGTCTAACACAAGAAGATGCTTTAGATGCAATAAAAATATTAAAAGGAAAAAAAATATAAAACAAATGGGTGATACAAAAAATTCTGGTTTCATTAAAATGGATGAAAATTTAGAAAATGTTAAAGAAGTAAGAGTAAGTGATATTGAAAAACAAATTGAAATATTTCTAAAAGAATATGATGTTTTAGAAGATATAACTACAGAATGTTCTGCTGATGGTGATGCTATCTCAAAAGCAGTATATGAATCAGAAAAAAGACAAATTCAGAGATTAATTAAGATTTTAAATATTTTAAAATAATGGTAAAAATATTTGCAAAAAAAGGAACTGATGAAAAAGTTCTTGCCTTATGTGATCGAGATCAAGTTGGTACTATTATGTCCTATTTAAATGTAAATTATGGTGGTGATTGGGTTTGGGTAGATAAATTATTACCTGATGGGGAAATCTTACATTTCAATGATGGTCTTGAATATAATGGTTATCATGGAAAAGATGAAAGATATTGTAAATTCATTAAAAAACTAAAATAAAAAGACATGAAAGATACAATAATTAAATGGATTGATGCTGATCATAAAAAACCACCATTTGATGATGAAATATTAGTTATTTATGAAAGAACTGGTTCTGGAAATCATCATATTGGAGTTGGTTATTTACAATCAATAGATGGTAAAGGTGATCATTATGTGATTTATCAGCAAGAAAGTTATAACGATAATAAGGTCTTATACTGGGCAAAACAACCTAAAATTACCAATTAAATGGAATATAAAGTAAAAGGATTAAATGAATTAGCTAAACAATTCAATCAATTTGTAAAACAAGCAGGTTTTGATAATAATGATGTCCCATTAAGAATCGCCTTAATACATTCTGAAATTTCAGAAGCATTTGAGGCATTTAGAAAAGACAGGTATGCGAATATTGAAGAATATTTTGAGGGAGTAGCATTTGGTGATAAATCGGATGAAAATTTCAAATATGTTTTTCAAAAAACAATGAAAGATACTTTTGAGGATGAAATTGCAGATTCAATTATTAGACTTCTTGATTTATGTGGAAAATTAGATATTGATATTGAAACACATATTTTAGCTAAAATGGATTATAACGCAACCAGAGGATTTAAATTTGGTAGTAAAAAATTTTAATCATGAAAAAAAAGATATATGTTGAAGAAGTTTTAGATTTAAAAAAACGACTTCGAAAAATTAATGAAATTGCAATCGAAGAGGCAATTTTTATTGATAAAAATGATAAAATTATTGAACCAAAGAAAGATGAAATTGAATTTTGGAAAATGACTGGTTTAAATATTAGTGATTTTGTTGAAATGCAATTAAGTTTAAGTCCTCAACATAATTTAGCAGTTAAAAAATTAAAAGAAGCAACTGAAAAATGTATTTCTTTAATTTGTCGTAATTCTGCAGGTGTATTATGGGAATCTCTTTGGAAACATGAAAACGGTAAATTTATGCAAAAAACAAGTACATCTGGCTTATTTAATGATTGGAGGATAATTGAAAGTGAAGATGAAGCGTTAGATGAAATGATTACCACATTGGAAAGAATAGAAAGAATTGAAAGAGAAGATTAACATGTATTACAAAGTAGTAACAGAAGATTTAAAATCATTAGGTTTACGAAAAAATCCAAATGTAATGTTATTTCCTATAGGGGAATGGGTATTAGAACCTACACCAGAAGAGGGTAAAATAGATCATGGTGGGATATGGTGTACTGCAACATTATCAAATGCCAAAGGATTAAAAAAATATTTTGAAAAAAGATATGCGAAAGCACGAATATTTACCTGTGAAATTGGTAACATATTATTCGAAAATTCGTATAGAATAAAAACCGATAAAGTTAAATTATTGGAGGAAATTGTATTATGATAGATAGCACTGCTGAAGAAAAATTTAAAAAATTATGGAATGAATTATCTGAAGAGGAACAAAAGGAATTTAAAAAAGCACTTGAAAATGAATTAACCTTAAAGTTACCGGATGGTCGTATTATTACATTAAATAATGAACAACATTTAGGTGTTCTTCAAATCAGAAAATGGTTAAAAAGTAAAAATCAATTTTTCACTTTAGCAGGTTATGCCGGAACTGGGAAAACTACAATTATAAAAAAAATTCTTGATGAATATCGTGGAAGAGTTGTGGTATCAGCACCTACACATAAGGCAAAAAAAGTCATAATGCGAACTACTGAAGAAGATGGTGAAACACTTCATAGTTTATTGGGACTGAGACCGGATTTGGACCTTGATAATTTTAATCCAAATGACCCTAAATTTAATCCCATTGCTCCACCAAGAATTAGCACATATAATTTAGTTATTATTGATGAGGCATCAATGATTAATCAAGAATTATTTGATTTAATTAAAAAGGAAATTGAAATTTGGGATAAGGTGAAAGTATTATTTATGGGTGATCATGCTCAAATACCCCCTATTGATGAAAAAGAAAGTGTTGTATTTAATTCAATAGTTAATAAAAAACACGAATTAACACAAATTATGCGCCAAGAAGATGGAAATCCTCTTGCCCCAATATATAGTACTCTTCGAAATAATTTAATTAAAGAATTTGGTGGATTTGAAAGAGAGACTAAAATGAATTCAAAAGGAGAGGGTGTCATTTTCACTAAAGATCGAAAGTTGTTTAGAGAAAAGTTATTTAATGCATTTACATCTAATGAATATAGTAATGACATTGACTATGCAAAATTAATTGCATGGAGAAATGTAACAGTAATGCAATCTAATCAATTAATTAGGAAGGCAATTTTTGGAAATGATGTTGATTTTATTGTAAAAGGTGATGTATTAATGGCATACAGAAGTGTTCGTGCAGCTAAATCATTTTATAATATTATTGATAACTCTGCTGATTATTTGGTTACGAATGTTTCTAATAGACATCAAAATCAATTTGGTCTTTGGGGATATAAGATAAGATTGACTGAGACTTTAGGAAATGGGAAAAAAAATCATCAGAATGTTTTTGTTGTAGACCATACAGATGAAACTAATTTACATGATTATGCTGAAATACATGATAATTTAAAAATTCTTGCTAAAGCCGATAAGACTAAAAAAGAATGGAATAGATATTATGCTTTCAGAAGAGAATCATTAATAATGATTAAGATTGAAAAGTTTAGAAATGGAAGTCGTAGATTTTATGATGAAATTATTGCAAAAGACCTTGATTATGGTTATGCGATCACAGGACATAAATCTCAAGGTTCAACATATAAACATGTTTTTATTTTAGAAGATGATATGACACTCAATCCTAAAATTAAAGAAAGAAATCAAATTAAATATGTAGCTTTAACACGTCCAACTACAACAGCAACAGTATTAACTAATATTGAATAAAATGAAAACTCCATTAAATGGATCAATAAATACATATAGTAACATTCAATTTAATTTATTGAATCCTACTTCGGATATGGTTAATATTCATGACATTGCAAAAGGATTAGCTTATAAAGCACATTTTGGGGGTCAAACTCCGTTTTATTTTTCAATTGCACAACATTCATTATTAACATATCATTTAATGTCTGAAGATTATGATAATATTAAATTATTGTTGTTAGCTTTATTACATGATGCATCTGAAGCATATATTGGTGATATGGTAAAACCATTAAAAGTCCATTTACCTTTATTTTGTGAGGTTGAAGATAAAATAATGAAAGAAATTTGTGTGAAATTTGATTTAAATTTTGATGATTTATCATTGGTAAAACCATATGATATAATGTCACAGGATATGGAATTTGATACTTTTTTTAATGGTGGCAACTTTGTTCATTCGGTAGGTCCGGATAATATTTATGATGAATTTTTAAGAATATTTAATAAATTATATAAAAAATGAAAAAATTAATAGTTATTTTATTCGTGTTACCATTATTATTTTCATGTAATCGACATGATAAATTTGGAAGAGATATTAAGGAATTAAAAAATGAAAAACAGGGTTTAATTACTGAAAAAAGGACCTTGAAAAATGATGTTGGAACTCTAAAACATGAAGTTCACTATCTTCTAACACAAAAAACCGATTTAATTAAAGAAATTGAAATTCTTGACGATAGTATTATGCCAGTTTATTTATTAAGCTTAGAATTAAAACAAAGTCATGTTAGTCTTGATCTTGGGAAACATGTTAAAGATGAAATGAATAAAATAACATTTACATTGCCAGTAGATAGAGATTATTACAATTCAGTCAATGTTGGAGATAATATAGTTGATAAATTTAGACAGGGTTCAATGTGGACTGAGGGTAGCTTTGGAAATTGGAAAGTGAAAGTAACTGGTAAAGAAATAAAAAGAAGGGAATAAAATGCCTAAAAGACAAAGAACAAAAAGGAATAATATTAGTGTACATCAACGTATTAAATGTGCACGTGAATGGCAACGTTGGTTAGAAACACAGAGTAAAAAACCAAATAAAAGAAAATAATTTGTAACAAACTTGATTTTTTTTCGTATTATTGTATGTAATCAAAAATTAATGTTATGAAAAAGTTAATCAGATTTGTATTATTTTTGGGTTTAATAGCCGGACTTGGTATTTTAGCATTTAGTAGCAACCCAAATGTTGTGAAAGCAAGAACGTTTGTTTCAGAAAAAGGAAAAGAACTTTTTGATAAAGGTACTGATGAATTGAAACAAAGTGAAAATGAAACTCTCGCAAAAATTGGAGAAACTATCCAATAAATGAAAGCAAAAATTAAATACGTTGAACAAGAATTTACCATCCCTACAATAGTGGATGGTAAACGTGTTGACGTACCTGAAGTTGTTAAAGTTGCACATGCAATAATCGATGGGGAAGATAAAGGAGAAATAGTTAATATTCATTCTAATGATTATGATGAAACCGAAGAAATTGATGTTGAATTCTTTGATGTTTGTCCAGATTGTTTAGATGAACATGTTGATGTTAATTGTATGTGTTATCACGAAAAATATAAACCAATAAAAGTTATAAAAGCAATTTGTGGATGTTGTGGACATCCATATTAAAATTCAAATATCATGTAAAAATTAACTGCATTTAATAAATATGTAGATTCTATTAATCCAAATCAACAATTAAGTGAAGATGCAACTCGCTTATTGATGAACGTTATGTTAAGTCAAGATGGTAAATTTGAACAAAAAGTAACTTCTGAATTTCCAGATTTTCAGGGTTTAACTGGGTTTCAAATATTTCTTAAAAGACTTGAATTATTAACGAAGCTCGAAATAACATTAGGTGCAACAATTTTTATAGGTATGCATATTGAAAATCCCGGACAAGCAGTAATGTATGCTTATTATATCCATCGAAAATATAAAGGTGGTTCATTATTAACTCTTAATGAATTAACATCTAAAATTTTTCCTTGGGGAATGTTATCTCCAAAACAATTTGAAGAAATGTGGGATGCCCAAAAACTTATGGGAGAAGAAGAATATGAAGAGGCTGTATCATTAAAATGTTATGGTGTGAAAGATAATTTACTTGATTACGAATTAACTTGGAAATAATGAGATTTAAGACAATACAAATAGATATAAACGAACAAAATTTATTCTTCAGTAGTGATTCACACTTCATGCATAAGAATATAATTAAATATTGTAATAGACCATTTGAATCTGTTGACGAAATGAATAAAACACTAATCGAAAGATGGAATAATGTTGTTGGTGAAAAAGACATTGTTATCCATGCAGGAGATTTTTGTTTTGGTGGAAAAGTTCAGTGGGTTCAATTATTGAGAAGATTGAACGGTATTAAATATATAGCTGCTGGAAATCATGATAAAAGCATACCTACTTCAGAATTTGTTGAAGTACGACAACGATTAGATATACGTGTAATTGGCGATCCTGAGATTGCTTCAGATGGTCAAAGAATAACCATAGATCATTATCCTATGATTTCTTGGTATCAGTCCCATAGAGGTGCTTGGCAATTATTTGGGCATGTGCATGGTGGTTTATCTAATAAAGGTCTTGAAGAAAGTAAATTAACACCAAATCAATTAGATGTGGGAGTTGATATACATGATTTCACTCCAATTAGTTATGAAGAGGTAAAAACTATCATAACAAAACAAAATTTAAAAACTGTGTAACAAAAAAATATATTTTTCGTATATTTGTTAAAATAAAAAAAAAATGAAAATGAACGGAATTATAATTGCTATCATTTGTACAGGATTAATCTTATTTGCAATCTTATCATTTATATTCAAACCACAACTTCAAGATTATAAAAGATTAAAATCTCAACAAGAATATAGAGATAGTACTTATTTAAGTAAAAACGGAGGTACTTGTGGTTATTATCCACCAAATTGGGATGTTGAAAAAGATGGAAAATATTTTACTTATTATTTGAGATCATGGGATGGTGGAAAAAATTGGTATGCAATTAAAAATGATTTTGAAAATAATGAATTTATTGTATTAGGTGAAGCAGAAGATATGTATCCCGGATTAATTAAATATTTACAAGCGTGGGATAATTTAACTGAATATGTCGAAAAAAATGGTCCTATTGATGGGTCTGATCCAGAAGGTGTGAAAATATTAGAGGATGCTGGATTTACTGTAGAAAAAACTAACAAATAATAATCATTTTAAATTTATAATATTATGCAATTAATTATTGGATTCATATTGTTATTAGTAGCTCTATACTACTTAACAATTGTAGCAGACTTTTTTGGAGCAAATATATATAGTAAAAAAGAACTGCATTTTGGAAAAGCATTTATTCCATTTTTTTATTGGTTTGGAGGTAAAAAGAAAACAACACAGAAGAAAAAAACTTCTCAAAAAAAATCAAATAAATAATTTATATTTAATTTAGTATTAACTTAAACTTTTTAAAAAAAATGAGTCAAAAAGTAAGTAAAAAGAAAATCATGGGAATCGCATTCCTTTTAATTGCGATCTTATTATTGATGTTAGGTAGAAAATTAATTGAAACTAACAATCAAGGTCATTATCTGGTAAAACAAGCATTTATCTCAGGTAAGATGACTGCAAGAATGACACCGGGTACGTATGGTCAATGGTTAGGTGATATTCATACATATCGTGCTGTTTCAACTATCGGTTTCGGTACACAAAA
>Ga0126339_10004711_pt1 | contig 10116 bp, 11 predicted proteins | sample OrbTmetagenome_2_FD_92532 | JGI IMG/M metagenome (GOLD analysis project Ga0126339, IMG submission 92532) | Coral microbial communities from Petempiche,Puerto Morelos, Mexico - Orbicella T R C metagenome | ecosystem: Host-associated > Invertebrates > Cnidaria > Coral | place: Petempiche,Puerto...
GCTTCGCTTCTCGGGCAAATATTTGTTTTAAGAACATCAAATTTCCGCGGGGCAACTATCAGCCGATAGTTCCTCGACAGAAACACTCTATTGTTTAAATAGAAATCTCGAGCTCATAATCTATTGTTTATTATATAATAACCCAAACTACTCTCACATTTTGATTGGTTCTCGCCTATGATCTATTATTAATGCAAAAACTGCAATCTGATTGGCTGAGCCATGCACACTATCAGCCATTAGTGTTCAGTGGCTTGGTGTGGCCGATAAAATTTCAACGTTTTCTCGTTTCTCCGAAGTTTTGAAAGAACATTTAAAAACAAATGGATAATTAAATTCCTGACAAGACTGAAAAAGGACATTCACGGTTTATGGAATAAAAAAAAAATCGAATTTTTTGAAAGAAACTGATAAGCGCGCGCACACAACTAAAAATGTCAAGTTCACAATTCACTCCGCATGAATTCTCTGCAGCGAGAAATTTAATATTAAGACCAGAAATATTTGGAATCGTTATTTGAAGCAAATTTCAGTTAGAACTCTACTAAAACAATTAGATTATTCACTCTCGATTTCTCTGAGGTGATAGTTGATTCGGCCTTCGGCCTCATCAACTATCACCTCATAGAAATCTCCAGCTCATAATCTAATTGTTAGTTAGAGGACAGACGCACAATTGACGTCGTTATTACCATGTTTTTCCCCCTGTATTTTAAAAAGGCGGAAAGTTTTCAGAATTTAGGTAATATTTTAAGTGACAGGGGGAAAGATAAGGTACAAAAAAGTCTTGTCGAGGCATTAAACAGGTACGAGAAGCAAGAAGAAGAAAGAGAAAGTCGTTTCCTTTTCAGAACATAGGCACGCAAGGCGTGCAAGAGTTATTTTTTTTTGTGAATCAAAAGCCCTCGGAGGTAGCAGCACTCACTCTTAACAGTTATGATAAGGTTAATCCAACAAGTTTGAGCGGTTACGATGTACAGCGCAAAAAGAAAAAAATTAGCATTTGTTTCATTGTGGAAAGCAAAAATCCATGTACCGTGATACCTTAACTGGGCCACTTAAGCAACGGAATTCGAGCTACAAGTAGACCTTTCAAGACATTACAACAGGAATTTTTCTCCCCCAAATCAAGACCGCCGGGCGATCTACAAACAAATGTTGTTTATAGAATTCCTCGTGAAGATTATCCGTGGAACTATATGGGAGAAATTGGTATTTACAAACCAGGAGAAACGAACATATTATAACAGTTCAAACATTGCCCCTCACAAATGCATGGTTGAACAGCCACCCTATTGACTTTAATTGCCCATGTAATCGACAAGGAAAATTTTCGCATTTGGAAAACATTGAAATCCTGGCACACTGCAATCACAATTTAATCGGACAACAACTAAAAGCCATTGCCGAGAAAATATTCAATTCTTTTATAAATCCCATATTAATATTTTAATTCCTCACAAGCATCTTTTGTAATTTTTTGTATTTCACTTTTACCGTATATATTTTTATTCTCTATTTGTCAAAGATTACAAACTGCCAATGGAAAGCTCGTAATCTTAAGCTATTATAACCAGAGAACGTTTTAAAAATTTCAAAGAGAAATGAATATATAATATATTGAGTTCTTTCTCTTTTCTAGTGTAAAAGTTCGCCTGAGACAGAGACGCAGTAAAACATATGCGATTGGCATCCACGCATTCATTTGTTTAAAAAAAGTACAGGTAAAGTCTGTATACGAGCCAAGTGGCCCATCAGGCCGGAGTTTATCCCAGTTTCCGTACCATGAAGTGACTAGGAGTATTTCTACTCCCCCCTGGATGGGATGCTAGTCCATCGCAGGGTTAACGTAATCGTTCCCGCACTTTAAGGTGGCTCAAAACAGTTTTTCGGGTTTTTTTAGCCTTTTAGAACTAGGTTCGATTTTTCAGGCTTGGAACTGTACTGTTTTGAATGACTGTGCTATTATTTTAAGGTAACTCTCCACTGCACCTTTCATTGTGTTTAAGTCATAAGTTAAGGTTGCACTTTTCTGTTGCATAGCAACAAATTTGACCCACTTTTTCCATCAATTGCATGTATCTTAAAAACTAAGCAGGTGACCCCCGTATTTTTTTTATAAAAATCTTTTTATTGCACACAAGAAGAAACAGGAAAAATTAGAAAAAAATCTGTGGAGTAGATTTTGCTTAAATTAGAAAAAATGGAAATTTCAAGATTGGAAAAATTCCGCTCCACAGTTTTTTTTTTTTACAATTTCGTACATGCATTCCACTTTTGCTTCTGAACAATTTTTTGCGTTAAAAAAGTATGGTCACCGGATCAGTGTTTGAGATATTAGTTTCGTGGATAAGGAATTTTTAGTGCGCGTTCTACGCGCAAATTTAAATCTCGACTTTGCAATATTGCACTTTGCGCATGCGTAAAGGCGGTCTGCTCTTCAGTGAAGCCCGCAATTCCACGCGCATAAACGCGAATACCCGCGAATAGTGTTTTCGTTTTTGCTGTTGTCGTTAGCGGCATAAGCTGTAGAAGAAGAGAACCATAAATACACGAAGGTGAGACTAGCCTAGTAAAAAGAAAGAGGAAAACTTGAAGAGTAGTTTTTTTCCTGCTGTTTTTTTAGATTGATAGCCGTCGCGATTGATCGCAACATCAACATCACAATTTTAGTTTACGTTCCAGCACAGCGGTTTAAAAGAATGTTTTTTCTTTTGAAATTGTCTGAAGGATGAATGTTTTCGAAGGTAAAAATAAGCGATATCGCAAACAGCACACTAAATTTGGTGGAAACAAAGTTTTACGAAGTGGGCCTCGCGCCGCTATGTTTGTTGTGAGTTTTGCAAACTTTAAATCTCGCGCGCTATCTCGCGACCCCTCGGGTAATCGCGTAATGCCTCTTGCTGCTGAAGTGGGCGTCAGAGCCCAGGCTTCTCAAGGAAATATTACTGTTTTTAGCCACCTTAAAGTGGCCGAACACGGTTTTCGGGCGCGCTTTTGCTGATGCAATTCAGCGCGAGTAGTATAGGAGATGGCGGTATGAGACCATAATTTTCAAGCCCCTCAGTGGCACTTTTTGACCCAAAAAATGGATTTTCATACCCCTCAGAAGCACTTGTAAAAAATAATTAATTTTCAAACCCCACCAACTCTTACCTACAATTCATCCACGCTGTTCTACCATCTTTTAGAGGAATACCATAATCCCAATTTTCTAAACTACCGTCAAACCTTGGTTTTCTTGATAGTTTCTTCCAGAAAGATTTCCTGAAAAAACCGGTTTTTGTATACTGATTAGCTATCTTTCCAGAATAATAATCTTTGAACATTTGCTCTGTTTGAGGAAATAATGTTTCAGTTATATACATTTTGCCGATAAAAGTAAAATATAAAACTTTAAGGTAAAAGGCTGTTAAAATTGAGACTTAACGTTTTCGATCTGTTCGATCATCATCAGAGTGAAATAATAGGCATACGCTCAGTGTTCTTATAGTTCAGGTAATGCCAGTTATGTAATACCTGTTCCCATGGGGAACAAGGTGAGGTCCAGTGATTGCACTAGTTTGTTTAGTTCTGGACAGAAGCGTGCGATGTAGAACGCTTCTTTTATTCTTCTTTTTAACCATGAATGGGCAGTGGTTAAAACTTCCCACGAGAACTTGTGGTAAGGGTGTTTTCTGATGTGCTTGGCTGACTCCGACTGCTTATTAACATCTGAATGTTCATTAACACGAACCTCGAGGTTGCTTGCTGTTTCGCCAGTGTATGTTTGTCCACAAGTACACTTGCTTTTGTAGATGACATGTGACGGGTGTGTGTTTTTGTCTTTTAACTTGAAGATTGACTCCATCTTGCATGTTTGCCACATGATAAAGAAGTTGAACCACCCTTTGGTGTACGTGTTAAGTTTCTTTAATAATTTTCTACTCTCTACTTCATTTGTTCTGTAGAAAGGGAGACGGATCCCGACTTAAGGTCTTTCATCGAACCAGTGGACAGGAATTATTGTTTCGTCGCTTTTTGGGTTTTCAAAATCACGGATAACTTCATTTACCAATTTCTTGGGGTATCCTGCTTTGATGAATGATTGTTTGATGGCTTTGACTTCTGCTTGCCAATTGCTGGCTATTCGTTTTGCTCGATGTAAGGCACCTAGAATAGTGTTGCGCTTCCACCTCTCTGGGATGGCCGATTTCCAATTTCCAGTACTTAATATTTGAACGTAATATCTTACAGAAGGTGAGCTAAACATGACTTTTCTGCCATAGTCTATGTCCAAATACTGAGGAAATCAAATGCAAGAAGACATTTTCACGTTCCTTTTGATTATCTGGTCACAGCCACTTGCCTACTGTTTTCGTTTCTAGCAGGTTAGTGTTGTGATTATCAAGATTTTGAGAACGTTAGTACTCAGCGCTGATGAAAAGACCGAAAATAATTTTTATACCAGGTTTTACACTGACATTTCTTCTTTCGAAATGTTAGAAACTTAGGTGTTTCGGTGTTTTAACGGGTAGCGAATTTGCCGATTGAAAAAGTGTGCATAATTAAGAATTTTGAGCAAGCGAATTTTAGTGATTTTAAGCGGCTCGTCGTGGCCTTGAAAATTAACCTACAGAAGAATAATTGGTCTCAAAAGAATTGTAAACCCCTTAGTAATAAGTTTTTAGGCTCAAACTGGAATGTTATTGTGATGCAGATTGAACAGAGTGAAGTTTATGATAAGGTATTAGTCACTAAATTTTGCGTGTTTTTGACCAAACGTGGGACCGTAACGAATTTTTGATTTTTTGGCGGGTTTAAAAATTATTTCAAGAAAAAAAAACCCACCTCGTTTCTAGGCTTACCATAGGCTATCTCTGGGAGGAATATGAAAAATTTGATTTTTCATCATGTACCACATATTTTCGATATGGCTCGGTCCTAGTGGACATTCCCTCTTAATAGGTTTGAACCAAAAATAATAACGCAAACAGAGTATGAAAGCAAATTACCGAAGATAACCAACAGTACAGATGCAATAAATGTGAATTGTGAAGCTATCACAGATTCATTAGTTGATGGACGATCTTCTAATACAACAGCTGTAATACCAACAGACAATTTGGAAGAAAGAGTTGCCAATGCGAATTTCAACAAAGGTTTTGTTGCTCGTAAGGCGCTGTCAGGTGTATCTGCAACTGTGAATACCGAAATGCCACTGAACAGATATTCCTTTTTCGAGCGGCTTCATGATGAATTACTTCCCAGCTCAAGACTTAAGATCAATTTAACCATTGAATCCGATGGTAACTTGATTTGGCAAGCTGCAGATGCTTGTAGAGTCATAATCACAAAAATGCAGCTTATAGTTCCTCGTGTGACATTCAATTCAGAAGGACAGAAACTTTACTTGAGTAATCATCTGGATACACGAAAATGGACTTATCTCCGCGAAAATATTGAGAGAAGTAATAGTGTGAAACAAGCTTCTGGAAGTTTCAGAATATCAACAGGAATCACACGACCGAGACATGTATTTGTCTTCATAATCAACGACGCCTCAATAGAAGATCAAACAGCCAATCCATTTCTTTATAATACATTTTCTGTGAGTACAGATCCACGAACTTTTACTTCATGTCATCTGGAAGTTTTTAATGGTAACGAATTTCCTGAACTTCATTACGATCCAAGCACAGAACCAACCAGGGTGTTCAGAGATGTTCTGAAATACATTCATGGAAACAACGATTACAACGGTGGAACACTTCTTAACAGAAGTAATTTTGGAACCATATTTCCGCTTGTTTATTTTGATCTCACGAAACAAAAAAAGGAAATCAAAGACGGCAAAACCAAATTGACATTCAAATATAAATTAAGCGGCGCTACAACCACGGATTATTCCATTTATGCTGTAACACTATACGAGCAAGATGTTGAACTGAAAAAGATTGATGGTAAAATAATACTCAGAACTTAAAATAACATTTTAATCACATATATTTCATAAAATAATTTTTATGTAATGTATATTATATATAAGTAATGACAAAATATTATCCTCATGGAGTAAATCTTTCAGATGGCCAGCGGACAAGACTGGCAAATGCTTATCAGAATAATTCAGCAATAACCATCAGACTAGCTGCAAATGAATTGACTGGTCCTGATGAAATGATGTTGACGAAGAGTCAAATAAATGAATTCAGGAAGGCAATGTCAATGGGTAAAGGATCAGACATCAAGATTTCAAAGACACAGATAAGAAAAGCTGTTCAACATGGAGGGAGTCTTTGGTCAGCTCTTTTCTCACTTCCACCCATTATTGCGAAAACTGTTGGTTTAAGCGCACTGGCTTCTGAAGGTGCTTCTCAAGTGGTCAAGAAGATAACTGGCAAAGGACAGACTGGTGGATTTTTAGTTCCCCAAAATAAAATCGATCAATTGATAAAATACAAACATCTTTTGTCAGCTGGTCAAAAACAGCAAATTGTTAGCGCCTTACAATCAGGTTCAGGTGTTGTAATAAAACCAACCAAAACACAATCAGGAGGTTTCCTCGGGACTCTTCGTGCTTCAATAGGTGCACCATTGCTACTAAAGGCATTGACAGGAAAAGGATTGCATGTTGACAGACGTCGTCCAAAAAGATCATTACCCGTTTACGTACCTCCAAAAAAGGAGGAAAACACCACCATCCACCGCCTCTTTTAGGGACATGGGACGACCCCACCGGAAAGGGTTTGCTATTAGGCAAAAACAGCCCGTTCAACTCAATACCCATACTCGGACAAATTTTATAAACGAGCCAGTATAGACTTATGATTTGTTGAACTTTGTCAAACAACTTGGAACAAAGTATTTCAGAGGTGTTTTCAGCCGTGATGATTTACCAAAAATAATAAAAAGAGAATGTGGGATAATCGGTCTTGACAGTAAAATCGATCCTGGTACTCATTGGGTCTGTTACAGAAATATTGATGATCACTGTGAATATTTCGACAGTTTTGGACTGAAGATGCCAAAAGATATTCAGAAATACATGACAACAAGTAGTAAACAAATTGTATGCTCTGGTGATAAGATTCAAGAGTGCGATAGTGTTTTACGCGGCTATTGGGTTTTGTACTATCTGTTGGAGAGACAAAGAGGAAGATCTATTTTGCAAACCATACATAGTTCAAAATTTGACATGACAGACCAAAGTGTTAATCACAGATTCATCATAAATTATTTTAAAAATATGTAATTCATATGTATATGAAGTCTTATTGTGTGAAACAAAAAAAGGTTACTGAATGTGTTCTAGGAAGTGAACATTATGCAAAAGCCAAAGATGAAAGAACCATGATGAAATGCACTTGCACTGAATGTGGAATAACCAAAACCAAATTTGTTAAACAAACTGGGGGAAGATTATTCGAAGCACATGATCTTGGAAGATACTTGGCAGAACAAGTAGCTCGTGCCAGTAAGAATTTAAACTACGTAGCCCGTCCGAATGGGCGGGCATATTGAGTTCTGTAGCAGACACTGGAGCTGAATTATTTATCAGTAAAGGTGTTCCATGGTTAGCCAAGAAAGGTGTTGAAGCTGGAAGATATTATGCTTCTGAATTTATGAGAGATCCGAAATTACAAAAGAAAGCAATTGATTATGGTTTGAAGAAAGCAAAACCTTCTGTGTATACAGTTGGATCTGATGCAATCAATCAATTATCGACCAAAGTGAGACCTGATTACAAATACAAAACTGATAGAATGGACCTTGATGCAGACACGTACAAAGGTGGTTGTAATGACCAGCCACGAGTAAATCCAAACATACACTAATTTATTGAGTAAAGAGCGAATACATCAAGTGATCATAGAGAAATGCCAATCACAACTTTCCTCCCCTCTAGAATTACACGTTATTCATCCATAAACTCCTCATGTAAATTGGAACAACTAAATCAAAAACTATTTGTCCTCCATTTCAACCACAGTTCCTGTGATAAAGTCACAATTCACACAGGTAGTCTTTCATGTATCCAGGTATGGCCCTTTTCCGCACAGGGCGTGTCCCCAGAGAACTCGTTTTAACGGGTGTCTGAGTAGGTGCTGCCGGTGGAGACTCAGGAACCTCAAGTTGGTCGCTAACACCAGGGTTGGGTGGTGTTGCATCACATTCAGGCAAGACCACTTTTGTCACGCTGAGTGTCACACTTGTAACTGGCTCCTCCGCCACATCATTCTCACGGTTTCGAACATGGTCGTGGTGTCGACGGATGATTGTCCCGTTGCTCAGCTGAACTCGAGCTGACACTGGACAAGTTTTCTTCACGACAGTCCCTGGCGTCCAGGCCTTCTTGTTCCGGAAATCCTTAGCATAAACAGCCTGGCCCTCCAGAATCTCCCTCTTCTTAGCATGTTAATCATGTGCTGCCTTCTGCTGGGACAGTTTATTCCTAACGCGATTTGCTACGCTTGGAACAAGCTGATTCAGCTGTGTGTGCAATCTCCGTTTCATGAGTAATTCTGCTGGTGGAACTCCGGTCGTACTGTGAGGGGTGGTGCGGTAAATAAGGAGGAATCGTGATAACTTTGTTTGGACAGTTCCATTCTCCATCTTCTCATAGCCTTCTTTAGAGATTCGCACAGCCCTCTCTACCAAGCCATTTGAGGCAGGATGATAAGGTGCCACTTTGATGTGCTTGATTCCATTCTTTTTCATGAACGCCTGGAATTCTGAGCAGGTAAAATTGCTGTCATTGTCGCTAACGAGTGTTGCTGGTAGGCCATGTGTAGCAAACATTTTTCTCAGCATTTCAATTGTGGCAGTCGACGTGATAGACTTCGTGCAATGCACTTTCAACCACTTCGAGTACGCATCCATGACTACAAGGAACATTTCTCCTTTGTAAGGCCCTGCATAGTCAATGTGAATTCTTGACCAAGGGAGTCCCGGCCACTCCCAGAGGTGTAATGGTGCTTCTGCGGGTATACTCTGGTTTGACTGACATTTGTCGCAGCCCTTCACTTTCTTCACAATCTCCTGATCCATGCCTGGCCACCATGCGTATCTACGTGCCAACGCTTTCATGCGAGATTCATCCGGGTGGGCCTGATGCAGCTCAGTGAGTATTTTTGATCTTCCTTGTGCGGGTACAACCACTCTGGCACCCCAAAGTACATCTTCTACGCTTAATTCACTTCGCTTGGTGAAGTAAGGGTTTAGCTCTGCAGAGTTGTTTTTGGTTGGCCATCCTTCTAAGATGAAGCGTAGCACCTGTGAGAGGACTGGATCCCTCTTGGTCCACTCTTTGATGTGGCCACTATGTACAGATGTGCCTTTCAAATGTTCCATTAATGATCCTCTTTCGAGGCCTGGTCTGAGCTTCCACTAACGATACTACATTAAGGAAATAACACACTGGCTGTGGGTAAAATTTGGGTGGCAGGGAAGGACGACTGGGGAGTAGGGGCCCAGGAAAGGGGCCCTCCTGGGGGAGTACAGATCGGGTGATACCGGGGGTAGCCACCCTGGAATAAAAGTTCCAGACCTGCCTCCAGGGGTGAGGCCCATATCCCGCAGTCCCGGGCGACTGAGGGAACCAGGAGGGGGAGCCCCTCCTGGGGGGAGTACAGATCAGGTGGTACCAGGTTAGCCACCTTGGAATAGGTAATTTCTCCGGACATGTCTTCAGTGGGCTAGAGCCTTACTGTTGTGTAAAGTGCAGCTGATGGGTGCACTTCCCTGCCACCGTCCTTTAATAACAAACAAAAGAAAGTCACCAAGTACAGTCTCTGTTCATTGCACCCTGAATGATAAGGTCTAAGGCTTGCTAAGAGACAGATAACCCTAGCCTATAGCCATTAATGGTATAATTATTATTATTATTTTATAATAAGCAAATGATATCATAAGTATATACGGATAAATGTTTTCTAAAAGTAGCGGAATAGTAATGTTCAGTATCTATACACGACATCCTGAATTGTAGTGTCAAAGCTTGCCCCCATTTTTTTTTTTTTTGGGAAAGACAGATTATTAGCCTTATTCATGGTGAACATTTCTATAGATCTAAATGATTTTGTTTATTCGCTTGAAGATGGTCCTAAAGCGTAGTATCAGGGGTTCAGATGTGTA
>Ga0126339_10004715_pt1 | contig 10112 bp, 8 predicted proteins | sample OrbTmetagenome_2_FD_92532 | JGI IMG/M metagenome (GOLD analysis project Ga0126339, IMG submission 92532) | Coral microbial communities from Petempiche,Puerto Morelos, Mexico - Orbicella T R C metagenome | ecosystem: Host-associated > Invertebrates > Cnidaria > Coral | place: Petempiche,Puerto...
AAAAAAAAAAAAAAAAAAAAAAAAATCGACGTCCGCCCAATGGAATTCTGTAATCTATCCGTATTTACGAACGGAAATTCTCATGTAGTCCTTGCTTTTAATGTTTTATTCTTATTCGCGTGGAGAGTTGGTTTTGTTTTGGAAGCATTTTTTAACGCTTTGCGATCACCGATCGCCGATCACCCGACGCGCTCGGTGACTTCGAAATCTGTCCACGTTGGAGCTCTATTTTCAAGGTGAGTGTTTTTGATTTTAGTTTTTTCCTGCTATAAATGTATTACTACGAACATAAACGAATTGCTGTCCTCGAAGAGATCGCTAAATTCGATCGCACCATTGGATTGTGTCATAGATTTTTAAACCAGCTGTGTGAACCTAATGTAAATAAACATTCGGACTGCCGATGGTTTGTAGTTTTGCTTTTGGCTTTCCATACATTATTCTGTTAGTTTAGTTCTGATAATTTGAAGATCTCGCATTACCGAAATTAGCTTTCCCTTATTTATACTCCAAATACGACATTGCTTTCACGTTTACTAAACATAAATCTTAAGTAGTAAAGGTTGCTGAAAAGCTGATAATTTTCTAAGATATTTTGAAGCTTTCTGGTATCCAGAAATACCTCTAGACAATGAACACCACAGATTTTGGTTGGCCCATGTCTTCTCCAGTTAAAACTGTTGGCTCAAAATATTTCTGGAGGCTCGTAAGGGACTTAGTCCTTTTGGCTATTTCAAAAGGAGCATATACTGAAACAAATAGAAGAGATGCTTAAACAATACGGGGTGATGGACGATGATATTTATCTTGACAGAAACTCCAGGAAGTTTATTTCAGCTGAAGCCTTTATTTTGACTGTAATTGCTGGGAGCAAACTTAGAGACCCTGGCCAAAGTGCAGAACAATTTTCATGGGCTAGTGTATGCTTGTTCTTTGCCCGAACCGTGGTAAACTCCACTTTTTCAAGAGAAAAAAAAAAAAAATACCGGCAACAGAAACTTTTTCCACACAAGGCAGTTGCACTAATGTACCACAGCCTAAAGTGTTCACTGGCTGTATTAAACCCCCAGAGTCAACATCAACTCTGGCTGGACGTTTAGCAGGTGGACAAACATCCCGATCTAGTAAGCCATTTTACAGTTGTGTGCTTAGTTACCTGGCCTATGACTGCAAGCGAGGCAGGAGGTGACCTTGCTTTGATTCAGGGGTCAATTTAACAAAACTTTTGCACTTGTAATCTACAAGTTGGACCATTGTATTTACAAGCGCAGACCAAAACGAGTTTATTAGAAATCGTTACAAGTCCAGGTTACAAGTGTCCGACTTGTAATTACAGGTGCAGCGCTACACGTGTAAACGATTGTAAGAATCAAATTTAATAACACTTTTACAATTGTCCGACTAGCAAAATACAAGTCGTCACTTGTAACCATTGAATAGGACTTCTGAAATGGATAATGGAGCGCCAAATTATGTCGTCTTCTAACGAAGAGGAACTCTACGAGCTCCTCAGACGTCAAGTTATCTGCCAACCCAAGAATTTTGAGGAAAGACTGCTCTTTGACGTCGAAATCTAAGGGAATAGCACATTTGCACGTTGTCGTCATTTGACTACAACTACCAGAATTCCTTTCGTTTTTTCTTTATTATTTAAATTTCGAATTCCCAGTGCGGTTTAAATAACAATTGCCCCGATTAGCACAAGAAACAGACAAAGTGAAGTATTCTGGTAGTTTTAGCCAAATGACGCCATCATGCAAATCGCCTATTTCGAGAGAAGTTTCGTCTCCCTATGAACGCCTTCATCCACGTATTGGAATTTTCAATAGACCCGCAGATTTTGAAAGGGCAGCAGAGATATTTAAATTTGTATTTGTAAAAATTCATGTGTATTCAAGCGGAGTTTACAATTGTGAGGCCACAATTGTAATTTACAGTTGTATCCTGACTCAAGATACCGTGTAAATTCCAGTGTAGAAAATACTTTTATCGAATCCTTGTATTTACAAGCCAGACTTTACGCGTGTAAATTACAGGTGTAAAAACTACAAGTGTAATTTCTTTATTAAATTGACCCTAGGTTACTGGTGTAAATTACAATTGCAGCCTTAAAATTGTAAATTCCGCTTGAATGCACGTGCATTTCACAATGCAGAATTTAATATCTCTGATGTCCTTTCAGTATCTGCGGACCTGTTTAAGATTTGAAAAGGTATGGCAAAGGAGTCCACGGGGAGACAAAACTTCTCTCGAAATTCCCCTGGATTTTTGAAGTCTAATAGCAGTCTTTCCCCGAAATTCCGAGGTTGGTGCATAGCTTGACGCCTTAGCAGCTCGTTGAGTTCCTCTTCACCAGAAGACAACAAATTTTTCTCTCCAAAGTCCTTTTAAGTCGTACTCAATGCTTACGAGTGACTTGCGACTTGTATTTTGCACTTGTGATTTACCAGTTGAACTCTTGTGACAATTCAAGTCGGACCCTTTAAAAGTGTTATTAAATTTGGCACTTATCAACTTTTACACGCGCAGTGCTTCACCTGTAATTATAAGTCGGACACTTGCAGCCTGGACTTGCAACAATGTTTACTAAACGTTTTTCTTGCCTGCAATTGTAAATACAGTGGTTCGACTTGTAGATTACAAGTGTGAAAGTTTTGTTAAATTGACTCTAGGTTAGCCCATGCGTGAAATGCAACAGGAAGCTTATATTATAACAGCAAAAAGAGACAATAATCGAACATACCATTATATATAGTCTCTTGAGCAGCAACTGAAATGAACAGAAAAGAAGACAGACACCTATACTATATCCTTAAACGATAATTTTTATTCAGCAAAAAGCAATCTATAAAAGGCGGAGTTTTATTTGCAACAACTTAGTTATGTCTCAAAACACAGCGAAAAAACAAAGACATTTGGATACATAAGCATCGAGAGTGCACTGGGTCACCTCTTGTATCTTTTCAAGCTGCTATAAATCGAAATTTTTTTAGTCATGATTAAATGATTCTAAGCTATAAAAACTATATAAGCCATCAACGATGACGATTGCACATTCAACTGTTTGGTATATATCTCTGCTTAGCAGTTCGTTATTTGTTTTTTGTTTTGTTTTGTTTGTTTGTTTTTTTGCAAACTGTAGCAAATGTTTATAAAAAAGAACAAACGAAATTAGTACCCCTACTAAATATTATCAAGTATCTTTTTTCCTGGTCTAATTTTACAATCATAACTCTCACGCTAAGCTTTTTTTTTCCTTTTTTTTCATTTTGCACGCGTAGCATCCACATGTAGTGAAACTCAAAACTCTACTATGACCAGGACACCAATTTCAAAAAAAAAAATAACGTCAACACGTGACTAATAGCAATTAAAAACTTTTTCCCCACTCAATAATGGAGGGCTGAACTATGCTGGAACGTAAACGAACGCTTATTTTCCTTTGTCAAAGTGGGCAAAGCGTATTGTCAGTCAATCGCCAAAACGGGTCAATGATAAAAAAGGGTAAAACACCTCAAAAGTACGAAATAAAATAATAGTTAACAAATCAGGAACTTCAGGTTCCAAAATTGGCTGAGGACTAAAATTGTTAAAACAAAGTGAAATGGAAATGAACGTGAACATTTCTTTTCACAAGGGATATAGGATTAAGGAAAAAAAAATCGTCGTTGATGCTCCTGTTTAGTTTAACCCCTGCCCTATGACTTTAATTATGAGCGAACGTAGCTCGTGCATGCCAAAAGCCGAAAAAAGCTGTAAAACAGTTTGCTTTTCACACCTCAAAACACTCTACTGAATCCCTTACAGCATTTCTCCAGTGGCTGTCAATAAGATTTAAACTTCACAACACTTGGTAAACCCCACTAATAGTACAGTGGATCTATTAAAACTCATGGAATTGATTTCCGTGCAGCCCTTGTCGACTCTGCTTTATGTTTAGGATTGGCTGACTGATCGAATAAACAGGGTTTTACATTCTCGCTTAAACCCGTCGAAGAAGGTTGCGTATCATTTAAAAAGCTAAAGGGTGGTGTAACTGCAAGGTTAAAGCAACAAAACTAATACGACGGAGTGTTTTCGAGCATCCATCCATTCATTTTTGCCATTTTAACCTTGTATACAGCAGTTGCACACGAGGAGGACTCAACAAACAAAACACTTACTGAAGCATATCATTTTTTTCGACTGCCAAATGAAGATTGCTGTAAGGAGAAATTCTACACTACGATTAAACACGCCCTATCCGCCTTTTTTAATACTACAATAGCAAGCTAAGGATAAACAAAACTTCCAGCGTTCCTTTTTCCGGGTTTACGTCATGGTTATCAGCGTCATTGGAGATTCTGATTTCTTCAGACTGGCCAGCATCATTTCAGATATCTACTTCCTCGCAGTAAGCAGCTTCGTTTGAGAACCCCAACTCTTCATAGCGAACTCCAATAGGCGAGATTGGTACTTCCTCATAGTGGGCAACATCTTCCTTCTGATCTTCCAACTCATATTTCTCAGGCCTTGGGAAGGCAACATCTCCAGGCATCCCATCAAGAAAACGCCTTTGTTTCGCCTTTTTGCGACGTTGGCTGCGGCGAACCAGGTAAATAGCGATGAGGGCAAGAATAAAAATTCCGCCACAGGAAATGCCAATAACAATGTTAAAGGGAAACTGTTGTTCTGTTGGTGCTGACGATGATGCTGATGATCACGATGATGGATATGATGAAAACGATAGAAGACAAGAAGACGATGTTTGCATTAATATAATTTTTTAGATCATTGAAAACAATAACAGTTCCATTTGTTCAAACCCAATATTAAACATTTCACGAAGGCAATTGGCTAAGCCTTACGTTCACTCCAAAATATTTTCCAAACAGTAATATTAAAGCACAGCTTTGTTATGGTCAAACTCAACTAGCGGAAACCTGTTTGTTCTTTAAATATACGGCGTGGGTAACAGGCAGCAAGAATACTCTCCATTTCTTTATTTGGTAGGTCGCAAGGTAGGACTTTAAAAAGCGAAAGAGTTGCACTCGAGATAATTCAGATTAATCCTGCAGAACAATATAAATCAAGGCCAGGGATGAAAGGCAAAGAAAGACAAAGTAAAGCGAGACGAAACGATGAGAGAGAAACAAACAAGCACGCAAGCAAGCTAGTTAGCTAACAGAATAAAGAAATAAACATATTAACGAAGAAAAAATAAATAAATTGACAAACAGACAAATGAAAACAAACCAACTAATACTGATAATAGTAAGTAATACCCTTCATATTAGTGTGTTTCATTTCTACCTTGTCTGTTATTGTTCGCGATGTAAAACGGATCGTTGCTATATATGGTGCTGGAAGAGTAGGTTAGGGAAAGGGTTCCTTCGTTGTCTATACTAGGTTTCCTTCCTGGTTGCATAATTGCTCGTCTCTAGATTTTAAAGGAAATAACATTAAGCTTGTACGTACAGTTACATTTACCTTCCTTGTCCTTCTTAACTTTTAGAGATTCAGGATCAACACTCAGAGAGCCCATTCTCCCATCTTTTATGCCCTCTTTCAATGGAGCTAATGCTTCTTCGTCTTTCAATTTCCTCTTGAATGTGAGCTGAAATTCTGCCACGACACTTCCCGGCCTACGGATAAAACAGGTTGAAAGGATAGTTGCTTATAACTGTATAACGCCTCTGACGCTCAACAAGGGAACAACATTGCAATCAATTTGTTCTCACAGGTTCACTCACTTGAAAGACAAGACTTCTACTTCGACAAAGTTATCGTCTTGAGAATACTGTTCACGAATCTGCAAAATGTAACATAAAAAGAAGCTTTCAAAGTATTCAATCACCTAATGTATACATTATTATCACTAAAAACGGGATCATCTGATAATGCAATTCAAGAGTTTTAGCCTTCACGGTATCTAAGCCATTATTCCATGCTCTACAAGTATGATAAGCGTACGAGTAACTTTTGGGGCGTTTCTATTTTAGCTTTATATATTTTGGCAGTGATTTATATAAAACAATTATTCCACTCGCGCTTGTTGGATATGAGATGATCATAACCAGCTTGGCACTATGAGCCTCGTTGGCTACCTATCATCTCTTTCCAACGGGCGCTCGTGGAATAATTGTTAAAGTGCCACTAACCCCCAATTTTTTTTATTCGCTAATATAAATTTCCTTTTTCCCCTGATTACCACTGAGAAAAAAATATCGTTGTAGCTATTTTCGTTGATTTTGTATGAAATTTCAAAGTTTGTAAAATTGCTCTTTTCCATGTTCACGACCCAGGAGTAGCGGAGAATGGAACGAGTTGGCTTCTGACGTCGTTTCGGGAATAACAGTATTTTGTTTCTGAGATGTGTTGTTGGAGGCTTCTGTAGCATTACAGAATGCGTAGGATAGAACATTCCTCTTCATTCAATACCGCTATCTCGATGAAACTAGACCAGCAACAAGAAAAAGACCAAAGACCAAAGAAGTTGGGTGATGTAGTAGCTCTCGTAACGTATAATATGATTGGCTTGCTACCCAACCAAAAACAAAAGACCAAAAAATTGAAACAATGACTAAGACTTAAAAACAATAGAAGCTGCTCACAATACTAAACAAAAGCAGGTTATGAGAGCTGCTACACTACCGAAAGAAGTGGCCTGATCTGTGCGAGGAGCCACCGAGGATTTCTATCGATCTCGGGTTCGCCGCTACTGTAAAAACCTAGAGATTTTCATGGCCTGTACATTCTTCTCTATCTCTAGTGGAAAGCTTAACAATGTCAAGGTACTGCATAAGACACGAATTTGGGATAAGCTGGAAGCCATCTGACTATTCCGACTTTTCTGACTATTCCGAGCGCAAATGATGCCCCGAGTCCCAAACGAAACTATAGCTGAGGAAATTACACAGTAAGTTAAACGTTCTTTGAGCTTCGTCTCTGGAGAACGAAATATGTCTAAATTACAAACTTAGAATGGATCAAGCATTTATAAATATATGAGGAGAGTGAAACAAGCGATTAAGATTCGACTCCATAGCTACCGACGAAGATTGTGCTTAAAGAAGAATGCGCCTGTAAGTCAACCGAAACGCAAACTAATAAGTCGAGCACTACCAGGTTATTAGCCTTCGTAAAATGGACATTTCATTCAAAATAAAAGTGAAGTAGAAATGTATTCAGAATAGTGATACTATACTGAACATCTTTTCAAGATCTTGTCGAAGGTTTTTCCATGATTTACTAGTACAAAATGTGCAAATTTGTGTTCGTACAGTAATTGACTATGCATACACTACGGTCGGTCGACAATAACAAAGCACAAAGTTACCTCACTTTCGGATATTTTTTCAATCACTGATCTGGAGAAGCAGGCAGGAATAGACTACGACTGCATCGTATATTAACTTGTATTTCGGGGGAAATTAATGTTTGAATCTAGAAATATTTGACACTCGGAAATCTGCACGTTCCGTAAGTCAAATTACCAACTCTTCGTGTTCATTGACATCATTATAACTCTTTACGAGCTCTAAGTTAGCCGTCAGTCAAAAGTGTCTTGAGTGTTTTAGCTCGGTTCCCGAAGTGACGTCACTAGTCGCCCGACCCAGATCCCACTTTGCGCGGTCGTGAACACAGAAATTACATGTTCAAACGCCTGTAGAAACGCAGGGATTCTATCAATCGAGATATTTTTTTTTCGCTGCAGTAATCAGGGAAACTAGTATAATTTATCATATCAAACTTATTGCCCACGAACGTGAAACTTTGCTGTAGTTGGCGTCCAGGCTAGCGCGGGCATTATTTGTCTGTACTGCGCTTGCGCATTAGTTTATCCATGGGACTGGGGAATAATTTCCATACGTAAACAATACGTAAACATGGCGGCAGGGAGAGAGAAGAGAGAATCCAATGCACCAAAACGATACATAGACGAGGTTTTCCACCCCAAAGGAAGACGCTGCGAGTAAAAGCAGACCGTAAACTTTATCCTGTGGTTGTAACAGACGTGGACAGGATCGGAAAGCGGGTTAAAATTCATTATGTTGGTTATAGTGAGCGGTACGATGAGTGGCGGTCGTGCGGTACCGATAACATTCTTTTCCAGCGGATGGAACCTCTTTTTATTCATTCTGCTCCTTCTTTTGACGACCGTGCGGAATTATTTCACGCAGCGCTATATCGTGAAATAAAAAGAAAGTTGTATTCTGGCCGAAAGGATGATCCAGCAACTCGCATTGAAATTAGAATTGATCAGAATGTGTTTGATGGAGGGCTTGCATCAGCAGGGAAATCACGGAAAGAACGAGGAAAGACTGTGTATCGAATTAATTCAAACCAGGCCTTAGACCGTTTTCTGTTAGTCAAACGGGATGAACGTATATTCAACGAAAATTGTGATTTCGCGTTTGTTATTGAAGAAACTGTGTGGCACTTTCGTCGTTGGGTTCCTCAACAGGCTTCTTCGACAGAGAATATATGAGATAGCTGATTAAAAAAAAAAAATAATAATAATAATGAAAATCATTTCGATGAAAAAACAAAACATTAACAAAATGAAACGCGTTTGAATTAACGCATTTTTACTTATTTGTTTATTTCGTGAGTAAACCGAGGCAACTTATCCCCTTTTTGACCACTTGTTTCCTCACCAAAATCGTTTTGTGCATCTACCGCCACCGCGAAAAGAGCCAGCGAGGACAAAATCACCAGCGCGTAAACTTCTAGTCCCATTTCCCGAACCCAAACAATAATTAAACCTCATGTATTATACATCAAATTGCGCCAAATTTATTCCTCTTCTCGTATTTCACGGTAATGACCAGTTTTGTGCATGCAGACTCTACGGTCAGTACTTGCATGTGGCATGAATGTCTCTTCGACATGTCTGAATCGCTAACCAAAAGTCTAAAAAACCCGAACGAAATATTTTAATGATTACCTTCAAATGCAGTGGTATAGAAAGCTTATATATGTTAGTTTTATAAACTGAAGGTAAGAAAGATAGCAATTCAAATAGAATACACGAAAAAGAAGAAAATGTTCGAAAATTAGCGTGTTTTTGACTGACCCCAGACTGCGTGACATGTCACGAAAATCTGTAGAGGCAGATGTTAAGCGTAAGTTTGATATGAAACGAAAAACAATTTGGGGGGTTAGTGGCACTTTAAATATACACATATCTTTTACACGATCATTATGTCGGTGAGCTTGGTAGAACAGACCAGAACAGATCCGTACTTCCGTCCGTCCTCCAATACTTCCTTCTTTCCTTCTATCTGTTTGTCGGTCTATCTATTTCTCTGTCTGCCTGTTCATCTGTCTGTTTGTCTACCGGTCTGCCCGTCTACTACGTCTGTCCAACAGTAGGGTTGTTAATATTACTAGGAATGGACAAACAAATAGACAGACTAGACGACAGAACAACTTAACAGAATGACAGATCGACGGCCAGACAGACGGAAAGGCAGAGAGACGAAAGAACAAAGAAGCACGAAGCCGATGTACGCGAACGTGATCATTACGTTACTGTATTCATTCCATTGATTTATGGTTCGCTGCCGTTAAGAATTCTACCAGCAACCGCTCCCAATTATAACGTAGCCGTAAAAATCCAACTCACATAAAGATATTTTTGCTGGAATTAAGTCCCAAACAACGGGCGATAAACTTCTTACCGTATAAAAATATTAAAAATAGGTCCGCAATGCGTACGCGTGTTTAATGCGTTTTCAATCAACTGGAGCCATAATCAGAGATGGAGAAAGGGTGAGCTGTTCATGGAGTAGCAGAACAAATCAAAAGATTTAGGCAGGGAATTTAATTGACAGAAGAAGACTTTGTTTACACAGGGATGTCAAATTAACTTATACATGAAGTGTCAAGATGGTTTCCTGGAATTACTAAGCCTGTAAGTCCTGAATTACGCTGAAGTTCTGATATTAAGTTTTTACCATGACTGTAAAGGAAATGTAGACATGTTGAACAACAATCAATTTGCATGATAACAATGGGGTGACAGGCCTGCACAACTCCCATCCACGTGTAATAGCCGGTTAAAGCTTTGCTCTAACGAGTATATCCTTTAGGGATCTGCCCCTTTTGTACGAGACAATAGGGGGATC
>Ga0126339_10004716_pt1 | contig 10112 bp, 4 predicted proteins | sample OrbTmetagenome_2_FD_92532 | JGI IMG/M metagenome (GOLD analysis project Ga0126339, IMG submission 92532) | Coral microbial communities from Petempiche,Puerto Morelos, Mexico - Orbicella T R C metagenome | ecosystem: Host-associated > Invertebrates > Cnidaria > Coral | place: Petempiche,Puerto...
ATTTGTTTTCTTTTCTGTATTCTAAGCTGTAAGGTACTTTGTACTACAAGGTGTAAAAGACATATTTAACAACTAATTAGAATTAATTTTCCGAGCGTTCCATTCACAAAAAAATCAACAAGTGGCGTTCTTCACAGAAAGGAAGAATGCAAAAGAACAGTGGATATGACGCGTTGCGTTTTAATTTTCGATCTCAGGGTGAATTTAATGCTGCACAAGATTTGCTTCTTTCTCGAAGCGATTGCTTCTTAAAATCCAAGCGAGTGCGTGACAAAGTTCGCAGTGAAGAAGAACTGAGGAAGAAAACTCCATGGGATATCAGCCCCCCTGACTTCACACTTCAAATCTACCAACCAAAGCCGCCGAAACGAAATAGCAGGAAGGCCATGATACCAGGATACAACGAAGAGGAATGGAATAAAAAGGCAAAGGAAAGAAGGAAACAGCACATCGAGTTCAAACGTATTCAATTGCCAAAAATATTTCAGCCTTCGGTGTCAGACAAAGCACCCTTCTCTACACAGTTTCGAATTCCCGACTCTCACACAGCTAAACTTATGTACGTCAGGAATGGTATTCACAACCGTGAGCCTTATGTGACACCAGGACCTCATGCCTTCAGAGGAGATGATTTCAGACCAGTAAGTGCTTCCATTGTTAAATAAAAGACGTACATGTAAGCTTATATCTGGATTTTGTTATAGTGTAAACCCAGTTTAATTGTTAATTAATTAATTTCAGATAATTGCATTATAATAACAATATAATTCATATAACAAAAATGGGAAGCCAAGTTGAACTGATTTTAGAGTTTTCAGAGCAGTAACGTGTGTAATTTCTTTTTCAAAGTTTTTTTCCACAGAATGTTCTAACATTAACTTTGAAGTTATTAGGCAGGGGGGGGGGTCCTCTCCTGCGACAGGACTCTGCACAAGGTGAGAGCCAGCGAGTCATGCAAAGCTGACTGATGCAAGCTATTTCAGTTTATAGGCTAAAAAAAAAAGATTTCCCTTAGTAAGCTGGCGGTTTGCCTTATAGAACCAGTGGATTACTGGCTCGTGTCGCTTGCTTGCTGGGCAGCTGGAAAATAACCTAAATAACTCACCTGCTAGCCCTCTGTTTAATTTAGTCTAAATGGCACTCTGGTAAGCCTAAGTTAACTTAGCTTGTGGTTAGCTTTTTTATTGGGGTTAAGAATCCTGGCTCGCATGCCTTGCAAGCCTCACTGGCTCACATATCAATAACACTCCTTATGACAGGAGCAGGGATGCTTGAAATATATCTCTTTCAGCAGTGAGCTGGTATCACTTAGGTTAACAAGACGTTTTGAGGTTTTGACTGAAGAAATTAAGCCTTCATCAGCATTCTTAAAAGAGCCAGCTGAATGACCAGCTATCAAGTGGTTTAGTTGTTCTCACTATACCAGCAAATTGCAATGGTTATCACTACTATGTTACAACAAATCACAGGTCAAGTGACTTAATCTATCCTCAAATAAGAGCATTGTAATATGATGTATCACTTCAAAACTACATAAAATATAATAAAGTTATGAACACTTAAGGTCAGATGCACGGGTTACAGTATTATGTAAAATTGTGGGTTAAAATAATTATTTTTTCAGTCATAGCACCAAACCTGGTGCTAAAATATGCAGAAAACTGCTTGTAGAATTGCTGATTTACTTTCTCTGTAAAAATTGGCAAGTTTGGGGTCCCATATTTTTATGAGGTTGCAAAAGATTTTGCTCATGCTTATGCATCGGTAAAAAAGGTCCATTAACTATTGACTTAATTCCAATCCAGCTGGAGAATCCAAAGAAGTATGGTTTGCCAGAGTTCACCACTAATTATGACCATGACCCTGGTAATCTGAAGTTCCACTCCAGAACATTAAATGTATTATACGATCGTAAGTATCACCTGCCTCATTTTCCCAAACATTATCTCATATAACAGTAGGATGCAGCCTTCCTTTGTGTACTCTGAGTCAACAAAGATATGACCCAGCTTTTATCATTTTAAATCAAGAATAGTACTCCTTGAAATTGTAAAATTGAACTGTCTTGCTCTTCAAATAGGAGTGAACATGCTTTTAAAATTTATGAATTTTTGAAATTTAAACCTTCAGAAATATCTGGAAATGCACCTGAATCTCAAAAGTGATCTAAATTATTATCAACAATAATATTATATGATTGTACACTCAACTTAGTATAGTTTTGTCAGTGATAAATAAGAAGCATCAACAGGATATTTACGAATCTTTTTTACAGCCTACAAAGATCAGGAGTTTTTAAATTCCAAAGACGGGTATAGAAAACAGATGATAACATACAAAGAACAGGAACCAGACTGGGATAGTGCACTCATCTTACAAAAAGGGGTATGCCTTACCTTAAGTGACAAAAGGACATAATTTACTTGCCCTGTTGGTTAAATGATATTTTAGAGTAAATCAAGGTAGTTACTCTCCAACCTACTTATTTCTATTTGCTTGTTTGTTCATTCTTTACGTCATACCCCCTAGTATACTTTTAAACACTTTTCATGATTTACGTTTGATATTTTTGACACCTCTATATTAAAATAACTGACACAAAACTAAAAACAAAAATTTTCCTCTTGTCCTAGTTTAATTTTTACACAAGCATTCTCAGCTCAGGTGTTTTAAATAACCATGCATACATGTACACATACAGACCTTTAACAGTTATGGCACTAAATCTGTGAATTTATTATTGGACCAATCATTGCCAGTTTCAGCTAAACATTGTTCTTTGATGTTTCACTCGTGCAGCCGTACAAAAAAAGTCACTCACCAAAAAGTGCTCTTATGGAACGGATAGCTAAACAACTGCCATGGTGTTCAGCACAAGACAAGATCGAACAATTCAGAAGACCTGATATCTTTGACAACAAAACAGTTGACTGGTTAGCAGTGACAGCACACAGCAAAGAGTTCAATATGATCTAAAACAACAAGATCAAGGATGAACTGGAGTGCAAGAACATCTGAGATGCCATACGAAACATGCTATGGTTCATTAGTACAGCAGATTAATTAGGCAGTATTTTTGGACAATTATTTATCAATTCTGATAGATTAATCCATGATGGGAGGTGTGTTGTGAATTAAAATTTACACTGAGTACACATCAACTTAGACTAATTAAAACCTTACTTTTAGTATGCTGTAAGGAGGAAGGAAACAAACACCTTGGACCAAAGAGATACCTTACAACACTTATTGTGTTTTAAGTATATTTTAAATATTATGATTTATGCTTTCATTGTTAAATTATCAACATAATATTTATTTAGCTTGGTCTTAAAATCCTTCATGGAAAGGTCAAGGTTTCGGTGCATAAGAATTATGGGTAAATGAACCAGTTGTCAACTTTTTTTTTCCTACAAAGGATTTAAGCCTGTTACATTGAACCATGGTCATTTATTTATTTGCTCTATTTAATGTCATTTGTATTATATAATACAGTCAACCCCCTGAAGGCAACCACCTGAAAATATGCCAGGTCTACATAGCTGGTCGCATTGTGGGTCACTTCTGAGAGGTCCACCCACCTACCGGTAGTCTAGATTGCATGAGTCATGCAGAAATCTCTAAATGCCTAGATCCCCACAATTTTCTGATTCAAACCTACAAAGCATCGAATCTGATTACACAACAACAAATTGATGCTCATTTCTATGCTCTAAACAAGTGGTCAGTCTTTATGAAGAACAGAGTTACACACAGAATACATCTAGTGCCAGGAGATTTCATAAACACATTTCTTGGTCTTTATTTAAGAAATAGAAAAGTTAACTTGAACCATGTTTCCATTGAGTTTTAGTATAAATCTACTAGCGTCTATCACGAATGCCGTTTGCTGATTGGCTACGATACTCACTATCTATTCTGTTGTAGATAGTGAGTAGCTTAGAAGTGTGCACTTATTAAGAATAATTATTACGGCCACTCTTTTGCGTTTTCAAAGTGTCTGTGAGGAGGATTTAGATAAAGTTCTGAACAGCTAATAGATTTATACTAATTAAAACAATTAGATTAATTGCTCTCAATTTCTATACGTGATAGTTGACGAGGGTGCAGCCAGAAATCTTGAGCCCATAGTTTAATTGTTTAAAAGAAACTTGAGTAGCAGCTTGGAGAAACAAGAAATGCGGCGGGAACACAAGCTGACAGGCAAGTGTTTCCACAACTTTTTTGAGTTTTCTTAAACTTCCATGGGTGTTTCAGTTAAGCAATTAGATTATGAGCTCAAGATTTATATCGGGTGATATCACGGATAGAAATCGAGAGCGAATAATCTAATCATTTTAGTATAAATCTACAAGTCATTTAAAACTTTATCTTAATCCTCTTGACAGACTTCCTCTTCACAAAATGCCAAAAAGAGGCCGTCATTTTCTTAACAAGCACACACTGCTATACTACTCACTATCTATCACAGAATAGATAGTGAATAGTGTAGCCAATCAGAGAGCGGTATTCATGATAGAACACTAGTAGATTTATACTAAAACTCGATAGAAACACGAAGAACGTTTTCTACTTCTTTTACATAATTTTGCAACGAAAAAAGGAAACAACTTGGTTACTTTGATCATCAAAATGTAAATTCTCTTTGCTCACACTATCATTACATCAACAGCTTGTGCTAGTTCTGTGTTTCCATCAAGTTTTAGTATAAATCTACTAGCATTCTATCACGAATGCTGTTCTCTGATTGGCTATGCTACTCACTATCTATTCTGTGACAGATAGTGAGTAGCATAGCAGTGTTCAGTTTCTAACAAAATGGCAGCTGCTTCTTTGCATTTTTGAGCTGTCTGTGAAGAGGATTTAGATAAAGTCTTGAATGACTAGTAGATTTATACTAAAACAATTGGATAATATTCACTCTTGATTTCTATGCATGATAGATATCTCAAGCTCATGATCTAATTGTTAAATTATAGAAACAATATTTTTGGGGGGCTATTTCTGATGTTATCTAATAGTGGTTAGGGTTGTATAACATTCCTAGTTTTTAACCTCCATGACTCTAAATGTGACCATGGTTGCTTACAAGAGGCAGTGGCTTTCAAGAAATTCAAGATCTGACCATGGTGATTTGAATAGAATATTTTGGTATAGTTGGAGCTCCCCTTGCAGACACCTGTATAACACACAGTTCACTTGCTCCTAGAGAAACCAGAATTCAAACAACATCTAGTTCAGTTTGCAATGTGGACATCTCTCTAATGTCAACTCAGTTCCTTAATTGTCTGTATTTAAAAGCTTTAACAGTATTTTGGCAAATTGGGTAACTGATTTTCAACTCAGCCTTTCAGGTGAAAGTACCTGTTCTCTCCAAGGGATAATTCAATAAAGGTAAGGGTAGCAGGAGTTTTCTTGAAAAACTACATGCAAATTCAGGAAAATAGTGTAGTTTATAAAGCTCTAGTTAAACTATTTTTATATCTTTACATGTTATTTTTACATTATTTATATTAATTAAAATAATATGTAACAACTTACAAGAGTCTTATGAAAATAAAAATAATGAGTGACAACAGTAAACTTATTTAAAAATAGATGAGTAACCAGGATAAGACATTTGGAAAAATAGAAAAACAATCTCTGGTGAAAAATTTGTTTAAAACGAGCTTTCGACTACCAGTCTGTAGTCTTTAACGAGTAGTAGATAGAAAGCGCGGAAGTTAAAATATATACTGAGGAAAGTGTGAAAAAACAAAATTATAATAAAAAAACAATAGAAATGCTTGTGTGCGAGTAAAAATGCTAATGTGAAGTTCAAAATAAAATTGAATATTGTCTTGGTAATTGTTTCGCATTATTGTCAGCATGCTTCGAAATTGCTGTGTGCCAGGATTCCAGAGTTTTTCTAACACGGAAATTTCCCTTGTCAATCACACATGCATTGTCAAAGTCAATGGAATGGTCATTCAACCAGGCATGTGAAGCATACATCGGTGGAGCTATATCAGCGTGACTGGTAGATGTTTACAAACAAGGAAGAAAGAACATATTAGAAACACAAAAACCTTTAAAAAGGGTTCCAACATTGCTTAACATAGTTTTGCTTAACTGCTTTATCCTAAATTATGATCATTCTGTGTGCTGATGACAACATTTTTATTCTTTTGTTAAGTCTTAGGTATATTTAAGGTAGTCCTTTACGTATAAGCCTTATTGGCTTCCCTGGGCTTCCTTGCCTAATATACATTGATAAGTAGTAAATATAATTTAACAAGAACAAGGATATAAATCAATCAGAGACACATTAGTTAATTTAAATTTCAACCTAAGAAAGAAAATCTTCCAGAACACTACTCCCCTAAATACTGGCAAAAATCTTTAACCCAAGAAAACTGCCTATTTAAGTGTAACTTTTAAAAAAACTGACCAAATCCTGTGTCCAGTGCTGGAAATGATTCCTATTACATAGCAGGGCGCATCCTTTCAAATCTGTTTTTTGACCACACATTAAAATTAGATAGGACATTCATTTACATTTCATGTAATTTACATATGTCAAATAATTTGATGACACAGTCCATATCCAGCTTAAAAACTAACTGTCCTCTTTTAAATGAACATACATGACCCTAGACTTCAAATTAATGTAGAACATTGATGCAAGCTCTTGTTATGATATTGCCAGAGGACAAGCAGGCTTTAGTTGGTTCATTTTCTGCCAGTACCTGGAAACTTCCACACCTTCCCATGAAAGATTACCACTTGGTTTGAAAATACTGCAAAAGAAATTGCAATAACAGAATACTGTCAGTCACTTAGAATCGTTTAGGATAGAAAGAGCACTAGTTATAAAATGGTTTGGAGTGCCTCAATATGGCCAGACACAAACCACACAAGTTTCTCGTGTAAATGCAGGTGAAGTGAAATTTGTCACAATTAGTAGATTATACCAGAAGGATTATAATACATTTGTACTTTAGTAAAATGTAAACATAAACATGAAAAGTAGTTCATCGGCTGTCAACTAAAGAATTAGTGTGTACAAACCCACTCATTGTACCTTATCATGGTAAATAAATACATGTAAACACCAGGTCACAAAAAGATCACCTACTTGTCTATGATATACTGCAAACACTTTCCCTCAGTGTCTGTTAATGTCTGGTCAACAGCATTAAGATTCTTCTGAAGATTTTCAAAGCTTGCAGTGCTCACCAGGGTTGTAGGAACTTCTTCTATTCCCAAGGTAAAATGAAGAGCAAGCTTTGAGATGTCAACACCTTGTTCCTTCAAAAAGCAATTCCATGTAAGGAAAGGTGTATTATCTATAAGGTAATTCTCTCAGTCTAGCAGATCATTAATCAACTGAATTTCAAGATATTGAAACGTAGAAATTTCACAGAAAGTTCTCACAGTTACACTAGTTAACCAAGTTGATAAATAGCTAACAGCCACACAGTTCCTTTAGAAACTAACACCTTTTTCCTCATAGCTAAATGTAATAGAGGAACACCTCCCAATCTACTAGGCAGGATGTTGTCAGGTTTAAGAAATATATATGTTTTACGAGATACATGCCGGATTTGATCAAGTCCACATCTTTGTTAGTTCAAATAAAATATCAAAAATGTTCAAATGTTCTTGTTTATGGTGGTCAATGTGCTTAGCTACACCTAGCTAGTTCACAGGCATGCCACTTAAACTAAAAGAAACAAATATCAAGTAAACATAATAGACTTAAAAATCTCAACTGGCAGGAGGCAGACCACTTGGCTGTTACAAAAATGACCGAGGAGTTGAACTATGGTCTCCTGGGAAACATTACTCTAGCTTAATGGTCAGAGTGGGACTTGTACCCGTGACCTCCAGATTTCAAGCACAGCATCCTAGCCACTCGGCCACACTGCCTCCTAAAGTTAGTTCTCCCACAGTGAGGACAGTTTTGTGTCAGGTGCTTTGGCAACTTGTTCCTTTTTCTTTCAAATTTCAAGGATTTTCAAGGAGCCATACAATGACAGAATTTCAAGGCCTTGAATTTTGATTTTCAAATTCAAGGAATTTGAGGTGCATGCAATTAGCCTGGGTAAGGTACAAAAATGGCTGATGTCACCCTCTTCAAGTTCTGAAGGAATACAAGTTGGCATATGCTTCCTGGTGGCGAAGGAAATTGGGGCCACAATGCCACACACTGTCACTCAGGTTCCGAATATCTACTGATTGTACAGCCAGCATATAGTAATGTAATAATATTGTTGAAGAGATGAAAATTTTGTGATGTGCTCTACTTAGTAGCTGCCAAAGACATACAGTTAAGTGGTGGGTTTCACTGACACAGTAATATATCCAGAGACTACACCACAATCGGTCCCCACAATCATGTCACTGACTTAGTCAGGTCTAATTCTTCAAAGATTGGCTCTGCAATTTTGACCGCAAGCAATGCTGCACATAGTTTAAGACAAGGAGCAGTCATGCCATGAGATGGAACTACAATGAGTCTACAATCAGGGATAAAAGTTGAGACACTTCCCTTAAACAAATGTTGTCTCTTCAAGTGTAATTTGTCCTATTTTACACTCTTCAGATTTCAACCCCCCTCCATTTTCCGATGTTTTTACCATGTGACAGCATTGACAAAGCCTGTTTCAACATTGACTGGGGAGTGGGGGTGGCTAGTGGCAAAAGGTGTTTCCTCTATCAAGGGATGTATGGATCTCTGTTTAAAAGTATCTCATTTTTAAATGTGTCTCAACACTTTAGTCCCTGATTGTAGCTTTACCTTGCCAAGGATGAAAGAGACTTCCAAAAGACTTCTGAAAGATGCTTTTGAACTGTCTGGATCCATGCAACTTTGATAGCCTCATACTACCAACAAATTACCAATTCATAAGGAAATTGGACCAGTGAATATGTTAATTAATCTCATAACAAACCTGGCAATAGTCAGCAGCTTGTTTGCATCTGTCACGTACACATTGTCCAGCTGGATGCCATGAAGGAGGCCCACGATTTGACAACAAGCCCATTGATATGGGGGAGGCATTCACGACCCCTACTCCATGTTCCTGATAAAACACAAGACAGTATTAAAGACATTTAGAATTTAAAGGCCTGCATACATCTCCTTGAGGACAAATTTCTCTTCCATCTTCACATGAAAACAGAAAATATGCTGTGAAACCTCAAGCCATAACTTGTCCATTTCCCACAAAGTCAATACAAAGGGGTATTCCTGACCACAGCCAAAAGATCCAAGATTAAATTGCTGCACACAAGCTTGTCATTAACAACAGAATTTAATGCATATCATATTAAATTTAGAGCTTACACAAAATTAATACTTTTCTAGAGTCTTACCTGGTTTAAAACCTAAAAACTAACCTAAGCTCAATCTTTAAAAAAATTGACAGTTGCAGTTTTAAGTCTACATGCAGACCCCAGTTAGGTTAGCTTTAGTTTTAGGGTTAAGTGTTTAAGTCTAGGGCTGAGGGAGTCTTTAAGAGTTAAGAGTTCAAATATGTTAGGTAAGACAGTATGGTTATCTGTCATGTGACCTCAAAGTAGTCAATGAGTATGATCATGTGAAGTGAAGGAGAAAAAAATTCCAGCTAACATAATATTAAGAACAGTTCATTATGCAGTATTAAATAGTCCTACTAAATTAAGGGAGCTGCCAGTTATGACACCAACTGGTCTTAAATACATGACCACTGAAATTGGATATTTCATGCTATTTTCCTATAATTATAAAATAAGCAAATCTATCTTATACATTGAGCTTGATAACGATGATATGGAGTCATCAAAACGTCGTTCAATTTTTTATAATGTACATGTATTGCTGTTTTACATTCTCAAATGTTTTGCAAAACCTTGCGTTATTAGAAATCTCTTGATAGCCAAGGTGTATATCTATTGATAGAAAAACCAGCTCCAAATGAATATAATTATGTTAAAGACACCATATCATTTCAAAAAATTAGCTGTTGCATGTGGCTCTAGCACCCTGGAATAAGCAGAATTTGGATATTTCAAGTTGTTTCTTCAGAGGCTAGGCCAGGTAAGAAATGTACTACCATTGAAGCTGATACCTGGTACATGCATGTTCA
>Ga0126339_10004717_pt1 | contig 10112 bp, 2 predicted proteins | sample OrbTmetagenome_2_FD_92532 | JGI IMG/M metagenome (GOLD analysis project Ga0126339, IMG submission 92532) | Coral microbial communities from Petempiche,Puerto Morelos, Mexico - Orbicella T R C metagenome | ecosystem: Host-associated > Invertebrates > Cnidaria > Coral | place: Petempiche,Puerto...
GTGATTTTGTGAAAACGAATGAATGCGACGGAGGAAGCGAGAATGAAGACAATGAAGAAGAAGACGTCCTCAAATTTCCTTACGTGTATGTTACAAATCCTTGTTTACTTTATAATAGCAGATTTGCGCGTTGTCGCCATTTGACTAAAACTACCAGAATTCCTTTTGTTTTTTCTGCATTATGTAAATTTTAAAGTCCCAGTAGAGTTTAAATAACAATTGCCCTCATTAACATAAGAAACAGAGAAAGTGAAGGATTCTGGTAGTTGTAGTCAAATGACGCCATCGTGCAAATCACCCGTTGTTTTACGTAATCGAGCTATGGACTCTGCTTTGGAACACGTTGACTCACAGATTTCTAGCAGCAGATAAGAAATTGAAAAATAAAAATTAAAAAACTAGAGTGTTAAATACATACCACAATTTCCCCAATTTCCTTTGTAAGTGGAATCCAAGGAACACCACAGTCTGTTGTGATTAGCTGTGGTACAGGAATAGTGTTTGACTCCTTTGTAAGTGAAAGGAATGCTGCAACACTGGCCAGCTGTTGTCTTGTGGGAACACTCGACTTTTGGAACCACAAATGATTTCAGGAAAATGGAAGGAACGAGAAAAGGGTTAAGACAACTTAGCTATTTTGTTCATTTTTTACACTGCAGATATTAACTATGATCCAGTAGGTAAATTGAATTAAGTATCCATTGGTAAACAAGTATGCATATATCTTATTAGATGTTTTCGCGTGAAGTATCGCTGTCTATTTTCACGAGTTGTGCCGTATACAAATAACGAGTAAAAATATACACCAAAACATCTAATAAGAGATTTATTATCCAACTGCTATAGTCAATGAATTTATCAATGACAGAGGGACAGTATGACTGTTTTGCGTGCGCGCGCCGATCTGTACGGGAAACAGGTTTTCTACTGTACAAATAACTGTACAATATCGCTATATATTTGTACTGTTATTTGGACGGTATTCGCTGCATGTAGAATGCTCGAGCCACTGATTTGACATTAAGCAACAATTATTCCACCAGCGCGCACTGGATATGAGATGGTAGACGCCCGTGGCGCCAACTTGGCTATAATTATCTCATATCCAACAAGCACGAGGGAAATAATTTTATTAAAAACGCCACCAAAATATAGAAAACTAAAGTAAAATTTAAAAAAAAAAACGCCCTAAAAATTTCACGCGTGCGCTTAGTTTATTTGTAGAGCGTGGTATACTGGATCATAACCCATAATGGCTAAGCCAATGAAAATTCTCGAACTGCATTATCCAATGATCCAGGTTTTAATAATACGAGATATTCCTAATGTTCGAATAAAGAATTACGTTTGAAATTTACTGTTCACGAGTACTAGAGTAACGAAACTGACCAAAAAACGGCATATAATTGCTCGAAATATGGAAACTGAAAGCATGCTGTTTATAGACAGTGTTTCAATCGTGCGCCCTGGACTTTTTTGTACAAAATATTTCCCAGGAACATAAACGTAAGAACTCTATTTTGGAGAATCTTAACACCGGGATCAGGGTTTTATAACGGTACTAAAGCGCTGGGCTTGTTTAGTTCTGTGTTTTCTTAGCCAGGGTAGAGAAGCCCCGAGTAGCAGTACTTTGGCAATAGGTTTATCACAATGCAAATTTATTACTTACCACAGTTTCCCCATTTTCCCTTGTAGGTAGCGTCCAGTGAACACCACAACCTGTTGTGATTCGCTGTAGTACAGGAAGTGTAAGTCACTCCTTTGTAGGTGAAAGGTATGCTGCAGCATTGGCCATTCATCGTGTTTGACAAACATTCAACTTGTGTGGTGAACAGAGATGGGAGGAACAATGAAAACACAATGTTAGCTTAATCTACAAATTTAGTCTGTCATTCTTAAACTTCAAGTGGTTTAGTAGGTACGCAACTAAGGTATCGTATTCTGACGCCATAGCTTGATATTGCTGAACCGTGAATAACAATCGTAAATTGTAATCGGTGAAATAGAGTGTTTTCAGTTGAGCGTCGTAAAACTAAAACCAACGAAACCACTGCAGTCAATCACAAAGGACACATGCGATCCAGTGAAGAACTCAAAACTCGAGGCAAACACACGAAGGAGAGACGACGTGCGGGAGAATGTGTGCTAGTTAAAGTCACAATTGGTTTTGGTTTTACCTCTGATTGGATGACAAAGTGGCGCGACCCTTTTTAAGCCAATAGCTACGTGTAGTGACCTAAAAACTGAAAAACGGAGTGGAAACTGCATTGATTGAAGGTGACTAGGGCATAGAATGTTTTTCCTTTCTGAAATGTCCTGTGTGTCCTTTGCCAAAAACGTTTATCCGAAGTTAAAAACAATCTAGCTCTGTACTTACCACAAACACCCCATTTTCCATTGTAAGTCGAATCCAGTGAACACCACAGTCTGTTGTAATTAGCCGTGGTACAAGAATGGTGTTTAATTCCTTTATAGGTAAAAGGAATGCTGCAACATTTGCCATCCGTTGTCGGGTGGGAACAACGCTGAGAACCTTGAGATATCAATAAATTGTTTTAATGTCCGTTGACAAGTGTGAACTGTAGATACAGCGTGAGTAGGTAAGTAAGGAAGGATGGAAGGAAGAGAGTAACATTATTTTGACAGGGTGACCCATTCAGCGCAAAGGCAGGTTGGTGTCAATAAGGGCGCTGCATCTACAAAAATAGGCTGTATTGAAATTCAAAAAGATAAAATAGTGTAAGGGAGAGCAAATTTCTGTGTAAATTTGTCAGAAAATGGAAACGTAATAGCTCAACAAATTTATTTCATTTCTCTTTGCTAGTTCACGCAGTCGATTTTAATGCATTTCATAGTAATGATGATGAGAACTTTTTTAATGTGTGTACAAATACAGCTTAGATATGAGCACACCTCTAACTGGGAACACCTAATCTAAATACAAGATAAAATATCATGAATCTTCAATAATGTCTATAAAGCCTCACTACGGTACTGGGCATGCTTACCAGCAGCCATGTTTGTGCTTGACATGAGTAGGATGTACATCAGAAAAAAGAGCAGCATCTTCCACAGTCTTCTTGAATTTTCCACAATCTTCTTGAGGCTAGCGACAAGTAAAACAAACCAAAACAGTGCAATTTTCCTGACTTATGTAAAATAAAATTCCTAACTGAAACTTTTAGCTGGCGACCGAGTGAGCAATAGGAAAGAAATCGATACTGCCTTATTTTTTGCAAATATAACCAATAAAATAAGTAACTGTGACATACCCGTTCAGTGCACAGGACAAAACGGTGACCTTACCGAGTGAGTGCAGTTACTATACGTTTATATAATTTTATATGGTGAAAACACGACAAACAACAGTCCATCGAGAGCAACACAACATTTAACTGAAACGTATCTCCTCTAAATGCAACTCATAATAATCTCCTTTAAGAAGGATCTCAATCTCACACTCGGGAACAATTTACAATTTTTCGTTCAACTAGTCTCCGGAGAGATCGTGCTGGTACTTTTACTAAGCGTTCCGAACGTGTTTGTTTGGCATTGAACAGTTCCATCTTACAAGCGGCCTTATCTGTTTTGGTAGTCTTTGGTGTCTGTTCTGTGGAACTCAGGTTTTGTGCTTTTCTGAACATGAACTGTACTTTGTATCTTTGTTTCTGTACATCAGATTGTGTGTTTGGGGCGTTGACTGGCTTTAGTGGCAAACGGTAAGGTAGTTCCAGACAAACTGATTTTGTTTTTGTTATTGGAGGCTTGATTCTAGTACCGAAATATCGTAAAACCCGTTTTCTAAATCGAGCTTAGTAAACTGATCCCCTGGGCGAACAATATGTCTGAGTTCCGTCAGTTCTGACTGTTCCAAACTTTGAGTACTGATGAATATGTTCACCCATTGTAGGCCCACTGTCAGCCGATGTCTTCCTCCAGCGTTGGACACAACATTTAGTGGTGAAACACAGATGGGGCGCTTCTGTACCTCCTTAGGCACTTGCAGCTCTAGGAGCTTTTGTATCTTGCTGTCCACAAAACAGTTCTCTTTCTTCCCGAGACGCTGAGTTGGTAGGACAAAAGGGAATCGACGTTTGAACGGGAGAAATGTGCACTCCTTCCTATGATCAAAGTATGACGTCCTGGCTCGTAAACTTTTATCTTTCCTACAGGTTTTGTCCCAAACAAGCAGGAAACGCTACGGACATCAGGACTGCTCATGTCCTGTCCACTGGGTCATCAGGAAATGGTCTGGTTCTGAAACGTTCGTAATTGCGCGAACTTCCCATAGTGAAACTCTGAGGGGATCTAGAAAATCTCGGAAAATTTGAGAACTGTTTACGGTATGATCCACGGGACCACCAGGGCTGTGAATCGACGCATTATACTTGGTCGAATTAAGGCATCTTTCGTCGCTTCAAGTAGAACAAATGCCACGAGCGGCAACAATAGTACTTGCGGGGGAGGCTTCTCTCCGGAGGAAACTAAACAACCCGGAGTCCTCCAAGCTAATGTTTTTGCAACGACGGGATCGCTGTATTGTTCACGTAGGTAACGGCACTGTTATAATACAATTTTCTCAATGTCCAAGGGCTTAACCTGCTCCTGATGTCTTAATAGCAATTTCAATAGAAGTTCAGAAAAGTGGTTTTGCACCTGTTCATTATAGAAGCCACCGGGCGATGCTCACTCGGCGCGCCTTGCTGGTTTATTGCAAACTAAATTTTCGGTGGCAGATTAATTTTTGCTGTAAGTCTACCGAAAGAGGTATCTGACATCTCCTTTGCCGTTTCAGGCGCTAGTGCTTCTCCACCGGTCTGAGCAAGTTCAAAGTGGATAGTTTAGCTGTAGGTGCAATGATTTCTTGGCGGGCGCAAAAAACCTTGCAAAATGGCGGTCAACTTTTGCATTTGCTTAACCCGACTATTTTCACATTCCGCGAGAGTTTGTAAGGATTATTCGATTATCTGGAACATATCCAGGATTTCTTGGGCCTCATGCAATGTCAAAGTGAAAACCTGTGTACCAGCACGGCTAAAAAGATGTGGAAATATGTCCTCGAAGCACGAGAAATCCAGGAGACGGACCGCTCCTTTCGTGCAGGATTTCTAACTGCGGCGCTTTCATTCTCATCGTGAGACGCGTTTCACAGCAGCAGTAGCAGCAGCAGTAGTAGCAGCAGCAGTCGATAAATGAAGAAATAATCACAATTTCTGGCTCAGATATTCAGTAAAATACGAAAATTCCAGTGAACTTACTAGCATTTTTGGTGCGAATTCGGCCGATCAATATTTACGTCGAAATATATACTTACATTATCTCCGCTTAAATAATCTAAATACGCGTCACGGCAGACTAGTAGTTATTCGGGCAGTGTTTATTTTTTAAGCTCTTGATAATGCAAAACTTTACCGAAACGTGTCATTTCTTAACACAGCCTAGCGTAATGTCCTTGACGAGGGATCAAATTACCGGGGCCCCATCCTCTAACAAACATTGAAATTATTTTTTCTTCAGCTTTTTATTCAAATAAGCTTTAGTTAAATTTCAAAGGGCCAAATTTTCCTCATACTCCTTTTCTGACGACGCGGAGACATACTGCAGTATAGGAAATCAATAGTTTACCTCCTGAGTTGTAAAAGAGTCAATACTTCGTCAAAGAAGTTTCCAAATTTCACTGAAAGCGTTATGTTGTTACCTAGTTTGTAGTCCGTTTAGGTTTGCATTCTTTTCAAAGAATCACGGGATAGCTATGCGGTAGTTTAACGGCAATTAGAATCCCTCCAAAAAAAGAATGTCAGAATTCGGCTCCCTGAATTACATCATATAAAACGCCAAGTATGGCAAACGTTTTGCAAAAGCATCTGAAGTGGTTCAATTGTATGTCGTAGTTTCCCCCTTACCTTTGAGGTTGAATCCACACAATCGGAACCAACTTGTATAAGATTTGTTACCGCAGTTAGTATGAGCAGTAATTGTTAAAAACAGCCGCTATTTAAAATTCAAATTTGTTAACATGAAAATCTCGACTCGATAACTTGTTCATAAGGTCAGACAAACGCTGTCATCCAGAACAGTGACATGATATACAACGTCATAAGAATACATGAACTGATCACCAGGACAGGAAGCTGTCCCCGGACAGATTATCAAATTCTCCTCACCTGTAAAGAAATGTATAGAGACTATTAAAGAGAGAACTGTGTCGCGATTCGATTAAATATTTGTTTCTGATAAATGCGTAAGCCTTATATTGTCAGAATAGAGGCTTTCTTGACAAATGAATTATAATTTGCTTTCGAATCGTTGAACCGATTAATTCACTTTTATGATAATATTCTGGCTTGCAGTACATTTTATCTTTTTTTAGCACTAGGCAAAAGGAAAACACATGCAAAAACATTTGCTGCCTTAAAACGCCAACTATGAAAGGAAATCTGTTATAATCTAATCTAGCCGCAGCAACCTGTTCCTCAGAAGAACGCAAGCACTTTATTGAAACTGTTTACATTTGGTAGCTTTGATCGGTCATGAATTGTTTCGACTAGAAAAATTTGTCTTTCTTTCCGATACGCATCAAGAAAGGTTTTCCACTTATTAACCAAAATATACTTCAGTTCCTCTACTGGCTTATGCCTTAGGGCGGTCGACAAACATCGCTATAAAATTGAGAAAGCCTCATTATTTGTTATCTTTTTTATCTTAAAATCTTCACGAAAGTAACACAAACCTTAAAATAATTATTAAGAAGTGAAGAACGTGTCAACATTAAACCGATCTATTACAAACCGCCGTAGGTAGTTTATATGAGGTGTGATATAATTTTGGTTCCTTTTTTGTTGGCTGGTTAATAACTTTAATAACAACAAATTTTTTAAGTGTCAATCAGAGTTAGCATTGCTGCTAATTGGGGACAACTAAAACGAGTTACAATTATCAAGACTATGTACAAATTAAACTTTTAGACGTTAATAAAATGTTGTTTCGGTTGGTATCGCATACAAAAGGTTTTCTCTATGACATTTACATGGATTTGCTTCATCAGCAACTAAAATATCATGTAAGTTGCTCTTCGTTTCCTTCTTTGTTTTGAATGATTTTTATTCCCTCCTTGTGCGTTATTTAAAGATACGCGTCAAATTTGCTTGGAGGGGGGAGGGGAACCTTAACCTACTACGCGGCAGTTAAATGGGTCTATCTAGTTGCTTTTGCAAAATGGCTAGAAGAAGGCCTACAAGGTAATTTTTGACCTTGATCTTCCAAAAAGCAACCGTTAATATCTAACAACAACACGTTTAGAAGCGGGCTTCATTATTTGTTCTGATGTCATAAAAGTAAAGGATATTCTTGTCACTAAGAGAAAATAAAGCATAATCTGACATAAAATGCAGAGTTGAGATGTTGACTAACTTTAATATGCCCAAAGACGTGGAAAGTCCAAAGTTTAATTGATGTAGATTGGAAGCGCCGAAGGCTGTAAATTTTATACAATCACGGAAACAAATAAAGGGTAAAGAACTTCCTGTTTTAATGAAACCCAAGCAGAAATAAGTCACAACTTCAAGAAATCAGCGCAACGTTAACGTTAACACAGTATCAAGTTTCAAACTTCGTTGATGAAAGGGATAGTTACACCGTTCGGCGTATTTGCGAGCTTTGGCGTCAGCGTAAGGTACGTTTTTTGCTTTCGTACTGAACTACAAGCGGTTGAGCAATCAGAGACAAAAATTTGAATGTAGTATTTCGAATTTATTCAACAAAAACACAAGTTATCTGTTCGCATCCGATTGGTTTGCAAAAAATGAAATTGAGTAGTCCACAAGAGTGAGAACGAACAAGCAGAATTGTTATGACAAATATCACCTCTTTCGCCGCGTTCGCATTCGCTTGCTTCGTACAATCGACTGGACAGACGTTATGGCTTGTACGTAATCATCTTTTTGATGAATATGAACAAAGGTCGTGTTCTATTGGTATCAACCATTTCAACCGTAACCGGTTTTGGTTGATACGGTTGACGTTTCTCAATAGAACACTTTTCCAACCGTTTTCGGTTGAAACGCGGAAGCTCCTGGGAATAGTCCTTACGCGGGCTACAATCACGCGACATAATCACGCAAATGCTTTTCAACCGTTTCAACCTGGTTTCAGTCCGGTTGAAAAAGTTGATCAACTAAACCAACCGAAAACGGTTTTTCCCCGGTAGAAACACGAAAAATCCCAACCAGCCCAACCAACCAGGAACGGTTGATGACAATAGAACACGACCAAAGGTTTAGCTTCTGAAGAAACTGTTGGGTTGCGCCGGAAGGCAAGTGAACTTCTTAGGTAAATGAACCACCAAGGCCAGTTGGTGACGGTGAGGTTTCGAGCGTCAGCTCTTAGTCAGAATTAGCGCTTGAAATGTTTGGTCCGCTGAGGGCCTGTTCACAAGGTGAGAGGGTTATCCTAGCAAACGGGTTACCAAAGCACTCGCATATTTCCTCTATTTTTCTTCGTCGCGTTTACGAGGCAGCCAGAGTTCCCCGGGTAGGCGGGCGTGCTAGGGTTACCCTGGCAGTCGAGTTGACTTTTTCCCTTGTAAACACTCCAGGTAGGGTTAACCCGCCTAGCAGGGTTAACTTTGTAATTGTTTCCAGACCCTTTGAGTGTAACCGCGCATAAAGTTGTCCCGGGTTGTAGGGTTAACCTACCTGTGAAATTTTGCTTTTAAACCCGGGCTATCTTTCGCCCTCCAGCTAGGGTTAACTCACTTGCTAGGATAACCCTGCCTCCTTGTAAACAGGCCTTAAGTCTCCAAGGCGGCTTATTTACGTTTGTAAACATCAAGTTGATAAAGAGCTAAGTCTTTGAGTAATGTGCAAGGATCTTACCAAGAATATCAGTAAAAAGCACAACACATCACAAGCGTCCCAAAAGCACGTCTCGAGAAAAGCGAAAAATTAATTCTCGGACACGAAAATGTTTATTCCTGAGACTTGAAAGGGTTGTCTTGGAAATTAAGGTCAAAATGGACTTAACGATTAAGACATTTTGACTTCATTTGCGTGCATTAAATGGTTTCTCGTTTTGTAAAAAGTGTTGGGAAATGTAAAGGAAGAGTAGGGAAACATTGGGTGAGTGAACTGGAGCATAGGTTAACTAAATACCCGGGACTAAATACTACCATTCTTTGACATACGAGACCTAAGGTAAGTATTGTACTCTGCTCTTCTTTCTCGTCCTTTCTTCTCTTTTTTGGTCTCACCTTACAAGTAAAGTGCCACAATTACTTTTCTGGGAAAAATCAATACTAACTCTATTAGCTCAAAAAACACAGTGAGTGTATTAATTGATTAAAAAGTGCTTTAATGGTGAAATGCAGGAAGTCATGGCCAGAATCAGTCATGCCGAAATTAAAAGACTGTACGGGAATTTTGCAAGTAGTACAAATTTCATACGCATGGCGAAGTGATTCAACGATAACTTTCAAAAGTTTTGCAAATGGAATAAAGGTCGATTCCAGAAATTCTGCATCTGAGAATTATGAAATGTATTCAAAATTGATCAGCCTAACTCAGCTGTGGTCATTACTGCGTCCTCCACAGATCGTGGAAAGCACTGAAAGCGCTTAAAACTTCCTTCCAAACTCAAGCGGAAACGGAATCAGCGAAACATTTTGCAAAGAAAAAAAGATCAAGCATCTATATATCGCGAAAAACTTCTAGTCGTATTTTTCCTTGCAAATTTCCATGCAAATGTTGAATGAATCGATAATTTTGCTTAATATTGATTTTAAACTATTTATAATATTCCTGCTAGTGTTCCGAGTTTTCTAGTTCTGTACGGGTCCGCAAATGATCCCAGGACCGCAAATGATCCCCAAATTGAACCGCAAATGATCCCGGACCGAAAATGATCCCAATATTGGACCGCAAATGATCCCGATCAAAAAATAAGGAATGGCATGGATTTATATCAGAGGAAGGTGAGAACATGTACAAAAATTATGAACTAAAAAACATGTTTTATCATTTTACAAAAACATATTCCACAGTTGCTGTTTTGTTCTTCGAAGGGTACAGATCGTTTTCACTGTCACGCAATAAAAAAAATAATAGATCGAAACCAAC
>Ga0126339_10004720_pt1 | contig 10110 bp, 6 predicted proteins | sample OrbTmetagenome_2_FD_92532 | JGI IMG/M metagenome (GOLD analysis project Ga0126339, IMG submission 92532) | Coral microbial communities from Petempiche,Puerto Morelos, Mexico - Orbicella T R C metagenome | ecosystem: Host-associated > Invertebrates > Cnidaria > Coral | place: Petempiche,Puerto...
CCGGGGCCGGAAAAAAATGGCGAAGGCCCACCCCCCGGGCTTGGAAATTGGGAAAAAGCCCCCCGGGTGGGGGGGGGGGGGGATGGGCACTGCAGGAATTGACTGATGCATTAGTCTTGGTGGGGTCATGTTGCGAGAAATGATTTTGCAAAAGACACAAACATTCTCCGGTTGCCGTTACCGTGCGTGAAGTATTCGAAAACAAATTCTGCCAATTTGTAAAAGTTCTTTCGACTTCGTTTTATGTTTGTCTGGTTTGGTGGAAGCAAGAAATTTAGAGATTTGGGCGAGTTTTCGGATTGCGTTCAAAATATTTGCGCAAAGCTCCCGTGTTTTGCAGGACATGCAGGTAGCGGTTTTCCATGTAATTCGCGTAAAGGGATGGCACAGGAGACAAAAGTTAACTCTTCGTTGTTTTCTTTCCTTATTTTACACAGAGTGTTGACACCACTGTACTGTCCTGAATGCCCTTGTGTACGTGACGGCTAGACGTGACGCATGCTGAGACGAGCTTATTTTACGCACGAAGTTTACAGGCCTATTTCTCAACTGATAATATCAGATTTCTGGTTGCGAAAAAGTTATTGAAGTTGTTCAAAGTTCTTAACGCAATTATTCGTTCATAACTTCGGTGTATCTGTATCTAATATTGGCAGCGTTACATTTTCATTTGTTCAACGCACTCAACGGGAGAAAATGGAAGACCGTAATATGGCCAATGAAATTTTGACGACAATAACCTCTGTTCTCTCTCTTTTTGGCACAGTTTTCATCGTCATTTCTTTCTTCATGTGGAAGGATATTCGAACAACCTCAAGGCGAATTCTTGTTTACATTTCCATTGCAGACTTCTTCACGTGCGTGGCAACTATCGCTGCAGTCACGAATTTTTGGTTATCTGGAAGTGAGAACCCGCAAGTTTGTCTTGTGCAAAGCGTAATCGGAACTCTCTCAGTGCTGTGCTCTTTCTTCTGGACGGTTTCAATGGCTGTGTATTTGTACATCTCCGTCTGCATGAAGAAATCGCGTTTAGCTGAGAGGTTAATGTACGTTTTTCATGTTTGTTCGTGGGGAATTCCTTTATTAATCGTAACCCTTGCCGCATCATTGCATAAGCTTGGAGACAATGGTAGCAAGGTTTCTGCAGGATGGTGTTGGGTCAAGATAAACTTGAACTGGAGTGACCAAGTGTTCTGGATGCTGTTGGCTGGAAAATTGTGGGAAATAATTGCATCTGTCGTTATTGCTGTACTCTACGCTTTGCTTAAACAGAATATGAAGAAAGAGGTAACAACAATGTGGAAACTGTAAATTAAGTAATAATATTTTTTTTTCAATTAATTATATTTTATATTAGAAGTCATGTATAAGGCACTCATAATTAACAATTAGATTATGAGCTCGAGATTTCTATGGAGTAATGTCGTACCTCAGTAAAGCGACGTTCTGATTGGCGCTTATAGACCGTGCGTGCTCCGTTCGGTTACTATTGTTAAATCAACCAATAAATACTCTGCTACGCTTGCTACAACAGTTAACGAATTGGCCAATCACAAAGCTCGTTCAGTGTGATACGGGACTACTGTTTCTATGAGGTGATAGTTGGTGAGGCCGTAGAATCAACTATTTAAACAATAGAGTGTTTCTGTCGAGGAACTATTGGCTGATAGTTGCCCCGCGGAAATTTGATGTTCTTAAAACAAATATTTGCCCTCGAAGCTTCGCTTCTCGGGCAAATGTGCTAGTTTTAAGAACATCAAATTTCCAAGGGGCAACTATCAGACCGATAGTTCCGAGACATAAACACTCTATTGTCTTTATTGTACACCACTAAATTTTCTTCCGTGCGCCAATTCAAAAATCATATTGAATTATTTTCAACTTTTTTAGATGAAAGCCGTGAAAGCCAAACGTAAAATTTGAAAAAGAAAACAAAAAAGACCCTCTCATTATAAATTCAATTGTTTATTTCCTGTAAGCCTGCTTGCAGACATAAATATTTTCACAGACAAGTACTATCCATCCGGGTATTTTCCTCGGATGGGTATGTATGGGCTGACAGTGTCTCTCCGCGGATGAACACTATTGCGTCACGTGATCAGTTTAAACCAATAAGAATCGGAGAAAATTTAGTGGTAAACTATAATGCCTCATAGAAATCGAGAGCGAATAATCTAATTGTAATAGTAGAATTCTAACTCAAGTTATCGCAAATAATGACTTCCAAATATTTTTCGACGCATTTTTGAACTTTACACTTTAACAAAGTCACATGTCTTGAATCGTCCTTGGTAAATTTGCAGTTGTTTATGTGCGCGCATTGGTTTTTCAATAATTCCAAGTTTTTAAAGTCAAGAATCTGTTTATCTCCTTCTTTTAGTCTTCTCAGAAATTTAATTATCCATTTACATCCAAACTTTCTTCCAAAAAACGTCACATTTTGTGGACGACCGAAAGCTATTGCATTCTTATGGCTAAAAGTATACGAGTAGCTCAGCATTTGCATTAGTATACTAGTAGAATTCTACTAAAGCTGTTAGTAGAATTCTACTAGTATACTAATGCAAGTGCTGTAATCTGATTGGCTGAGCTATTGCGCACTATCGGCCATTAGTTCACCACTAATTTTCTCCGATTCTTATTGGCTTAAATTGATCATGTGATGGGATAGTGTTCATCCGCGGAGAGACACTATCAGCCCATGGTGCCCGTCCGAGACCTGGTGAGACCTATCTGGTGAGTTTTCTCACAAAAGCTAAGCGTATATACAAAATAAACTTGACTTACTTACTTACTTGAATTGCAAAAGCTTGAAATTTTTGAAAGAAATTGATAAGAGCGTGTGCAAGTACACAATACCAAATTGACAGTTCAGTTCGCACGAATTCTCTAAAGCATGAAGCACTAAAACCAGAAATAATTGGAATTGTTATTTGAAGGAAATTTCAGTTAGAATTCTACTAAAACAATTAGATTATTTGCTCTCGATTTCTTTCAGGTGATAGTTGATTCAGCCTTTGGCCTCATCAGCTATCATCTCATAGAAATCTTGAGCTCATAATCCAATTGTTAATTGTTTATTAGAGTTGAGTCTGTGGTCGAGGTCAAATATTCTTTTGTTGAAAAAGGCATACAGATGAATGGCGAATGGGTCAATACTAATTCCTTATTAGCCAAGAGTGAGGTCTTTATGGGAAAATCTCAAACCAAGACCATGCTGTATTGACCAAGCAATAGCCTGCACAAGCATCCAGAGCACTGAGCGATAGTGAGGTCAATATGGCAAGGTTGAGGTTTCAGATTTTCCCGTAAAGACCGAATGTTCGAGGTAAATAAATAATACCTGAGTTGTTTAATATATAGCTTTTAGCTCAGTCTTTGCAGGCCCATAATTGGCCCATGGGCATTATGCATGGGAGAATAATGCCCTACGGTTAGCCAATCAGAGTGCACATTAGATTGGCTACAAACACATGCCATATAACAAAAAAGCAGAATTGACTCTTGATACATTTGTATGCCAAACAATTGATAACTGTAATAACAGCTATTTATCAAAAAGAAATTGTTTTGCTCTTCCTGTAGATCTCTACACTAATTGCCCCCCCCTTCAGTGTCTAAGGGGGGGGAGGGAGGGGCTTAATGTAAAGGGTAGTGATAATTCACAGCAAAATCTAGTTACTTCCTGCACTTTGGTAACTGGAAATTAAAATTGTGTGAGACAGTGACACTAGGTTGAGATAACAAACCAGGTTGAAGATTAAATGAGTTTGAGATTAGAGAGAATGCTAATAAATAACTGCGGTTGAATCCTGATTTCTCAAACAGTTGATTTTTAGAACCTCCTGATAACTCAAACCAACAATTGTTTCCTTCCCCAGTTGAACACTGCAGTTTTATTCCTGATTTCTCCAACTGAGCGATTTTTCAAACCAATTTCGTTTTCCTTGAAGATTCGAAAAATCAGGATTCCAATGTGTATTTGGGACCATATAGGTGTATGTAGGGCTCAAAACATTTATAAATTTGGGCATAATGAATCAAACACATTAATAAACCTAATCTTTCTCCCCAGCTTCATCACAAGAGCAGAGTTTTAACCCAAAGCACTGTTGTACAGGCTCAGAAGGCAGAAAGGAAGTTGATATTTGTTCCATTGATATTTGTCTTCTTGCGCATGTGGGGTACCATACGATTTTTCCTGTTAATTGCTGATGGACCAGATTCTAAGTCATATGACTGGCTACTTATTTTGCAGGTCAGTGTTACAATCAAGGTACAGTTAAAACTTATTAGGCATGCGCTTTCGGTCACTCCAGTGACTCAGTAAACACTCCATTGTGGTCTAATTAAGCAACCCATACACATATTTGTAGCCTATGAATCCACTTGCCTTTTAGTCACACACACGGGCAACTAGAACAAGTTGTTGATTGAAGTGGTGTTCCAGAGGGGCTGGTGCTCAAGAAGCTAAGAGTAGCTCTCACAACTATTGCCTCAAGCAACTCTCACACTTTTTAGTGTTCTCCAAACTTCCCACATGCAACGTAACTCCACTGTGCGTGAAGTATGAACTTGCTAATTAACAAAAGAAAACTAAATGAAATTTGAGACAGCTTTCAGTCACTTATTGTCTTCATTGAGTGTATGAGAACTCACAATATCCCTTCTGTGCCTGCATTTTCAAACCTGAGTTTTTCTACAGGTGTAACCTCTGGAGTTGGCTGAAATGATCTCTCTCTTTATCTGAGCCCCCCAAATGGTCAGGGATACTCAAAAACAAACAAACAAACAAACAAACAAACAAACAAACAAACAATGACAACAACAACAAAAAAGAAATGAATCATTCAATAACTGATGATTTTCCTGTTTTTATTATTCTATTATTACTTAGCTAAGAATGTTACAAGTATAAATTTACTTATATCATTCATTGTTAGTTGTCAAATTAATCATTAATTAATTGATTTATTGTCTTAATTTTAATTTAAGGGCATTGGAGATAACGCTCCAGGGTTTGCAAACTTTCTTCTCTTCTGCTTTTTTACTGAGAAGTTTCTTGGGAACATTCGCTGGTGTCTTCAATCTTGTACAATCAGCTCTGCACCAAAAAATCAAAGTGTCTACCAGTCCAGCTCGTCGGCAACTTATGGCAATGATGTGACAAATATACAAGAACCAATTATCAGTGAGCACAACAGAAACAGAGAAACTGATTGTCTAAAGGGGCAAATTAACCCTGATTATTCATCAATGGTTTGCTAACTTAACTGATTGAAATTATGTGAGTCAGTGAGTAAAACACGGTGGTCTGACATTTGAGAGAGTGCCTTCTTTGGTCAACTGAACAGCTTAACACAACTTAACGAAAAATGTTGCATTGTCTTTGTGTAGTGAAAATTGTATTTAAGGGATTAAATAGCCTATTGCCTTGAGGTATAGTTTTTCTTAGTTATCTCAGTTTGTTATATCATGTTTGGACTAGAAGTGTTATAAGCTGTAATATTGTTTACTTTGTGTAGTTTTCTGAAGATACTACATGTATTCATGAGAATAACTAATTAAAATTCTTTATAAGTTATAAAATATTTACCATGTATAATCCTTATATATTTTGTGCATCAGATTATGTTAAAGATTATGCAGATTTTAAATTTATTTAATACTGCTAAATATAATGATATGTACTGTGGATAAGTATATTTAGAAGCCTACTACCAGTAATCTAATACCAAGAAGTACATTTTTTCTTTCAGATAAAAGTAATTTTTAAGTAACTGGAAAAATGGCCGTATGTGCTCAAGGGCGTAAAGAGGATTGAGGATCAAATAGTGGTAAAAGTCTGCATTAATTGGATTTTGCAGTGATCAAAATGCATGTCTCCCGAGATCTCCTATTATGTAATAACGTAACCAGTACTACAATGACTATAATTAACACTAATTTAAAGGAATCTATAACTTGTTCTTTCAGAAGTGCAGCAGTGAATAAATGTTTAAAAAACATTTAAGAGACTGTTGTGTATGGCGATTAGATGTTTTGCCAAGCGCATACCAAATAGGCTTGTATTGCAACAGATCAGGCTAGTCAAATCAAGTATGGTACATGAAGTGACTATCACTGTCTCTCTGAATTAGATGCTACCTACCTCACAACAGGCTATCAAATGAAGTATTTTGTATTGTCATCCTTGCAGCTAGCAAGTAGCCATTTATTGTCTAGTCTCACCACTAAAATTCAGCTAGTATTCATTAAAATTATACACTACTTCTATGAAGTAGAAGCTGATCTTGTACCATTGAACCCTCCTGTCTTGAAGTCTTAAGTAAAAAAAAAGTTTGAGGGAAATTATTTGAGTTTGAGATAACCAGGAACTTCAGGACAAATGAATGTTCCATTGCTTATTCAGACTGAGCTTACAGGGTTTTTATGGTTTTGGTATCTCTACAAGCCATAAAATATTAGTAGCTACGTTACCCCAGAAAGTGAGCTTTAAACTAAAATTTCCTCCTTGATACAGGCCCATCCAAGTAGACTGAACACTTGGAGATAAGTGTTTTTTTAATGAATGGTCATGTCAGGAAGAACACATGAAGGAGACATTTAATTTCAAATGGAGGGGTCAAACATTAGCTGTCAGAAGTGGGTCATGTTCTCCAAAATACCTGTGTGTAGAAACTCGGGTCGTTATAAGTTGTTCTCAGTTTGCAGGGGACAGCTAAAAAGTGAGATGATATGGATTTTCATGGTAAGATCTGTTGTTCCAAAAGTGACATGACAAAATAGATCACAAGTTCTCTTCTGTATGCGCTGTCAACTTGAATGGGCTTGGCTTAAGCGGGAACTTTAAATCTTACTTTTTTTTCGGGGGTTGGAACTCAAAGCTATACTTTATAGAGACACCAAAACCGAACATTCCCTGTAGCAAGTAGTTTGCATGTGTCTCATGCATGTGTGAGCTTAGCCTACTTCATGATCATTATATCTTCAAGTGGTTTCCTTTTGATGTCTGGTACCAGGGCGTCATTAGCTGGGTAACCAATAGGAAGCAGTAACATCAGCTTTTCGTTGGCTTTCCTTCCCAGTAAATCCCTCAATCGTGGCCCAGCGTTCATTGGAGTGGAGGTTACTGTCACCAATCCTGCGTTCTGTAAAAAAATTAAGACACAGAATGTTTACTACTTTAATTTATGTTTCAAGACTCTACCATAAGCAAGTGAGAGGCTAGGGTGATGCTTGTTACCACTTGCATGTCAGAAAAGAAAAACAGACAAACAAAAAATGTACTAGGTATCTTGTAGGGGTAGAAATGATTTTGTGCCACACCTACCAGGTGATATGTATTCTCTATTTTAGTAGCCTCTTCTAGGTGTTCAGTTAGTTAGGGTGCAGCAAGAAAAATGGCAATCGCAAAAATAGGGCAGAACCACGGCAAGAGAAAGGTCCTATCAGGGGTTTTTGGGATACAGGATAATTACCAGTAGGTGAAAATTAATGGGTAGATATTTCTGGAAAAAAAATTGATGGGATAAGGGATATTTAGACCAAATTTTCCCAGATATTGAGTACAAAATTTGTTAGTCTTTGAACTAAAATTTACAGGATACAGGATATATCTAGGCCAAAAGTAAATAGAATATGGGATACTCAGACTCCACTGTCCCCCCAGTGGGACCCTTATTTTACCTGAATGGCTGCTAGAAGAAGACCAACTGAGATGCAGACACTCATTTCATGATAGTAATGTGTCTTCTTACTGCCGTCCTCTCTGAATCCATAGACTTGCTTGAAAATCAGGATAAGATAAGGTGCACTGTTCAGGTATGGTTTAGACCATGTTGTCTTCACAAACTCCAAATCCTTTAACCACTTCTCTCCCATTCGTCTGGCATAGTTCAGTTTTTCTTCTTCTTCTACAATCTCACGGATGGTTGCTTTAAGTGCTTTGTCTTTCACTACTACAAAGGTCCAAGGTTCTGTATGAGCTCCACTAGGGGATGTTCCTGAAAAATTATTGAACTGATCAGGCCATTGAATGATGACGCAAACATCTGAATGTGGCCAGAGAGCGACAGTGGTAAGGGTTGCAACTGATTCAGCATCAAAGAGAGGATGGATCTGGAGGGTACATTTATGTTGCTGTTTAGTGTTCTATCTACCAAGGGAAGGGCTAGTTGGATTCTTTTCTTTTCTAGGAGGAGAGAGAGAAGGGGGGTGGGGGGCAGGGGAAAACAAAAAAGTATAGCTTCTAAAAAGACAAGGAGAGATGCCATCAACTGGAAATGATTTGAAAGTTGGAGGGGATTTACTAGCCTTTCCCAAGACATCAAGGGACTTCTGGATGCACAAAATTATCAATTGGTGACAAAATTTTCGAGAGAAATTGTCATGAGCATCAGTCATTTGTTTATTGATTAGGTGGCTTTGATTTTCCAACAGTTGTCTGTTATTTCTTTTCAGAACACTGGGTGTAAACATTTCTGTAATTTTTTTTTTGTTTTTCATATCCGTAGCCCGTAAACAGGCTCCCTAGTGGGGCAGTGCTTGGCTTGCACAGGAGCCCCTGCAGTGTACCCCAGGGGGAAGCGACTCTCATATATATAGGACAGGGGTGCTTGTTGGAAATTTGGGAAACAGTCCCTATAAGGTACCAAGATCCCGTTTTGTGGGCGTGGCTTAAAATGTATAAATGTATGTATAGGGACCGCGAAAGCTTCTGCTGTGCAACTTTTGAGCCTGAACACTCTAAGAGGTACCAAAATCTCGTTTTTAACCCCTAAAAGGTATGACAAGAACCCCTGTCCTTTATATATGAGAGTTCCCCCCAGGGCTGTACCCCACTAGGGAAATATTTCATGGGCTAATTGACCTAAGGAACCTTGAATTTGTAGCACACTTGTTACAAAATGATTTATCATACTGTATATTGCCCTATAATGCTTAAATTTACTTCAGCTGACGCTTCTTACAAGGAAACACCTTGCATCTCGTAGGGTGGAGGGGAGGCGGAGGGGGAGGGAGACGGATACGTTGCGGACAAACTTTTTTGTGAAGAGAGAAGCGTGCGTGATTACATGTTTACCTGCAGTTCTGATTATGTTTTCTACGACTTCCAATGGAATGTCTTCGTCGCTGATTTTCCGAACTGTTCGCCGTTTGTTCATCTTTTCGTAGAACTCGGCTGACTTTTTCTTCATTTCTTCCTCGGTCAAGCGATCGTCAAACCAGGGATAAGGTATATGTGCAGCTTCGCCCTCTCCACTTGTTCGAAATCCCAGTGGATCTGGAGGAGGTATAGCAACGACGTCACTATCCTCTAGAGGATCCACATCAACCGTGTAGCTCGGTGTCGGAGATTGAAAAACTCCTCTAATAAGTTGGGCGATGAAGAATCCAGTCAAAATCGAGACAATATACGGCCAGTAAGTGGCGAGAAAAGGTGCGGAGAATTCCATAATCACCCCGAACCGAACCCACACGAGTCACGACAGTTTCATGCCAGCGGCGTCACGTTCAAGGAAAATCTGCTGGAAGATCTGGATTCCGGACTCCGAACTCCAGACTCCGGACTCCGGAATCCCCAGGCTAAAATCAGGAATCTGAAATCCCGAATAGGAAACGGAATCCGAATTCCAGGTAAAAACGGAAGAAGGAGAAAAAATTCACTTCAGGATTGAGAAACGAACATGAAAAGTCCTTCCTTCCCCTCCCAACCCCCATCTTTCTTTTTTTTTGGGTCTCGCCCCGTTTTCCGCGCAGGCACACCGAAAATCCCGTTCCTCGGTCTTTCTTTGCTCCCAAACCCCACGAAAACGCTTCCTACGCAGGCTAAGAGACCGATAAGTCTTCCGTTTTGCGCTGGCGTTCAGTTTTCTTGCGATTGTATCCGCGCGTTCAACAAAAAAGCACAAATGATTGACAAATTTCCTCTAAGAGAAACGTTTTTGTGCGTCCTATACTAAATACCCTCTACGTTTCATTATCATTTAACAGATATTAATAAACTGTTTTGCAAGAGCGGGGGGGGGGGGGGGGGAAAGGGGAACGGGGGAGACCAGCGATAGGGAGAACAAAAAAGCCTTGTGGGGGAGGGGAAAGGGGGGGAAA
>Ga0126339_10004721_pt1 | contig 10109 bp, 5 predicted proteins | sample OrbTmetagenome_2_FD_92532 | JGI IMG/M metagenome (GOLD analysis project Ga0126339, IMG submission 92532) | Coral microbial communities from Petempiche,Puerto Morelos, Mexico - Orbicella T R C metagenome | ecosystem: Host-associated > Invertebrates > Cnidaria > Coral | place: Petempiche,Puerto...
TTGTTGTTGTTGTTGTTGTTGTTGTTGTTGTTGTTGTTGGATATATCGTAGCCTGCGTATTTGGCGCTCAAGTAAACAGAGCGCGAGTTGGGGCTAGCGGTTACGTCACGCCGCTCGCGTTAGACTCCCAGGCAGACGCTCTTAGGGCTCGTCACGCGTTCGTGGGGAAGTAACGCGTGACGAGCATTAAGAACGTCTGCGTGGGAGGCTAACTAGCAAGCTAGTTTTATCATTGGTCGATTTGAAAGGGAACATTGAAAAGCGAATAACACAAATCGCCTTAGCGTGGCGATTTGAAAACTCTTCCCGTGTTCTTTCTTGATCTACTGTCATGGAGTGAACGATAGCCAAGACAAGGAAATGACTTCCTCTCCAATCATAATCAGTCCCCAACCCCTGATCCTAAGAACTGTATCGGGCAGAATTGGCTTCCATTCTTATGCTACTTCGGGATCGAATTATAAAAGTGGATTGTTCTTTGCTTATTTTAATGTGGATATACCAGACAATTTTTCGATGACTACCTTTTTTTACGATTACGATTACTTGGGCGTCGGGTGTTGCTCACCATTTGCACAGTCGCCACCCGGATACAGCACCTGAGCCTGCGCATTTCCCATCCTCTCTCTTTCAAATTACTCCAGTTGTGTTGAAAACCAACCGTCAAAATCCAATGTTATATATGAAATCCGGAAAGCATCTTCCTGAAAAAAACACATCATAATTAAGGCGAGATGAAGTAAATTTTATAATACTATGAGCGATTAGTATGGGGACTGACACACCCTTTGGAAAGCGTCTTGTTTTAGTGTAAGTGCTTGTGTTGTCCATGAATGCGTGTAGTTTTAGGTGTTGTCGTTGTGCATGATGAAACTTTTTTGTTCCCTCTCTTATCCATCACCACTTTCTTTTCTCTCCTAAATCATCCGTTGCCCTTTTTCTCCTTTGTCCTTGATTTTATCCGCCTGTTCTGTTCAATTAGAAATAATGCTCAAAAGGCTCCAAAAGTGTCAAGTTTTCTCTGCTAGTCTAAACGTTTCGGACTTAGCCCTTCTTCAGTAGGTGGAATGATTGCCCAATGCTATGCTGTTCAGTGCGTTTCTCTTCTATTCAATTCTCTTCTCTTCTATTCTATTTTAGTATATTTTATTCTATTCTGACGAGTTAACTACGTAAATGAAATTATATATGAACAGCGGGGATTGTAATGAGATAATATGACAACGCTAAATTGCAAGTACAAATATGCGATGGCCTTTCTTCCAGTTCCATTTCATTCCCGCTTCTAAATCATTGTTCGTGATGGAACACTTAACACGCATGCATGCGCATACGAAAGAGAAAGTCAAACGGCAAGAAAGAAATAACATTGTACTGTTACGTTCGGTCATATGCATTCGCTTACTTACTGATCGATACTGAGAAAAGATCTCGCTTTCTTCCTGTTTCTTGTAGGGAACCCTTCTCTTCTGATCACATGAAAAAATGTCGATGTACCTCTTCTTTGTCTCTCCTGCAGTTTATGAAAAGCATTCCATACCGCTTTACCCTGTGTATATCCCCTTCCGAGATTTATGTTTTCTCAAACGCAGTAACTTTGAGTATAAATTTGGATGTACCCATTTACGAGTGTCGTGTGACCAAGGTCGATCAGCATAAAATAGCAGTTTTTGTTACAAAATCGGATTTCCTAGAAAAAAAAAACAAGGCAGCTTCCTCTAACTGAGCCGATCTCCTCATTTCCGCTGTTTCAGTTCAGTGAATGACGCCTCGCTGCTCAGCTACAGTTAAACCTGTGAATATCCTTTACATCGTTATCATGACGACTTCTTGATTGCGACTGACTACTGTCTAGAGATGCTAAAATTAAGCTTGGAATTCCCTTGTGAACGAGCCCCGGTCTTACAATATGTGAATGGTGTATAGAGCATAGATAGATCATAATTTAGTTAACTGAGGCAAATAAAACATGAAAGTTATTTGACAGTTATTAAATAATTAAAGCCGATAGCAGGCACACTAGAAATATTTTAGGTAGACGGCAGCCTACAAGTACTATGTAGTGACAGCTAAAACGACTCCTAACTTATTTTCAGCATTTAATTTATTTTCGAAACTGATCTGAACAGAGCGGGCCGAGGTGAAGTTTTATATCACTTAACAAACAATTCCCCCAGTTTATGTTACTCCTGAGTACTTCAAAGAATTTTGGGGACCACTATGGAGAATTTAGATGTCGAAATCAGGAGCTCACAAAGAAAAGCATCACTACGGCGACTTCAAATCGTAATGTCCATAATGCGAAGTCAAATCAGCGATGACTGAGCTTTCAGTGGAACTCGGCCAGCTATGACATGGTCAGTAGGGAAATTAAATCTTTTCCGGCTTTAGCCCCGGACTATAGCGAAGAAGAAAAACAAACTAGGTATAATATTCGACGATACCTGTTCACAGCTGCAAAGAGCTCTAAAAAGCCGCCGATATATAGCAGTGTATTCTCTTGAATCACAGTTTAGTCTTGATTCAGCACAAGCCTCCTCCGTCAGTTATCTGTGTTTACATCAATCTGCCAGATTTTTACCGTTAAAAGTCAACATATGTCCAAACATTAATTAACTTCCTTTACAATATTTTGGTATTGATTATCTCTACCATGGCTTTGCACTGCTTTCAAAAGACATGCATGGAAACTGAAACTTTCCTTTGCTGACGTTACCGTATAAATGTCAAATATTGAAGCATTTAATAATACACAGATGACTTGCTGATATCAGTTAAAGGTCACAGTATGTCGGTTAGAATGTTTTCTTTCAGTTAAACCGACTTCGGCTCATAAACACTGATTTCGTGGTTGGTAACCTGTTAATATTGGTATAAATAAACCTTGAGAGATTGCATTTCCACACTTGTTTATTTCGATTTTTTGTTCGTCAATATAACCCGGAAGTACAGAGGACAAGCTGCCAGAAATTGAAAATCATATTGACAAGTAACTGAGAAATCTTTCCTCGCAGTTTACAGTTTACTGCCAAAAGAAAAAAAGAAAAGGAATTGTCTGGTCCCAGGTTATACAAGAAGCTGACAACGATGAGCGAGTTCACAGGGCACCATCTTTTCTGGAGTCACAAGTTTCACAGCTTTTCTGGAGTTACAGACACTCATGTAATTAATTGGCCCATGTAAACACAGTTGAATGCAAGCCGGGTGAACGCGCTGGTTTATTGAGGCCAATATTTTGACTAAAGCTGGTTGAAGCCTCGTCTACACGAGCAATTTTCATGTGACAATTTTTATTTGCTCATGTAGATGACGAAAATTGGCTAATTTTTATGCGACAAATATATTTGCTGAAAAGCTGGCGTGTTAGCTTTTATGTGACAAATAAAAGTTTTCGCCTACGAAAAATTGCTCGTGTAAACAACTCGTCACATAAAATGTGGAAAATATGTTCGAAAGCGAAATATTGGCGGGGGGAGGGGGGGGGGTGACAACGCAGCCTCGCCTTGTTTCTGCGTATCTCTGCTGTCCAGAGTCATTAAGAGTGAAGGTTAAGTCTGTATACGAGCCAAGTGGCCCATCAGACCGGAGCTTATCCCGATTTCCGTAGCATGAAGCGACTAGGAATATTTCTACTTTCATGGTTACCCCCAGCATTAACTTCGCCGGTACCCATTTATACACCTGGGCAGAGAGAGGCAATGTGAGAGTAAAGTGTTTTGCCCAAGAACATAACACAATGTCCCCGTCAGGGCTCGAACCCGGACCGCTCGATCCGGAGACGAGCGCATTAACCTTGAGGCCACCGCGCCTCCTCGTCCAAAGTCATTACTGGCGCACAAAACTTTGAACTGCTGATAAATATTATTTGCTGTGCCATCTACACGATCAAACATATTTGTCGCATAAAAATTGCTCGTGTAGACGAGGCTTAACACGAGCAATTTTTATGTGACAATTTTTATGTGACAAATATTCTTGATCGTATAGATGGCACAGCAAATATTTGTCAGCAGTTCAAAGTTTAGTGCGCCAGTGATGACTTTGGACAGCAGAGATACGCAGAAACAAGGCGAGGCTGCTTAGTCGCTCCCGAAAAACTTGGTACTTACGAACATATTTTCCACATGTTATGTGACGAGTCGTGTACACGAGCAATTTTTCGTATGTGACAAATTTTATTTGTCACACAAAAGCGAACACGCCAGCTTTTCAGCAACTATATTTGTCACAGAAAAATTGGCCAACTTTCCTCATCTACCCCAGGAAATAAAAATTGTCACATAAAAACTGCTCATGCAGACGAGGCTTAACAACACAAGTCTTAATCATTCGAGGCCAGGGCTCTGATGAAAGGCGAGCGGTTTAGTCCGAAGTTACATGCAACGATAGATAATGGTAATAGAACTGAGTGGAGTCCAAATCGGACTGTAATCATACGAGTGATTAACAAAATCGGACGACCACGAAGCGGAAATCCCATTTGTTAATCACGAGTATGATTACAGAGAGAACTGGACGAGACGATGTCTTGTTACTAATTAATCATAACCATTACATTGGAAGCCCGCCTTACCGTCACCTCGTTAAACGGTCACCTTGTTATTGTGGCCACGTTTTTTTGTCCCAGCGAATCACCCATACATTTTCTCATAAGAAAACCCCGTTAATGCGGCCACCCCGTTAATAAGGTTCTGAAATCCCAACCTGTATAATCCTTTATTATTTTACCCCGTTTATACGGCCACTTAAACTAGCTATACGATTATGTTCATCTTCCCATATTATTTATTTTTTGCACACTGATTCAAGTTTCAATTTTTATACATATAAAAAAATTATATCTGTATTGCGGATGTCAATCAAGTTAGACCAGTCACGAGGTTTGATCCTACCCCGCCGAATTTTCATGCCGGGCCCTTTGGTGACCGTATTAACGGGGTTCCACCGAACTGATCTTTCTTGGTCGGGCGGAAAATGTGACCTTAAGTTCGTAATACAAACGTGGTCTTATTAAATAACAAGATGATGCTAAGTCAGCCTGACTTCCAGTAATTAATGATATCGTGGAATATCGGTGATTCCAGACTACCAGTGTAAAGTTATTTTGGGAAAATGAATCAAACCGTCCTGTTTGGGTTCAGTACCCTGCTCATGGCACAATGTCCAGTCACTCAATGCATCAATCTGGAATAATCACTTAGCTTTAAAACGACATCGCTGAATAATGTTAAAGGAGTCTGAGCTGAGCTTTTAAAAGTAACAGCCTTTGAAGTGTCCGCTTATTGCAGGTTTTGTGCAACAAAATGGCTTAATATTGGTGTCCGCGTCCGCTTAATAGAGGTGTCCGCTGAATGTAGTCTTATTTTACTATAAATGTGGAGAGAAAATTTAGGGACTCAAGCTGGTGTCCACTTAATAGAGGTTGTCCGCTTAATATGGGGCCCGCTTAATACAGGTTTCACTGTACGTTACTGATAGCGGACACTCCATAATATTCTTGCGTGCGCAAGGTAGGATTAGAGTCTGGAAGAATCTCGTTCCTGAGCCTTCGTTACCGTTGTCCGGAATCTTGTCCAACGGAACGGAAAAACGAAGACCGTTCCGCTGGACAGGGGTAACCAAGGCTCTGGCAACAAGATTGAGTCTGCAAAATGAGGACAAAATTCTCGTTCCAAGGCTTGTCCGGCCATCTTGGAGATTTGTCAGTATAAGCTCTGTTTCGCGCTTTCCATGCGGGACAGATTGTTACCTCAAACTTTACAGTAATATCTCGTGTTTCTATCTTGGAAAGCGAGCACTACAAATTTGTTATTCTTGGAAATCAACGATTTCCGATCACGAACTCATGCTGGGTCTTTATTTAAAGCCACGGCCAAACGATCGCAACACATCAATATAAAAATTACGAATATTCAGACTGGGCCGAAAAAAGAGTATTAATTTAAAAAAAAGAGTGTAGGAAATCTTGCTGTAAAAACAGATACCTAATTCTACTTACTTATCTCAATTTTATATGGTTCTGGTTGCGTCCAATGTCACTGGAAACTTTTGCTTTGGAAGATTACAATCAGTTGGCTTTCAGTTTTAGTGTGGACAAAAAACATTTTTAAAAAGGTAGCTTTCCGAAAAGGACGAGGTCACGATATCATGTGATTCCCGTGATCGAGTTTTCCTCAAACACAAATTCAAAATGACCGGTGATTGTTGCGTTTTTAGAATCTTCCGGCGTAGTGTGGACGGAAAACATTTGATGCGTTCTCAGAATGCAAACTCTGTTTTAAAACCGCTTTATCTAAATCCTCTTAACAGACACTTTGAAGACGCAAAGAAGCGGCCTCTATTTTAATACCAAACGCACACTGCTATGCACCTCCCTTAACAGAATAAAAAGTGAGTGTAGTATAGTCAATTAGAGAACGGTATTCGTGATAGAACGCTACCAGTAGATTTATTCCAACAGTGATTATTAGAGAACCAATTCGATTCGAGGATTTCCAACATGACACTCTTTGAGTGGCTACTAACAGCAAACTAGATCATTGGACAATGCAATTCAAGAGTTCTCATTGGCTTAGCCATCATGGTCTATGAGCAATTATTTCATGCTCTACAAAACATGATTTAATTTGCGTACGCGTAATGTTTTTATTTTAATTTAGTTTTCTTTTTGCGGGGGCGTTTCAGTTAATAAAACAATTGTTCCACCCGCGCTTGTATGGTGATGATTACAGGCAACTTCTACCATTCATATACGAAGCGTTCTACAGATGATCGACGAATTTTACCATTTTTGAAACAAGTTGTTGTTGTTACATGTAATACTCTGATTTTTTGTAAGTCGGGCGCTGCTGTAAATATTAAAGTGGTTTTTTAAAATATCATTTTGGTGCCGCTCGAGATTGTGCTCGCGTGGGGCTTTCAATTTCACCAAAAATTCCAAAAATTTGAAACGGAGACAAATTGTACAGAAATTTCCAGGGAAAATTCCCAGAAAATCCGGAATTGTTGAATTTCCGAAAAGCGAACCATTCAACCGAAAATCGGAAAATGAAACAGAACAGAAATTCCCGAAAATTTGGGTACACCTTGTGGAGGTTGTCCTCTTTTCTTGTAATTCAGAAAACGTTGTTCCATTCGTCAGCGGAAATTTCTGGAAATTCAAACCAAATCTTCATCGATTGGAAAGCGCTCGTGATCAGGTGATTGTTTCTAACGCGACCCTTTATTTGCACACTCATCACGTCACCCTCTGTGGTGTGGTTGATGGTCTTTGGCCAAAGTGTAGATTTAGTACCACTAACAATTAACGCATTTTTGCTTTCTATTTTATTGCAAATCTTCAAGATTTCTAAATTGTGTACTGAAATAGTTATGAACTTTCAAGTTCTACGTAATTTTTACAACAATTTCATTGCCACAAACATGATACACCATGTAATATACATAGCCATACATGAGCGCAGAACTGCATTAATTTTATGTACTATTAAATAATGTATGTGCAATTAGTGGTGCAAAGATAACATTTATCCAGGCTGTAATAAAAAAAAAATTCCTTCTGGAATAAAAAATATAAGAATCTTTCCTGACAATACTTGCCTCATTAACAGAATTTCTTGCTTGATTGCTACAAAATATCAACTCAGAATGATTAACTGCCCCAAGAAATTTGAGCTCAGCTAGTGTATTAACCAGTTTCGGTGTGGCGCAAAACTCAAGTTGTCATAAAGATGTTATGTATGGGCTCATTAGCACTTTTGCCACCCAGAAAGTTTGCAGTTTGGTTTTGCATTTTTTCATGCATATTATACTCAAAGCATTAAAACTTTCAAAAATTGCTGAGTTCTGCAAGCTAAAATTATTCGTATCTACCCTGCATTGCAGCCAGACATCTAACCCTCTCAGCTGTCTGTGATGGAGGGTATTCATATCTAGCATGATGCGTCGTATGCTAATGAGGCAAAATATAAACAAAGACATCACATTCCCCCTATATCATTTAAAAAACAGTCAAAAGTGTTGAAAAGAACTACGAAGTTCTCTTGTTCTTGTATGAATTCCTGGATTTTCAGTTCTGGATTGAGAAAAAATTTACTTGTTTCTGGATACTGCATACCTTTTGGATGATGCAGCATTTGACTCCCTCATACCTATACCAGACTGCCGCTATCTTATTAGCTGGAACTTGTTCGTAAGACTCACTGATATCTGCAGCGAGTAACTTTTACCATAACAATTCTGCAAATAATAGCTAATTTTGTCCTGTTCTTAGCATTTCCAGTATTCTTTACTTGCAAATGGAGAGCATAAACTGTTATTGAAACAAAAGTTTAAGTTTGGTGCTGATTTGACATCTGCAAATCATATTTTATATTTAGTATTGAGTTAAGAATAAAAACACTGGGCATTTGCAGCAGCTATAAATTTATGGTAATGCTGTTTACGTGCATGTAGTTATATGCATTCTATTCAGATGTTATTAGTTTATTTAATTACACCCTACTGGGATTTTGTTCATCAGGTTCAACAGCCAAATTGTCAATGCTCTTAGAGCGTGGCCCTCGAGGAGGTGGCTGCTTGGGTGGATCACTCTGCTTGTTGGCTGAAATATCAGGCTTGTCATCAGCTAGACACGGTTTCCATGTCTCTCCTGAAATGGCAGCTCGCAGATAAATCAAACTTGTGAACACCAGACTCGCTCCTCCAAGTATTGTTGACAAAAAGAAGAAAGAGGGAACAGCGGCACTGCAAGATTCAAGATAGCATTGCATTGTCAAGATATTGCATGGGAAGATCTCACTGGATATGGTTGCACTTAACCCTTGCGCATACAAAAGGACCCCCAAGAGGTGTTTCAAGAATTTGAAAAGAGGATACTGAAACTTAGGGTGTGCATTTCTTTAAGAAAATCCAAGATTGGATTCTTAAATCCAAAAATGGATTTTGCGTTTCTGTACTAAACAGATTAATCCAAGATCACTTGGACCACAGTACATCAAAGGAACCTAAGAATCCTTGCTCAGAGTGGATTCTTCGGTTCCTTTGATGCACCATGATCCAAGAGATCTCTGATTGATCTGTTTAGAAAAGAAACGCAAAATCCATTTTCGCATTTAAGAATCCAAAAGAAACACACCCTGAATTGCAGTAGCTGTGCATCTATCCCTTGCCAAACATTTGATCTGTCAACTGTTTTCCCGCATCAATTGACATTTATTACCATGGCAACCATGTTTTCACATGCCTGTCAAGCCAAAGCATGTATTTTTGTCAGAGTTTGTCTGTCCACTTTTCTGTCACAAAATTGCAGAGTTAGTTTAATGCTGCATTAATCATTCTGCATTCATTTTCCTCAACATCGATTTACCCTATTTTCTGACTTACTGAGGAAAAAGGTGAAATTCAAGATGGTAGATCTAAGATCTGATGGCAAGCTTAAATATGATGTCACGTGATGTCATGACCAAGAAAACATAACTTCATCTTGTAAAGCAAGTCAAGGGCTATTGATTAAAAACAAAACCAATGGAAGGAGCTCTACCCGCTCCGCCCATCCCCATGTACCATGGTGGGGGTTTGAGCTTGCATGTACATCCTGTACTTGACCAAACTTTGGTTGACTTTGAAATGGCCTCCGCGCACACATGCAGTAGATATGAGCTTAGCGCATTGGTATCTCAATTCAATATTTGTGTATTTTGTAACTTACAGAATGTAAAAGACAAATCGAAACCAGTAGTTCCTTCCAAGGACTCCAAAGAGCTTGACAAACTGTGTAAAAGGTTTCTGATTCCTAAAAAAATATACAATTACCTGTTAATCAATGTTTAGTTACGAATGTTACGAAGTGCCAACTAACCTTTAATACTTAGTGCAATACCATTACAGAATATCACCTTATCTCAGTTTCCTTACCTAGAGTAAACAAAACACCCACAAAATCACCAGTAAAAATTATCTCAGAACAAATTTATTTCAACAGATCGGGGGGGGGGGGGGGGGGGGGGATTTAACAAAGAAAAAATTTAAAGGGAAAAAGGAAAGGGGAAAAAAAAAAAAAACCCAAAAAAAAAAAAATTTGGCAAAACCCACAAAAAAAAAAAATAAAA
>Ga0126339_10004722_pt1 | contig 10109 bp, 11 predicted proteins | sample OrbTmetagenome_2_FD_92532 | JGI IMG/M metagenome (GOLD analysis project Ga0126339, IMG submission 92532) | Coral microbial communities from Petempiche,Puerto Morelos, Mexico - Orbicella T R C metagenome | ecosystem: Host-associated > Invertebrates > Cnidaria > Coral | place: Petempiche,Puerto...
ATGGGGGGAGTTATTAAAAAAAAAAAAAAAATAAATGAAAAAAAGGGGGGTTAAGGGGGATGTTGTGTGGGGGGGGGAGGGGGGGGGGGGGGGGGGGTCTTATAAAAAATCCCTTCTGCAAGGGATATTTTTGGAACTACACAAATACAGCCGAACCTCTGAAATTTTGTCCCAATAAGGTCTAAATTCTCGTGAACGACCACCTCCCATGAGCGACCACCTAGACTTGATATTTTGGGTGGTCACCTCTGGAAGGTTCAACTGTAGTTTCAAGCAGCCACCTAACAAATTATGTCTGGGACTTAAGCAGTAAGTTCAAAGCTCACTCTAAAGATACAAGATAACAATAGCATAAACATCTCTTTATTATGGACAGTATTTTGCTCCACAACACAGTGATCAAGTCAGATACTTTTCCTGTCCTTTCACTATTTAATTCAATTGTTTTCTCTTAGCTTTCTTGTCAGCTACAACATGCAACAGTAACAGTTTAAGCCAAGGTGATAAATACAATGGAAGGCAATAAAAAATCAGACTTAACAGCAGCAAGTTGACACTTTTTAGATACAACTTGATGATTGTTAACTTGTTAGGCAGAAACTTCTGCAGTTTCTGCAATCTTCAGAGAAAATGTTACCGAGTTTAAATGCTCATTCTAACAAATTGAAAGCAGAGGTTTCTGCCAAAACAGGTTTAAAAATATTTAACTGATGTGTTGTACCTAAAAATCACTTCAAAGATGATAGAAAGCCAGATAGATATCAGTTTAATATTATTAACAAGGTTGACTTCCAGCGGTTGAATTTATCACAAAGACAAACCAAAACCAGCAAAGTGACTTTGATCCCTTAATACTGAAAGCCCATGCCTCCTCTCAATAGTACACTTCTGTGGCACAAAGGGTCAGTATTAGAGAGTCAATAGTACTTTTTTCTGTTTCCTTAAGTCTTAATAGTTTTCTCGCAGAAAACTATCGACCTACAGATTGAGTCACAAGTATTTCAGATGTGAGCCCCTCACTTCTTCTTCTACCAGTCAGCATAAGGTAGGGTGAGTGTTTTGAGATCAGGAATAGTTTGAAAGTAAAGAGATCCATGCTGTTATTCTCAGACGTGCCTTGATCTGAGGGACCCTCATATTTCACTGCCAGATAAACACCTCCAAATTCAGTGTTTCCAGTAATACTCAGCCCCTCCACTTGGTGGGTATATGTTGACATGATTCAAAATTAAGACCTTTAAAATAAGTTCTCATTGGTCTCTTGTATTTGTTCTCTGAAAGGTGTTGCGAGGCAGACACCCAATTCACATCTTATCGAAAGCATTGCTGACCGTATAACATGTACTTTCATTTCAAGGTGAATGTGAAACTTCAAAAATAATGATAACGGTTATGTCATAACCATCATACAAGCATACATACACTAAAGATAACTATGATTTTGCTTGTTTTCGGACTCTAAAGAACAAACGTGAGGCCCAAAACACTTCAAAATGAATTAAGTTTGTTAGTTAAGAAATTCTACTGACACAGTTGCAAGGTTATCAAAAGTTGACCTCGTGATTCCACAATGTTCCTAGTCAATGGAACAAATTTATTAGGCACAGTCTGTGGCAAAATGAAGCTTAGTTCAATGCTCATACTCTCTCCACGTAGTTTGATGGCAGCATTCCATACTGCCCTGTTCTCTCCACTCGCCCTTCCATCCACCCATCGTCAATCACCGTCACTTCACTGATAAGGTCATCTTCCACAAAGCTGACCTCGTCATCATCAGCAGCACTGTAATCGTATAACGCACGATATTTCTGTAGGTAGGAAAACATTACATAGCATTAGGCAATGGCCCTTATTCTAATTTTAGCAATGCAATGGATCTCATGTTACACTTCTTATGACGATTTTTGCAGTTTTTTTATTATTTTTTTGTTGTTGTTGTTGTTGTTGCAATATCTTACATTACATTACATACAAAAATTACCTACTACTTACAACGTCAATGTAACTTACAATTTATCGATACTAACAAAACTTACAATACTAACATTATTTACAATTTTTAATATCTTACATTACAATTTGTTAATATCTTTCATGTTAGCTACAATAGGAGGCTTTCTCACATATTAATTTGTGACTTAGATTTATGTTTCTCAATTTTAATTTTGTTTGTCAGCATCGCTAAGAAAGCATCGAAATAAAACTCTTCTTCTTTTCTTGAGGCAGTATATAAATAATTTTTGGCTATAATAATGCAGAGGTTTAAGCCAAGATGACGAGTGAAGTTATCTGTCACGCCATACATTGTTTCATTTTTATTGAGAGTGATCGTATCCCCGTTTTTGGAGCTCCACCAATTAGTAAAGAACGATTTTTGCAGTGTAATGCAAATTAGTCATGCAGTTTGCCACAGAAATACATGCAAAATTCACAGAAAATTGTCTCATTTAAGGAACATGGATTTCATCACTATGTTAAGTTTGAAATATAATTAACTTTGATTGTTAATTCCACATCCATTTATCTTTGTATAAGAGTTCCTACATATTTCTAAAGCTAAGAATATTTTCTACTACATCTGTCAATCATCAGGCTAGCTTATAATGCAATGTATTTTTCCTACCTCACTTAAGTCATGACTCCCACATGTTCGTCAGGGTACAAAGAAAATAGTTATAGATACAGTTACTGTAACTATAATCATGATTCAGTGTTGGAAATTAGCGCTCGCACGCTTGCCAATGCAAGTGTTAAAAGTGTCAGGCAAGTGCAAATTATCGATTGCTCACCCGTTTGGCAAGTATGATTTTCATGTTTGGAATTATTAAAGCTAAATTTTTATTTTCCATTTTTCTTAAAATCTCTTTTATCTTTCGAGATTGCCAACTTGGTGTTTCATAAATAGACAAAATGAAATACTACTTTCTCGCAGTGACAATTTACATAACGGAGGCGCCTTTTATGAGGATCAGAACAAAAAAGCTCAACACCAAATGGCAAGCTGGGCACCCATGATTACAAGATACTGAAAAAAAACAGATGGTTTATTGTGAATCATTGCTGAGATTTTCTTTGGAGGGGTGGCAGATTGTTCTGGGAGAGTGAAAATTACACTAGGCAAGTGGATTTTGAGAGTCACTCACCTAAATGGTGAGTGCTGTCAAAATTTAGTTTCCAACACTGTGATTTATCCAATAGATAGAGTTATCTATTGGATGCAAACTTTTGAACAACTGGGCACAGTTGCAATAGCCCTGAAAGCACTAGTACATGATTCTAATAACTACTAGTGTGATAGCGAGTACATCCAAGCAATTATGAAATGTTTCTTTCACTAACCGGCCCACTTGTCACTGGTGCGGCAGTTGGCATACTTGGCGCTGGTGGTTCTGGTTCACGTGGAGGTTGGCGAACTTGCTCAGTTGCCATGGGATGTTCCTGAGACAAACGCCGCTGATTTTGGATTTGTTTCACTTCTAACAAATGCCGCAAAGAAAGAAAATAAATCAGTAATGTGTATAAATACATGTTTCCATAGTAAATTTCACCACACTGGGACAATAGGAAGCTTTTGGGACACAGAGCTAGATGGCAAGTTAAAGTAAAATGTTCTCTTTGAAAAAAGAAATGGGAGCTTTCCAATCCATTGTTGGAGGTGAAGCACAGCTGAATGCAGGGCTGTCATTAAGTTTTGAGCACCCATTGGTTTTCACACCCATAACAAACTTGTTAGTGAAATTCCCAGGTGAATTTTATCAACAGGCAAGTTCATCTGTAACAACAAGGGTTTATCAAGGATACTCAGTCCTAACAGGTGTCATGGGTTACGGCCCTTAATGACAGTCCTGTGAATCAGGAACAACCACTTTGCTTTCCTAAGTTGTTTCTTCTCAAGATGTAATCAATCCCTACCAGCCTCTGAACGTTGCTGAATACCAAGGCGACTTTGCCCTGATGAGTGTTGGGTATAGGCCACTTGACTGGCTATTTTACTACTCTGCTGGGCTCTCTTTGTCTCTGGATCATCAGCAACTGCTGTGTAATGTCCCTTCTGTGCTTCAAAGTCTTTGTGATATTGAATCTAGATCACAGGGAGAAAGACATTGAGTCATAAATATCTCATCAATAACATCTGGGGTTGACCTTTCTTCAGTTTTATGATTGAAATTGTATAATATAAAATATTGAGCTATTTAGCAATTTGATGTTAATAAAGGTGAATTATTACAGACGTTTCATTAAAGTTTTCAGCAGGAGGGTAACTGGTTTTAACAGGCAGGCAAAACTATTTTAATGATACTTTGAGAGGTCAAACCAGGCGGGCAAAATCATCCTCACAACCAGTCAATCTGCCCAGTCTCCAGCCCTTAATTTAACGAAACCCTTGTTGTTAACTGTCTCATGTAGCAAATTTCTGGAGCTGTAATTTGCACATTCCCACAGGTCTACCACTCAAAATGTCAGCTTCACAAAATTGCAATGGCGGTTAATTTACCTTTGTCAACTTTATGTTGATAAAGAGCTAAGTGTTTCACTTCCCTACCAATGCAGCACAAATATTTAAGAAACTCTCAACTTTGCTCATTATATAATACAGCTGAATATCTTTCCAAGGCAGTTTTATTTATAAAAGGAAAAAACAAGCTTATAAGTTCAAATGCCCAGCCATATTACTGCTGAATACAATATTGTAGTACAATAGATTGTTTTCACATGACGTCATCACTTTCTAAAATCCAAAACAAAAGAGCCAGCAAAGTTTTTGTCCTCATCAGGCACAAGGGGCGGTATATTTATATCTGTTTACAACTTTACAGCTCAATAACGTGCTTCGTTTGGAATTCAGAGCATTTTGAATTTCAGAGTTATGGAGGTGCGTGACACAAGGCTATGATCAAGTTTGTCGAAAACTATATACTTATCCCATGATTTTTGAGCCTTTTTAGAAGTTAAAGCATTAGGAAAAGTGCTTATGTAAATGCTTGTTTGATCATTACTGATAATCAGTCGCCTAGATAGCCAAAGTAAGTTCCAGATGTTTACACTATTTTCGGGCCACCATATTGGTGTACCACGGAGGTACACCAACATGGCGTTTTCACACTGGGCTCTGTAAATATCGGCGAAACATTTCGACAAATAACTGAACTTTGGGGAAATGCACAGGCCTAAAACTTGGAGAAGTGGCTTATTTAGTTATCTTCTTTAACATCATAGTTTCATAGCTTTTTCCACCAGATGGTTTTCGATTTATTTTTTTATTGCTTGACAGTGAAAACGATCTATACTTTGGCAATAAACATTTGCAGGTCATGCTCAAACTGTGAGGCTGCAAAATTGACAAATGCAGTTGTTAGACTACCAACCAAAAAAAAACCACTCACATTGCTCTGTTTCTTTGTATTTTGTGCCAGTCGTAAATTCTCCGGAGTATCAGCAACTGTTGTAAATTTTGTGGTGGGATAATGCCTGAAAGAAACAGTTTTTGTGATTAGTAATAAGCAAAGAAATAAAGTTGAAGACTTCTGGTGGTTTTACAGCGTAAACATTGCCCCAAGACTTATAAGGTTGACATAAGAGCATCATACCCTACACAACTGTTAACATTTCAGATTAATACTCATTTAAAGGCAGACGTTAACAATAAGTTTCTGTGGGCTTATCAGCCTACAATATGCCAAGTGTTTAAAACTTTGTGCTTAACCAAAGCTTTCGTCTTGCAGGGCGGATGCATGTTTCACAATCTTCAAGCTAAAAAGAAAAAAAATCAAAATTCGGGAGATCCCCAAAGTTACCTTGAAGACCTCAAAAAATTGTTAAAAGTGGAACTCCACCGATTAAACCACAGAAATGTGACAAACATCAAAAAATGTTTCCCTGCAAATGCTCAAAATTGGCCAGAATAAGTGTGAAAAATGTACTTTGCGTGCTTTCTCTCATATCTGGAGGATTTGATATCCCATATGGGAGGCAGGGAGAGTCATTCTGTATTTCGGAGACTCCCAAATAATCTGGGAGAGTTGGCATAGATGTAGTAGGAGCATTTTTCTTCTTAGTTAAGTATTTTGAGTTCGAAACCATATAATACAACCGATTATTTAACTGCTCAGCTAATGAGTGTATGGTCTTCACATTTAATAATGCCTCATTTTTTTTCTTTGGTAGTTGTATAAGAAGTTGGGGTAAAATAACGTTAACTTTAAGAATTTTGTGATATAAAAAGATCAAGTTGCCAAGTTTTTTCTTATTTTTCAAGTTTCTTCCTGTGTTTACTTGCCAATGAACTGAAAATTCTTGGGAATTAAAAGGTTAAATAATATGATGACCTTATAACATTTCTCCATGTAAACAAGCCTTTTAAGACCTCAAATTTTCAACATGTGCGGCAACCCATGTACGCGTAAAATATTCTTATTCATGGGGATTTGAGTGGAAAATAACTGGATTCAAACGATAACGTTTCACATTGAAGCCTTAAATTTCAATGAGCTATTATTACTAAAGATTGTAATCTCTACATTATGTAAACAAAGACATGTTGAATATTCTTTACCCAAGATCAATAAAAACTACAGCTGTACTATTATTTATTCATTAAATCAGCTGATGAAACCATTACTTATTTATTTAGTATTCGTACTAGACGCTACAACACATTTACTATGCGAGATGAGGAAATTCCTTCAATGCTCACTCCGAGGTCGACAAGGAGATTTCTGTAATAGCCATCTTTCCTCACATCGGTCTTTCATGTTCTTCACCGCAAGTTTATCTTCGACAATCTCATAATGGCTTGCAATAAAATTTAGAGAGCGTTAACTAAATTACAGCTTGTCAATTTGTAGGTGCAGTACTTATTCGCTATTCGATCCGCAAAAAAATCACCTTTCACCTCAAAATAAATGCAAAGGAATGACAAGAAACCATAGGGTGTGACGATTGAGCGATGCTGTGTGTACAATACAAGTATTGTGTAAATATGTGTTCTTCTGATGCACGATCGCAAAACAGTGGCTTAGCTACAATTTTCACAGCTGTGCACGAAAGAAGCTTTCAGCAACGCGAAATAAAAGGAAAATTATTGGTATTCAGCGCGTGACTACCTAATTAGGTTTCGCTGATCCAAAATCACACGAACTCGTAAAGATATTCATTCACGTTCGATACTGGACTGCGGAAACCTTAACGAACAAGACACGAGCTATCTAATTAGCCAAAAGGGTAATCAATGCAGCAATGCTATCAAGGTTACGCTTTATTAATCGTTGGACAGCGACGCGGTGAAAATGGCTACTTCTACGTAGGGATCTACAAAAGCAAAATGGTCGATTCTACGATATTGTTGTAAGCGAGACTGGAAAACAGAATCCAACACGGATACACGCAAGATTAGCTTCGTGCACACACAGGGAGTCTTAACGGTTATTCCTATGCAAATGTCAAATGCATACATAATAACATTTAAGATGACACCACTCTGCAAGAGTGCCAAAGAACTACAAAGTTACAACTCACGCTTGACAGTAGGGATTTTTATCGTATCCTTTGTAGTTCTTCATCGTTAAAGTCATCTTGCAAATCTCGCAGGTGAAACAGGTCTTGTGCCAGTACTGAAATATCACAACACAGGAACAGAATATCAGAAAGGAAACGAATCAACGCCATGAAAACCAAAAATTTATGCTGGCTAGCTGAGTTAAACGAGGCCTACTCCCAACATGGGACATGACACTTCACCTTGTCAAGGCAGTTGAGCTTTTCCATCGGATAGACAGTCTTGGTACATCGAGCACACCGCGGGTTCATCTTGGAAGATTCTAAAATCAGCACAAAACAGTTCTCGACTATCCAAACTGGCGCAGAACGCCGTACTACAGCGTGAAATCCAAAAATAGCTTTCAGCTGACCGTGCTTTTAGCTTTTTTACCAAATCTGGTAATGTTCTGGGAGGAGCACACCCACAAACCTTTGCAAAACTGACCGTATATCCGGGATGTTCAACCCTCATCCGAGTGGTTTCCTTTCGATTCAAAATGGCGGAGGAAGTCGAAGATTGGGGAACAAACAGTCAGGTTAGAAAGAGTGGAAATAGTTTGTTCATTCCTCCACAGGCATTTACAAAAGTTGCAGAACTGTCCATTATTTCAGATGTCTCAACGAACTCTCTCGTGACGAGAGCTTTATGGTTTAGATATGAGCTTCATACATGTAAACAAGCGCAAATGAATGTTGTGAACATTCCTTGTTATTTGATATTTCTTTCTTCCTCCCTCTTCAACACTCCCAGATATCGTTCTTTATTGAATTCTTTGCATTCATTTGATGTAGTGTCTGAGTGTGATGATTTTATTGCACGTTCATTGCATTTTATAAGTTACATAAATCAGCATAAATTATTGAACTCAAGGAGATAAAATTTATGACCTGCTATAGGGGCTGAGATGCCAACCTAAAAAATCAAAAATATCTGGGAGATCTCAACCTCAAAAACGGTTGTTGATAGTAGAGCTCTGCCGATCTAGCCACAAAATGCATCAAATATCCAAAATTTACCCCTGAAATTGCCAAAAATCAGCCAAGATTTCCTTCGTATCCAAGAGATTTCATCTGTATGTGGGAGACTTCCATATAGTCTGGCAGAGTTGGAGATGTAAGAAATCATTATAGAAAGGGTCAGGTGATCTCCATAAGGAAATGACTACATACTGTGGATCAAGAGTTCAAGGTTAAAGGCTGGAGGGGATTGATCCTTGTGTTTTAGCGCTCTACAGACTACATCTAGGCCTAATTATTGCTCTGGTTAGCCTAAATATCACTCAGGTTAGCCTGAAGAGAGCTCCATTTGGGTTGATCGAATGATACAGTACTACCTACAGTAGTCAGCTCTATATGTGTTGGATGACCGGCAATTATTTCCAGCCTTGGGGTCTGAGATTCTTATACTACTTCTACCTTGTAGCATCTGATTTTTTTTTTTATGTGGCTAAATGTAATGTAGGCAAAGTTTGAGTTGAGCCAATGCTGGCCAGTGGTCTCTCTGTGGGGTCTCATATGGGGTTTTACAGGGCTTACGTTGCTGCTTGCCAGCTCTGTAAGAACATGCAGTTTGTCTTGAGTACCATTTGTGCTTGAAATGTGCTTTTGCTCCCTCATCTCCCTCCCTTTTGCTGATGACGGTAAATATATGGTAAGTTTCTCTACTGACTCTGTCAGTGTGATGGTGCCTGGTGGTTACCACTGTCAAGGTTGCCATGGATACCTGTATGCTTTGCTCAAGGCTCATAGCTTACCCAGCTCAAACATCCCTAAGGCACCTTTCCCAAGCTCATCAGTTGGCGATGAGTTAAATTTTCATTCTGAAAGTGCTGCCATCTCTGTGGATATTCCTTGTGTTAAGGCTCGTGAACATTTAATAATCTGGTGAGTCTCTTGGTATACATACACAGGACACTCATTCTTGTTATTATTCTTTCAGCTTGTTACTGTGATTCCAGGTGGTAATGATCAACTTTATGAAGAAGCAGGTAAAAAAAACTGCTTGTTTTTACTGTTATTTTAAGGTTACAATATTGAAAGCTAATAACTTGAAACTGTAATCAATGGTATTTGTATTCTTTCTCTCAGGTGACTCAACGGATGTTAAGTCAGAACCTGCAAGTCCTGATGAGGATTCTTCCAGAGCACATTTTGGTAAACAAGCAAGCTATAATAATATTTAAAATTTTAAAAAAGGAGTGTAAAGGACTGGCTGACAAAAGAACAGTTGAAAGGAATCGTTTACAAAGCAAGTTGCAGAATGTGCCATTTACATACACTGGAGAGAGTAAAAGAAGTTGGAAGTCTTGGGGGGCTGAACACAAGCCTGGAAAGAATGGGAATATTGGCTCCACAGTAAAACAAAATATGGAGGTGCGGTGGCCTCATGGTTAGTGGGCTCATCTCCGGATCGAGCGGTCCGGGTTTGAGCCCTGGCTGGGGACATTGTTTTGTGTTCTTGGGCAAGACACTTTACTCTCACAGTGCCTCTCTCCACCCAGGTGTATAAATGGGTACCGGCGAACTTAATGCTGGGGGGTAACCCTGCGATGGACTAGCATCCCATCCAGGGG
>Ga0126339_10004727_pt1 | contig 10107 bp, 3 predicted proteins | sample OrbTmetagenome_2_FD_92532 | JGI IMG/M metagenome (GOLD analysis project Ga0126339, IMG submission 92532) | Coral microbial communities from Petempiche,Puerto Morelos, Mexico - Orbicella T R C metagenome | ecosystem: Host-associated > Invertebrates > Cnidaria > Coral | place: Petempiche,Puerto...
AACCTTATTACTTCTGTAACGTTGTTATTCCTGTCACCTTGTTACTCCTGTAACCTTGTTACTCCTTTAACCCTGTTACTCCTGTAACCCTGTTACTTCTGTAACCGTGTTACTCCTGTAACCTTGTTACTCCTGTAACCCTGTTACTTCTGTAACCCTGTTACTCCTGTAACCTTGTTACTCCTGTAACCTTGTTACTCCTGTAACCTTGTTACTCCTGTAACCTTGTTACTCCTGTAACCCTGTTACTTCTGTAACCCTGTTACTCCTGTAACCTTGTTACTTCTGTAACCTTGTTACTTCTGTAACCTCGTTACTCTGTAACCTGGGTACTTCTGTAACCTTGTTACTTCTGTAACGTCGTTGCTTCTTTAACCTCGTTACTACTCATTCGGCCTACAACATCGACGATATATGGTCACATTGGTCTGGTCTTTTTAATCAAATGGATCAGTCCAGATATTTCAAAGCATATCCGCACACGTAATCGACTTTACAAGATATTTTGTCGTACTCCAACAGGTGACTCGATACAGTTTTGCCGGACCATACCTAACATTTCTAATCTGCCTCCAGGGACAGGGGCGTAGCCAGGGGAGGGTTCCAGGGATTCTGGAACCCCCCTTTTGGGTTATGAAAATGAACATTATTTCAAGAGGGAAAAAGTATCGGAAACCCCCTTTCGAAATTCAGCGAGACGGGGTTTTCGTTTTTGAAGAAGAACAAAAGAAAATCAATTTAAAAAGGCATCACATGCTGTATCGCAGGGTACAATATTATAAGGGTGCATAAATTGGCTATCACTTCTCAGTGTCATACGTTTTTTGACAATGATGGATATATCCACGAGGAATTTTTAGGATTCAACAATCTGCAGGGGATAAGCGGGGAGGCGATTGCTAGCTCGATACTGGATACCTTACCACTGTGGAACTTAGACATAAAAAACTGTCGGGGACAAGGGTACGATGGAGCGTCTAATATGTCATCCTCTAGGCACGGTCCACAAGCACTGATACGGGAAAAAAGTCCAAAGACTGTGTACACACGCTGCAGGGCTCACTGTCTAAACCTCACAATCGTTCACGCCTGTGATCAGCCCCTTATCAGAAACATGCTTGGAACATTCAATGAAGTTTGCAATTTTTTTACGTATTAACCGAAGCGTAACAAGTTTTTGCTTGCCGTAATTGAGAAAGAAACCCCCGAGGCCAGCAAAAGCTGCAAAAGCGAGACATCGATGTCTAGATTTAAAGGGTGAGCTACAAGATATCAGAGGAGACATCGTGAAATATTGCTCGGATTGGTACAGCATGGCTACCACCACAGCGTGGACAGCAAACATGGAGCCATCTATGCCACGCGTTGTTGGTCGGCAACAGCACCAAAGCAATGTCGAAGCAGGAATACCGAAGGAATACTACAAAAGAATGCTTACAATTCATTCCTCTGTTGGATCATCTTTTTTTGAGATAGACACATACTTTGACCCCAACAATGATGCTGTGGTGTCTTCCCTCCTGTGCCTACTTCCAGCCTTGTTAGTTTCTCGAGAAGGAAACCCTGTACAAGCCGCTTTGCAGTACTATGTAGATGACCTACCATAACCCCATGTTTTTGATGTGGAACTTTTCCGTTGGCGGCGCAAGTGACTAAACACGGATCAGACCTACCCAGCAACGCAGTTCAGGTATTAGAAGAATGCAACCATGAATTCTTTCCAAACGTACATAAGTTGTTGCGCATCTTATGTGCATTGCCAATTACCTCTGCATAATGTGAGCGATCGTTCAGCACATTGCGGCGACTGAAAACTTATTTGAGGGCGACCATAGCCAGTGAGCGAGACTCTGGACTTGCGCTAATGAACATCCATTATGGTAGGCAAATTGACATTGGTGCAACAATCAGACATTTTTAAACGGATGCATCCACAGCGCCCTCTTCTTTCTGATATCCTAGCTGAGTGAACGGTAAATCACAATTCTACAGCATTTGATGAAATATGTAATATGTTAAACAACTAATATGTTAAACAACTATTATATTATCCAGTTTTAATTCTTTTACGGTCCATCTCTTCAGGAAGTGAGATTTACAATCCCCTCTTAGAAATACTAGCTACGTTTGGTGCTGAAATTATTGGAAATTTGTGCTCAGAATCAAGGAAGCGCCACTTTTGAAGACACAGAATTCAAAAATTTTCCGGGGGAGCATGCCCCCGGACCCCCCTAATAAAGAACGCCTCCGGCGCTCGATTTTCAATTGGGCAAGCAATATACATTTGGAACCCCTCTATGCAAAACGGCTGGCTACGCCCCTGAGCGAATCAATGTAGATAAAAGGTCGGGATAAAAAAATTTAAATTATAAAGCATGAGTGGTGAACTTAAAAAAAAAAATATAGAACCATTATTGAGATTCTTAAATAGCGCTCAAAATCGAAAATTACCCGAAAATTATAGTGAGAGTGATCATACGAAAAAAAATCGTTTTCCGGATTGTCAAAAAGGAAAATAAACACAACTTTGACGGCCTCAAAACATAACTTGAAGCTATCTTTTGGCGTTGTTTTGAGGCAATTTTCCCAAAAAAGTGTTTATCTCTTAGTCCATCTAGTTTATATATGCAAAAATTACGGTTAGAAATATTTTTGCCATTTATTCGCAATCAAACATACGGAATTTTTTTCTTGTATATTTTGCGTGCAATGTGCCATATTTTAACACACTCTTATTTTGAGACACTGACTTATTTTGCTGTATATTTTAAGAATACTTAAAGATCCTCTGAGTATGCTTGGACAATAAGTTGTTTTTCAAAAAACGCAGAATTGAAATGTTGAAGAAAGTTCACGCTAAAGTAGCTGCACTTCTTAGTTGATCCGCCAAATCGTACCCGCTACCTACATAACGGATACAGGCTTACGTCATTTATTCCATATTAACCGCAACAAGTGCAACGCCAATCAAGGCTACATTAAGGAGATAAACGCTTTTCTTGTGTGTGTGTGTGTGTGGCAGGACGTTTATATAAATATTGAAGAATTGAAAAATATTGAAATAGTGCCAGTGAAAAGCCCCGTTATGTTACAGCCCCTACGTATTGTATTTGCATTTTGTATTTTGCATGGCTGGCAAGATTCTATATAACCGACGGATTGTAAGATAAATCAAATTACATAGTCTCGAAACTAAAAGACCTGACTTTATTATCTTTAATCTTGACATAGAAATCGTTAAGTATTTTTCTCACACTAAAATAAAGTTATTAATATCGTTATTAAAAGTTTATGACAAGCGTTTGAAATCGCGGGAAGATCCATGTTGCCCGTGCAGTCGGACTTCTGAGTTCATTAATGGCTGAATAACTTTATATATAGCTATTTTAATATAAACCTGAGTTTTAATTTTTTCAGATTATGTCGTTTCTTTTTTCCCAGAATTAATACATCTTTAATCTCAATTCTTGAATCGTTGAATGAAAGTAACTTTCACTGTGGTTTAAAAAAAGCAACAAAACAATAAAACTTTTTCTTTACTACAGCCAGGGCAACAACTCAACTTTAAAGTCTCAGCGTAATTAAAGGTTAACTTCAGTATTATTATAACACTATCAGTTTTTTTTCTGCGAAACTCCAAATCTGGTGCATATCGCGTGTGATCTTATATGCTGCTTTTCAGTTGCCAGAATTTCCCAAAGCATTTAGAACTGCCTGCTTCTCTTCTAAGTGTGCAAGTTTCCTGGAAACCTGTGTTTGACTTTTTTCCCTCATTGGACAACCACTCTGTTTGCTCACGTCAGAGTTGATAACATTGTTATACAATGATGTAATATTTTCTACTGTCGGGTTCACTGCAGTTGCCCTAATTAAAGATACGCAGCTAAGTAGGAGCCACTTTTCATGTGTAGTCCATGGCCCAGCTGACGGATGCCTTCCCTTTGAAGCTAGAAATTCAGCGCTGCCTTTCTTCTTGTACGGCGAAGGATTTTCTCTTTTTCTTTTGAGAGACCTTTGTATCAAACTACGTGAATTTAATGACTTATAACAATTGCCACAATTCCTACACAAGCAATTTGGCCCGCATTGTGTTTTATAACGCACACAGCGACACTTGGTCTTTCGTTTACCGTCGCTACAGGCAACGTACTCCGGATCTTTTTCACCTTGTCGACTCCACATTTGCAAGACACGTGGCTTTCAGCTCCGCAAGTTCTTGGTACTCTTTCTTGTTTTTGCACCCTTTGCATCGGCAATCTCTTGAACAGGGAACCTCCGAGCCTGCGCAAGGGCAGCGTGTGTGTCCTTCCGTGCTCCCCACGCACGAATCTCGGCCATCCTTGTAGTTCTTTCCACAAGAACATGCCAATTTCTTATTTTCGTTTTCCCTCAATTTTGAAACTAGTAAAGAACAATAAAACATTAACCATCCACTTTTTTGTGGTCACATTTAACTAATACAGTTATCATATGTATTTGAATTCACATATCCTGTAATTGCTATTATTCAGATTAAGGCTGTGGTGTGTAATAAAATACAGTACGAAAACTTATTTATTCATAGTCTTTATTTGCTTTTCTCCTCTCATTTTAAGCCTTGCCTGAGCAGTTTGACCCAACTTTCCATCAGTCACTACACCTACTCCGAAGGAAACACAGAAACAGAGGATGAAAAGCTGCAGTAGTTTTCTCGTCTTATCAGGATCGCTTCATGAGCCTAAGCATAGTTAAGTAAGGTCAAAGTATGTCGGATTTCTGAGCACTATATTTAAATAAGTCGTGTTCAAATGCACTCTTGCCTGCTTACTTCTCAATGTAGTTTAGGGGTACGTTTTGTTTGAAAGAATTCTTAACTGCACTGTTGTAGAGATGTGAGGACACCCTATGAACACATGCTGTAGGTTTGAATGAAATAAACACAAATTAGCGTCGGCTAACCGTACCTGTATTTCTATCAGCTGCCTGTACTGTTCCGTCGTAATGACCTGGTCCAAATGCGTGGTATGCTAAGTAAATAGGTTTGTTGATAACTGCATCATCAGGCATAAATGGAACGTACGGGGAGCCAATGATACTAGTGACGACAATTATGGGTACTTGAAGTATGTCAGAACACACTTTAATAACTAAGTCCCCAACATCACCACAAAATGTTCCTGGCTCTCTAAATCTCTCCGTTTCTGCATTCAAGTCAAGAGAAGGAATTCCGGTGAGCATTTGGTAGTAATCATTGCTCTGAACATTATCTACAAAAAGTTGACGGATTTTTAAGACGTCTGCATCCATATTCTTTCCAAGCCCTAGAAAGGTTAACCTTTCCCGAAGCAACGAGCTTGGATCACTCCACTCTACAGTTTTTCGTATTTGGCTAACAATAGTTCTGAAAGCGCAGTCGCCGTCTCCGATGGTAGGGTCTTTTAACAAATTAAAAGACGCCAGATTTCGTTGAAGCGCATTTTCATGTCTTTGTTCCGCATCATCGTCATTGTCACTGCTGTTGGTTAAAACTTCATTAACTCTGCTGAGTTGCATGATCGGAATGTCGTATGCATTAAAGCACCGATCATTACAGTCACTGTTAACTTTATCTAAAATTGTATGCAAATTAGTCATGTTTTTCAAAACCAGGGTTGAAATTGACACATTGTACATATCCTCAATGTGTTCGATGACTACTAGCTCCTCCATAATTTTACCCTCGGTTGGTCCTTCCTTTTCCACTTCCCTTGAATGCGCTCTCCAAGTATTGTCCAGTGAGACCTGTTGTGAACTGTCAGAGTTAAAGTGAATACCTTTGTCATCGTTACTGTCTAGGCCAAGTTTAATAGGGGGTACAAAAGGAACTATTCTTGCGTTCTGCTCGTGCTTTTTTCCGCATTTCTTGCAGTTAATCGCATAAAAAATAAGACTAATTATAGCTGTAGCTATCTCGGGTCCAACTGTAGTAGCCCCACACAACAATGATTTGTTTAAGGTGTTGTGGAGCCTTTCGTTCGATTCTGTCCCTTCGCCAGGTTTTAACCCGGATAAACGGCCTTTTCTTATATGAGCAGTCAAACGGTCGATCTCTGAACGAGCCCTGTTCATTTCCTCGAGACTAAGAAATGTATTCCACCGTTTTCGGAAATTATCGAGATTCTCTAGGAGAACAGGCGGGGAAGGAGTGGACATCTTACGCACCTCGCCACAATCACCATTTTGCCGAAATATTATCCCAAAGTCTTTAGCAAATCTTTTCGAAAATTCGGAGCCCTTTGGTATGACTTTTGTGACTCGTTGTACAGCGTGGAATAAGTCCAGTTTTACTTCCACTTCTGGAAATACGGACTGATACAGAGTCCTAACTTTGCAGCAGTCATCCACAAGGATGCGATTTAAGCCATTACTCAAATTTTCCTTAAGTCCAGCTAATAAAGTTCTGATTTCCTCGAATGAAGTCGTTCTTGTTAGCCGCCAAGCGATAATTTCGTGTTTCTCGTTCAGTACTATGAACAGATTCTAAAGCTGTTTTACAAATTTAGCGTCACTTGCTCTTCTTGCACCAATATATTTGCTGATTTTGAAAGTGTGGTCACATGAGATGGTGGTGCTGCTTGATGCACGATTTGACATATCTGTCTCGTAATAAGCTTTTTTCTTTTGAAAATCTGCAAATCTGTCTCAATCCGTGCAAAAGTATTGGACAGTGTAATTTTGAACAGAATTCCTTTTTATGTAAAATTCACATTTATCGGGCGCAGAAATTGTTTATTTTTCATATTCATTATACCTTAACAATGGCGTGATAAAGACTCCTAAACGTCGAATTTTTTTATCGCTTGTTTTCGCATGTTATGAGTAAAGAGAAGCTGTGCCTTGAAAAATAGGAAGAAAAGTTATATTTCTTAGATTGTCAGTCAATTTGTTCCCTATTTCAGATATCCGAGAGAGTGTTTGCCGTGCGTAACAGTGTTAAATCTTTCATGATGGATTTCGAACCTCACTACATTTGAATGGGAATGTAATCCGGATATTCTGAGAATAATGTCAGGACATTCGGTGGACATAATCAATGATGCTTTACAGTGAATATTGAAGTGATTATGTCTTAAAGCCGACTTACAAAACGGGAGTGTAGTTAGCCGATTTAACGTTATTTTTTGTTACTTTATATACCACATCAAATACTACATAAAAAATTGTAACGCAAAGTTATCAAGAAAAAAAAAATAAAGAGGTGGAAAAAAACCCTAAAAAGAAACCATAAAGTTTATAACATTTAGGCTTAGAACTTATTTACGACGGTATTGGACTTCATCAAGTTACAAAGCATGGACGGCTGGAGAAAAGGAATTATATGTCAAAAATTTTATACAGGTCTAAAGGTTGATACAGAGTTTTTAAGTTTTGTTTTAAAAGAGACTAAGCATCGTCACTTGGAGAGTTAAAGTACTTACGTCGTTGAAATCTTACAGATAAGTGTCTAGTTCTGCTCAACTGTAGGGTAAGATAAAAGTATTAACATTTCTTGTACTGTAAGTATGAAAGTAAGTATGATGATTAAACTATCTTGAGCCTTGTTCAGTAATTGTGCGTGTGAGTGGATTTTTCTTACTGTTGTGGAAATCTGGGCGTAGACCTCTTTCCTGTACTCATTCCAGTTTTCTTATACTTAAGCTTATGCCCTCTTACATACCCTTTCCATTGACGCTCAACTAGTCTTCGCGATATGTTTATGGTTTCAAGAGGGGGGGGCATTGAAGTTCGAGGTATTGCAGTATTGCCCATTTTCTTGCTGTATTTAAAAATTTAATCCCGATTCTCTGAACCTCCGAGATGCGGTTTCCCAGCGTTTTGGTCGATAGTATTTCTTACAGGATGTTTTTTGAGGTCTGCTTTAGTCTAAAGGGAACACAACTGAGGTAAAATTAACAAAAACGGCTATTTGATTGCTATTTGTGCAAAATTTGGCAAAAAAAATTATATTTACCTTGCCTCTACCGTCAAACTACTCATGGTGAAGAATAAACTTAGCATTTCTTTTGGTCTGTAACCCACGATTGTGTGATGGGCACTAGATTAAGCACTGAACAAGGGGTGCCGAGTGAACCCTAAAGCTGAAAAGAAATTTCATGGATAAATCAACTATTAGTTTGCTCTCCCACTTGGGTAAATTTCGATCTGCTACACTACAAGTTTCCCGATAATCTACTTGGTGGGCTCGATTACAGAAAATTTACTTTGTAACAATTTCGATGAAAGCTTATGAGAAGGTGGGTCCGGCCGGTTTTTAGGGAAATCAACATTTCCATAGCAACGTTAAATACTAAAAAAACCAAAATCAGTTAAAATTGAATTTTACGCAAATCACATTGGATCTAAAAAATTATCACCAATATCTCAAAGTATGGTGTATACTGAAATCAAATACAGTTAAACCTGTCGAATACGAGCACAGAAAAGATAGGGTAAAATGTCCGTATTAGAGAAGTCTGTTTTATAGAGGTCATCACAATGCAGTCAATTTTAAGCAACGAGGTTAAGGAAGTACAGGCCCGTAACCAGGATTTTATGTGGGGGGGGGGCTAACGAGGCCAAAGTGGACCAAACTACCGAAATGTATTTTTTATTGTCTGATCCGTTTAGTTAGGAAAGTAGCAATACATGAGAAATTGTAACGGCAAAGTACACTGTAGGAACTGAATATTACATTGGTGGAATACAACTGTTTGAATAAAGTTATAAAGGACTAATTTTACAATGTAGTATGATACATCAAAATACTGCGAAACTAATCCCTTGCTCCCTTGTCACTGGCTCGCTCGTATAAACTACCGTGCAAAGTGTGGGCACGTTAATTTCATTAATTCTTAAGATAAGCACGGACATCTGTGCGCTCATTGAAATGTTCTGAACGGCTCGGGCTACTAGAGTACAGCTGGTTTTAATTTCCCAGTGAACACATTACTGCTTTTTCCATTCTTTGATTTTGTTTAAGTATCACTGTTAAGTTTTAACCTTCAGTTTAACCGACTGCACTCCTTAACTTGGATATTGAGTATCAAAATGCGGATCTTTGGGCCCGGGGGGGGGGTTACGAACGCACCCCGTGCACCCCCCTGGTCACAGGCCTGAGGTAACAAGGTTACAGAAGTAACGAGGTTACAGAGGTAACGAGTTATAGAAGTAACTGGGTTACAAAGGTAACTGACGAAGTTATAGAAGTAACAAGGTTAGATTACAGAAGTAACAAGGTTACAGAAGTAACACTGTAACAGAAGTAACAAGGTTACCGAAGTAACAAGGTGACAGAAGTAACAAGGTGACAAAAGTAACAAGGTGACAGAAGTAACAAGGTAACAGGAGTAACAAGGCTACAGAGATAACAAGGTTACAAAAGTAACAAGGTGACAGAAGTAACAAGGTTACAGAAGTAACAAGGCTACAGACGGTTAACGAAGTAACAAGGTTACAGAAGTAACACGGTTACAGAAGTACGAGGTCACAGAATTAACACGGTTACAGAAGTAATACGATTACAGAAGTAACAAGGGTAAAGAGATAACAAGGTTACAGAAGTAACAAGGTTACAGGAGTAACAAGGTTACAGGAGTAACAAAGTTACAGGAGTAACAAGGTTACAGGAGTAACAAGGTTACAGGAGTAACAAGGTTACAGGAGTAATAAGGTAACAGGAGTAACAAGGTTACAGGAGTAACAAGGTTACAGAAGTAACAAGGTTACAGGAGTAACAAGGTTACAGGAGTAATAAGGTTACAGGAGTAACAAGGTTACAGGAATAACAAGGTTACAGAAGTAACAAGGTTACAGGAGTAACAAGGTTACAGGAGTAACAAGGTTACAGAAGTAACAAGGTTACAGGAGTAACAAGGTTACAGGAGTAACAAGGTTACAGGAGTAATAAGGTAACAGGAGTAACAAGGTAACAGGAGTAACAAGGGTAAAGAGATAACAAGGTTACAGAAGTAACAAGGTTACAGGAGTAACAAGGTTACAGGAGTAACAAGGTTACAGAAGCAACAAGGTTACAGGAGTAACAAGGTTACAGAAGCAACAAGGTTACAGGAGTAACAAGGTTACAGAAGCAACAAGGTTACAGGAGTAACA
>Ga0126339_10004728_pt1 | contig 10106 bp, 6 predicted proteins | sample OrbTmetagenome_2_FD_92532 | JGI IMG/M metagenome (GOLD analysis project Ga0126339, IMG submission 92532) | Coral microbial communities from Petempiche,Puerto Morelos, Mexico - Orbicella T R C metagenome | ecosystem: Host-associated > Invertebrates > Cnidaria > Coral | place: Petempiche,Puerto...
CGGCCACGGCGACGTCCAGCGCGCGGGCGGCGGTCGTGCGCGCGTCGGACAGCGTGCGGGCGGCACCCAGATAACCTTCTCGCGCCGCCTGCTCGGCGCGCGCCAGGCGGGCCACATCCTCGCCGCTGGCATCCAAGGCCGCCAACCGCTCCCGGGTGCGGACCGTCAGGCCGTCCAGGTCGTCCACCGTCACGCCGTGCTTGCGCGCCAACCCGCGCAAGGCGAACAACCGTTCCTCCACTTGGTCCAGGTGACGCGGATCCAGGTCGATGTCGGCGTTGGCGCGTTCCAGTTGGGCGGACACCTCGGCGATCTCGATGGCCGCGCGCTCCAGCCCCTCCATGATCGGCGCCACGGTCTGCCCGGCCACGTCGGCGACCCGCTCCAGGCACCGCTGGGCGGCGCGAAGCGCCGCGTCCACATCGGCCGGTTCGGTCAGCGCGGCAAACGCCCCGGTCATCCCCTCGGCCACCTTCTCGGCATGCATCAGGGCGGCGCGCCGCTCGGCGAGTTGGGCTTCCTCGCCGGGACGGGGCGCCAGGGCCTCCAGTTCCTCCAGGGTGGCGCGCACGTGCTCCTCGTGGGCCTGCGCCTGTTCCAGGTCCCGCAGCATGGAGGCATGAGCGCGGGCGGCGGCCCGCCAGCGCTCCCAGGCCAGCCGGCAGGCGCTCAGAGACTCGTCGAGACCGCCCTGAGCATCCAGCAATGGGCCGTGCAGGGCCGGGTCGAGCAGGCCATGGGCATCGTACTGACCATGCACCTCCACCAGTGCCTCGCCCAGCCGCCGCAACAGACCAACGCTGGCCGGCTGGTCGTTGACGTAGGCCCGGCTGCGCCCATCGGCGCCGACGACCCGGCGCAACACCAAGAATTCGGCGCCGCTGGCGGCGGGGCCGTCGAGATCGTGCTCGGCCAGGATCGCCAGCGCCGGGTGCGTGGGGGGCACGTCGAACTGGGCGACCACCGACAGCTTCGCGGCCCCGGCCCGCACGAGACCGCTGTCGGCGCGGGCACCCAAGGCCAGGCCCAGGCTGTCCAGCAGGATTGACTTGCCGGCGCCGGTCTCGCCGGTCAGCACCGACAGGCCGGCGCCAAACGACAGGTCCAGGCGGGTGATCAACACCACGTCACGGATGGACAGCGACACCAGCATGACCAGGAGTCCCGAGAGCCATGAACCATGAGCGGGGCGACACGGTGGGCGGGTCCCGGCCTCGACCCTGCGCTACCCGACCGGAGCGCCATCAGAGCCAGTCGAACCACCCGTCGTACCAACTGGTTTCCAGACGAGGATCGGCGATCCGCTCGCCAGTGACCAGTTCATAGGCGTCCACGTACCAGTCACTGCCCGGGTAGTTGTGACCCAGCACGGCGGCGACCTTGCGGGCTTCCGCCATCAGACCGAGCATCACGTTGATCTCCACCACGCGGTACAGCGCCTCAGGAACATGGGTGGTCTGCTGGTAGTCGGCAATGACCTGCTTGAACCGGTTGAGGGCCGCAAGGTGATGTTGCTGTCGAAGATAGTAGCGGCCGACGCTCATTTCCTTGCCCGCCAAGTGATCGCGCGCCAGATCGATCTTGAAGCGTGCATCGCGGGCGTACTTGGTGTTGGGAAAGCGATTGGCCACCTCGCGCAGACTGGCTGTGGCCTGGCGCGTCACCTCTTGGTCGCGCTGTACGTCGGTGATCTGTTCGTAGTAGCTCAAGCCCTTGAGATAGTAGGCATAGGCGATATCCCGGTTGCCCGGGTGTAGCTGAATGAACCGATCGATGGCAACGATCGCATCGTCGTAATCATTGTTTTCGTAATGGCTGTACGCGGCCATGACCTGGGCCTTCGTCGCCCAGATCGAATAGGGGTGTTGTCGCTCCACTTCAACGAACGCCGTGGCCGCGTCCTCGTACTGCTCGTCCTCCAGCAGCGTCACGGCACGATTGTAGAGAAGCTCGACCGGCTCCTCTATGTAATCCAGGTCGTCTTCGTCATCCGTGCTGCCGCATCCGGCCAGGCCGGCCGTCAGGCCCGCCGCAAGGACAAGGGCGGCCAAACTCCGGGCCGGGCGACGCAGCGGGTGGGGATGACGAACGCGGGACGGGCGGAGGGTCATGGACGCGGCAATGATCCGGATGGCCATGGGCCGAGGGGCCCGGGAGCGGCGGCGATGCTGATGGGGCCAGGCTGGCCCAAGCGTGCATCGCACTATAGCACGGTGGCGCCGCCTGTCATCCGGGGTCTGATCGCCGCCGGGCGTGGCGGGCCGTCAGGCCCGCCGGCGGCTTTCCTGGGCACGCCCGCTCACGTCGGCGATCGACCCCAGGGCCGGTTCCAGTCGCCAGGCGTCCGGCCGCGCGAACAGCGCCCGCAGCAGCAGGTTGTTGGCCCGGTGACTGGGGCGCAGGCCGGCGTAGGCACCAATGATCGGGTGCCCGGCGAGCGCCAGGTCGCCCAGGGCGTCCAGTGCCTTGTGGCGCACGAACTCGTCGGGACGCCGCAGGCCCTCGGGATTCAGCACCCGGTCGCCATCGATCACCACCGCGTTGTCCAGCGACCCGCCCCGGGCAAGGCCATTGGCGCGCAGCATCTCGACCTCATGGGCGAAGCCGAAGGTGCGGCAATCGGCCAGGTCCTCGCGGAAGCTGTCGGGGGTCACCGTGATCGCATGGTGCTGATGGCCGATCACGGGACTGGTGAACTGAATTTCGGCCTCGATGGTCAGGCCGCGCGGCGCCGGACGCAGGGCCAGCCAGGTCTGCCCCTCCTCCACCGTCACCTCGTCCAGAAGGCGGATCGCCTGGCGCACGGCCGGCTGGGCGATGGTGCCGACCTCCTGGATCGCCGCCACGAAGGCGGCGCTGCTGCCATCCATCACCGGGACTTCCGGCCCGTCGATATGGATTTCCAGGTTGTCCACCCCGAACCCAGCCAGGGCCGCCATCAGGTGCTCGACGGTGGAAACGGTGACACCGGCGGCGTTGCCCAGCACGGTGCACAGGCGGGTATCGACCACGTGATCCCAGCGCGCCGGGATCATGGGGTCGCGGTCGGTGACGTCCAGGCGCCGGATCCACAGGCCCTGCCCAGGCGTTCCGGGACGCAGGGTCAGGGTAACGGCCGCGCCCGAGTGCAGGCCGACGCCGGTCAACTGCACCGGCGCGGCCAAGGTCCGCTGGGCGGCGGTGGCGGCCACGGCGCCTCGCGACCAGGACGCGGCGACCGTCGCGGCCGACGACCAGGGTGTTCCTCTCGGCCCGCCGAGTGCATGCTCGTCGACCAGAACCCCGCTTACCAAGTCCCCGTTCAGGGCTTCGTCCAGGCTGGCGTCTTTCATTGTCGTCCCCTACACGACTGGTTCGGTATGACGGCAAACCGGGTCCGGGGTGAGCCCAATCCTGGCCCTGAAACAACCCGCCCGCGGTCTCGCACCGACCCGACCGAAGGCGGCCGTCTCGCGACGGATCCCCAAGGGGTGTTCCCCAAGAGAGGTCCTCGCAACCCATCCCCGGCGTTGAGCCATTCTGGCGATACGCCGCGCGCGGATACGGTGGCCCGCATGGGTCCGCGCTGGTCTCGGGTCGTCCCGGCCCTGGCGGCGATCTTCATGCCACGGTCCGAGAGTCAACTTTGCCTTCGTCAGGGATAGAGGGTGTGTCGCTGCATCGCAAATCAATCAATGTTTCAGATTGTTGCGATGGTGCTCAGGTCGATTCAGTTTGCGAATCAGATTGCTACGCCGAGAGTCGCGAGCATCGTCGCAGCCGGCGGCGAACGCGGGTGCGGAATCACCTGACCGCCCGGCTCGCCGTTTTAGGGCCAGGAGCCGGACACGCGCCCTCATGAATATCACCCCACACCGGGGACGACCGGGTGGGGCATGCCCCGGGGTACGGGGACACACGGGGCCGGCCGAGCCAGGAGGAGGGCACTCACCCCCCTCCGCCCGGCCGACCCCGCTGGTCCAGGATCAATTCGCCTGCCGGCGCAGGAACGCCGGGATCTCCAGGTGGTCCTCGCTATGGGAGGCCACCGGCCGGTCGTCCGGGTTGACGGTCATCGGCCCCCCGTCCTCGGCGGCGGCGTCGCGATGCCCACCCTGGCGATCCTCGGCCCAGGAATCGCGGCGATCGTCGCGGCGCTGGTCGGCGCGATGATCCCCCCGATGATCGTCACCGACGACGGCGCGCCGGAACCCGGTCATGCGCTGGAACAGGCTCAGACGTTCGCCGCGACCCTGACCGTGGCCGTCGTCGTGCTCATGACCGCGTCCGTGACCATGCCCGGCCTGATCCCGCCCGCCGGCGGTCACCCGCAAGCCCGGCTGATCGCCGCGCGGCGCCGCGCGACCGGTCGGATGTGGCTGGGGGTGAGGTTGAACGGGACGCGCCGGCTGATGGGCCTGTGGCTGAGCTTGCGGCTGCGCCGGGTTCTGGATATGCGGCTGCGCCGCCAGGGCCGTCTGGCCCACCGACTGGGGCGCGGCATAGCCCTGTGCCGGTGCTGTCAGGCCTGCCCCGGGGTGGGGTTGGGGCTGGGGCACCTGCAAGCCCCGGGCGGCCGCCGGATCCATGCGCGGAGCGCCCGGTGTGGCGGCCGGTTCGGGGATGAACGCCCGTGCGCCGGCCGCCGCCGGTTGAGACGGCACGGTGGGGGGCGCGGCTTGCCGCGCGACGGGACGCGCCGGCGCGGCGGTGGGGCGTGCCGGCGCGGCCGGGTGTGCCGACGCGGGCGCGGGACGCGCCGGGGCGGGTTGCGCCGAACGGGTCTCTCCATCCAGAACCGCTGCCGGATCCAGCAGACCGTCGGCGGTCATGTCCGCCGCGGTGTCGTCCAACACCTCGGAGGCCACCGGCTGTGCGGGACGGGCGCCTGGCTCGGCCCTGGTGGGGCGAGCCACCGGCGGGACGGCCGCCGTCACAGCCGGCTTGCCGCCGGCATGCTCCTGCGCGGCGCTGGCCAGTCCCAGGCCAAAGCCCCCGGAGACCTGGCCGCTGCCGTCGCGCGGCTGGGTCTGGGCGACGGCGTCGATGCCCGTGGCCACCACCGACACCCGCATGCGGCCGTCCAGGCCGGCATCCAGGCTGGACCCGAAGATGACGTTGGCCTCTTCGCAGCGCACTTCCTCGCGGATGCGGTTGGCGGCCTCGTCCACCTCGTACAGCGTCAGGTCGTTGCCACCGGTGATGTTGATCAGCACCCCGCGCGCGCCACGCATCGAGGTCTCTTCCAGCAGTGGGTTGGCGATGGCCGCCTCCGCCGCCTCGATGGCCCGGTTCTCGCCGCTGGCTTCGCCGGTGCCCATCATGGCGCGGCCCATGTCCATCATCACCGTCCGCACGTCGGCGAAGTCCAGGTTGATGAGGCCAGGCATCATCATCAGGTCGGTGACCGAACGGACCCCGGCATAAAGAACATCGTCGGCCATCTTGAAGGCGTCGGCGAAGGTGGTCTTCTCGTTGGCGACGCGGAACAGGTTCTGGTTGGGAATGATGATCAGGGTATCGACGTACTGGCCCAGCTCATCGATACCGCCCTCGGCCAGGCGCATGCGATGCGCGCCCTCGAACTGGAACGGCTTGGTCACCACGCCCACCGTCAGGATACCCAGGTCGCGGGCACAGCGGGCCACCACCGGGGCGGCGCCCGTGCCGGTGCCACCGCCCATGCCGGCGGTGATGAAGCACATGTGGCTGCCCTTCATCTCGGTGGCGATGGCGTCGTAGCTTTCCTCCGCCGCCGCGCGGCCGATGTCCGGCCGGGCGCCGGAGCCGAGGCCATGGGTCGTTTCCGCGCCCAGTTGAATGCGACGATCGGTGCGCGCCTGCGCCAGCGCCTGGGCGTCGGTGTTCGCGACCACGAAGTCGACGCCTTCCAGGTTGGATTCGATCATGTTGTTGACGGCGTTGCCGCCCGCGCCACCGACACCGATCACGGTGATGCGTGGCTTCAACTGCGGCTCGATATCGTCGGGGACGCCGAGATTGATGCTCATCCTTGCCTCCGTATGGGACTCAGTTTGGCTCGTAGGTGTCGGGCGCCCAGAGGCGACCCCGTTGTGCGTGAAGAAAGGCGGCGACCGTCGATGGTTCGATTCTGTGTCGCCTGGTTCTGTGTCACAGGGCGCGGTTTTCCCGGTCTTGTTCTGGCCCGGACTCCGGGGGGATGGGGAGGCGGTCGGCGTCGACGCTGTCGCCGCCGTCTCCTTGGCGTTCGATGGGGTCGGGGACGGTTCCGGCGGCGCGGGCGCCTCGGTGAGCGCGTCGGTCGCCGGCAGTGGCGGTGTCTGGGGGGAGAACAGGTCGCCGGTCTGGGTCATCAAAAATGCTCCTTCAACCAGCGGCCGATCCGTTCCACCGGACCCAGCAGCCCGCCAGCGCGGGGGGGGTCCTCCGGATCCGGCCGATCCACATGCTCCTGGACGGCGTGACTCAGCAGGCCGGCGCAGGTGGCGAAAGCCGGGCCGGCGACGCTCTCGGCCAGCCCGCGCAGCCGCAGCGGGCGCCCGCAGCGCACCTGCTTGCCGAGCACCTGCTCGGCCAGTTCGCGAGCGCCGGTGAGTTGGCTGGCGCCCCCGGTCAGCACGGCGCGGCGGCCGGCCACCTGGTCCATGCCGGCGGCCTTCAGGTGGCCGTGCACCAGTTCCAGCGTTTCCTCGACGCGCGGACGGATGATCTGCACCAGGTAGGAGCGCGGGATCTCGACGGACTGGGTGTCCTCATCCTCCCCCACCAGGGGGACGCGCAGGATCTCGCGGCTGTCGGCGGGCGAGGTGATGGTGCCGCCGTACATGGTCTTCAGGCGTTCGGCGTTGGCCAGCGGCGTGGACAGGCCCTGGGCGATGTCGCTGGTGACGTGGCCGCCCCCCACCGGGACTACCCCCACGTGAATCACATGCCCACCCAGGAACACGGCGACCGAGGTGGTGCCGCCGCCCATGTCGATGACCGTGGCGCCGAGGTCGCGTTCATCCTCCACCAGGCTGGCCAGGCCGGCGGCGTAGGGCGCGGCCACGCGGCTTTCCACGTCCAGGTGGCACCGTTCGATCACGGTGGTCAGGTTGCGCAACGGCGCCGAGGCCACGGACACCAGATGCATGCGGGCGCCCAGGCGCTCGCCGAACATGCCGCGCGGATCGATGATGCCGTCGGCGCCGTCGATGGCGTAACCCACCGGGATGCAGTGGATCAGCTCGCGGTCCGGGTCCTCGGGCGGGCGGCGGCCGAAGGCCAGGATGCGGCGCACGTCGGTGTCACGCACCTGGTGGCCGGTGACCGCCATCTCGGCATCGATACGCTGGCTTTCGGGGGCGCCGCCGGAGACCCCCACCACCACGCGGTTGATGGTCTCGCCGGCCATGTCCTCGGCAGCGGCGACGGCATGACGGATGGCGGCCTCCACCTCGTCGCGATTGACCACCAAGCCGGCCCGCATGCCCCGGGAGCGGTGATGTCCCACCCCGAGTACCCGCAGGCCGCCGCTTTCCTCATCCACACGGGCGATGAAGCAGGCCACCTTGGTGGTGCCCACGTCGAGCGCGGCCACAACCTCGCCGCGCCGGCGGGGCAGCGGTGGGGCGGGGGAAGAGGGCGCCTCCTGGGCGCGGTCCGGATCGGTGCGGTCGAGCATCAGCATCGGTCCTCACGTCTCCTGTCCAGCGGTCGACACGGCCAGCGCCGGGGGCGCCGGTGTCCCGGATCGCGTCGGGGCATCGGCCGGCGGCCCGAAGCCCAGGGAAGGGTGCGGTCGCACCACCAGCCTGTCGGGCACACGCAGGTCGACCCGGTCGATATGGCGGGCCAGCAGGCGCCCGTGCCGCTCCAGGCGGGCCAGGCGGGCCCAGGCCCCAGCCGGATCGTGCTCGGGCAAGTCGATGTCAATCCCGCCCTCGATGGCATCCAGGCGCAGGGTCCAGCGGCGTCCACCCACCCAGGTGGCGGCGCGCAGCCGCTCGGCGAGGGCGGGCTCGGCCGCCAGCATGGCCAGCAGGCGCGGTACCCGGCCGGGCGCATCGGCCCCGACGATCACCGGCAGGGTGGCGAAGGGACGGGTGTCCACCTCAAGCGGCACACCGGCCTGATCGATCACCGCGAAGTCCCCGTCCGCGCCCCGCTGCCACAGGGCCAGGGGCTGGCGCTCGGTCAGCACGACATGGATGGAGTCCGGCAGGCGGCGCTCGACGCGGGCGCTCTCGACCCAGGGCAGGGCCTCGACACGCGCCCGCGCGGCGTGGGGATCGAAGCGCAGGATGGGCTCGCCGCGACCGATGCCGAGCGCCGCCAACAGGCGTGTCGGCGAGGTGCGGTCGCGGCCCTCGACGGTCACAGACCGCACCACCAGCCCGCCGCGCAGGGCGAGATGGTCCACGGCCTCGCCCAGGGCGGCCCACTGGCGGCCGATGACACCCGCGTTCCAGGTCCAGGCGGCCCCGGCCGTCGCGCCGACCAACAGCAGACCCAGACACGCCAGCCGCAGCCGCGCCCACACCTGGCCCCAGGAGACAGGGGCCCGGCGGGGTGCCGGCCGCTTGCGGCGTGATGTCGCGGCCGCGGGGCGCCGGCCGCCTCGGGCCGGGGGCGCGCGCCGCGCATCGCGCCCCCGGTCCCGTCCTCCGTTCGACCCACGACTCAACCATCGCATGTGGCGGCCTCCACCATCCAGGCGCAGAGCGCGGGAAACGGCAGGCCCATGTGGGCGGCCTGCTCGGGCACCAGCGAGGTGGCCGTCATGCCCGGCTGGGTGTTGACCTCCAGCAGGTAGACGGTCTCGCCGTCGAAACGCAGGTCGGCGCGACTGACGCCCCGGCAGCCCAGGGCGCGATGGGCGCGCGCCGACAGGTCCAGGCAGGCGGCGGTGGTGGCGGCGTCCAGGTCCGCGGGAAGCACGTGCACCGAACCGCCCGCGACGTACTTGGCGTCGTAGTCGTAGAAACCGCCCTGGGTGGTGATCTCGGTGACCGCCAGCGAACGGACGTCGTCGCCCTCCCCCATCACCGCCACCGTCAGCTCACGCCCGGGAATGAACTGCTCGACCATGGCCGGGCCGTCGAAGGGCCAGTCCTGGCGGAGCTGGGCAAGGGCGTTGGAGCCCTCGGTCACCACGTGGACGGCGACGCTGGAGCCTTCGTTGGGCGGCTTGATCACATAGGGCCGCGCCATGGGCTCGTGGTCCGGATCGGCGAACGCCTCGGCGTCGACCAGGATGTGTTCGGCCACCGGGATCCCGGCGGCGGCGAACACCGCCTTGGCGGTGGGCTTGTCCATGGCCATGGCGCTGGCCAGGGCCCCGGAGTGAGTGTAGGGCAGCGCCAGGATGTCCAGCAGGCCCTGGATACGGCCATCCTCGCCGAAGCGGCCATGCAGGGCATTGAAGACGACGTCCGGGCGGCTGCCGCGAAGCTGCTCCAGGAAGCACAGGGGATCGCGCGCGACGTCGATGGCCTCCGCCGTGTAGCCGGCCTCGCGCAGGGCCGCGACGGCGGCGGCGCCGCTGTTCAGCGACACCGCGCGCTCGGCGGACCAGCCCCCCATGAGGACGGTGACCCGTTTTCCAGTGCGGCCCGTCATGCGGTCTCTCCCATGATCTCGGCGGGGTCGGCGCCGGGCAACGGGTCACCGAGGATGCGGATCTCCCAGCGCAGCTCCACGCCGCTGGCGGCGCGCACGCGGCGGCGCACGGTCTCGCCCAGGGCCTCCAGGTCGGCGGCGGTGGCCGTGCCGGTGTTGAGGAGGAAGTTGCAATGCTGCTCCGAGACCTGGGCGCCGCCCAGGCGCAAGCCCCGGCAGCCGGCCTTGTCGATCAGTTCCCACGCCTTGCAACAGGAAGGGTTGGCGAAGGTCGAGCCGCCGGTGCGCCCACGCACCGGCTGGCTGGCCTCGCGGGCGTCGCGGATGGCCTCCATGCGGGCGGCGATCTCGGCGGGGTCGTCGGGCCGGCCGCGCAGCACGGCCGCCGTGAAGATCCAGTCCGCCGGCGCCTTCGAGTGGCGGTAGGACAGCCCCAGCGCCGCCGCCGGGACATCGTGAACACGACCGGCGCGGTCCACGGCGCGCGCCGAGACCAGCACGTCCGACAGTTCGCGGCCGTAAGCCCCGGCGTTCATGCGCAGCGC
>Ga0126339_10004729_pt1 | contig 10106 bp, 6 predicted proteins | sample OrbTmetagenome_2_FD_92532 | JGI IMG/M metagenome (GOLD analysis project Ga0126339, IMG submission 92532) | Coral microbial communities from Petempiche,Puerto Morelos, Mexico - Orbicella T R C metagenome | ecosystem: Host-associated > Invertebrates > Cnidaria > Coral | place: Petempiche,Puerto...
AATGTCCCATGTTGACTTTGCCAGGCTGTATGTTGAGAACTATATGGCCCACTTCAATGCCTTTGATGACCATTGTGATGCATCAGCTGTGTTGGTGTTGCTTGGTGGGGTCCCTGTATTCTCAGCACCTGTACAAACTGCTGCAGCTGATGTCAGAATGGGGAGAAATGACTGGGCACACTGTGTCTTCAGTAAATGGGATCAAGTCAAATATCAACAAAGTTTTATTGACATGGAACACCTAGTGAGAGTCATGGCTTTACCAGCTGCAGATGAAGGGAAACTTCTTGGAGAACTTAAAGACTGGGAAGCTAAAGGTACTGTATGTACATTACATATCATAATGTTATGGTAGCAGTAAACAAGAAACGTCTATCAAGCTGCTATGATGCATATTGTTCTTTGGATCAGTTTAGTAAAGGTGCAAACAAGTTATACACCCCCCTCCCCCCTCCCCAAAATAAAATAAAAAAATAAATAATACCTGTTATCAACATATTGGAAGAAATGTGAAATAAATATTAATCTTATCATTGATCAGCTCATTATTTGTTGTGTTGGCAGGGACACATCTCTGCATGAATTCCCCCATAGACCCAGCGTTGTTACAACTGGTTCAACAAGGACTTCAGTCACTACAAGATGAGGTGAGGAACATGTCTGTAGAACTTGAGGATGAGAAAAGAAACGTCCAGCATGAACTGAAAAATGTTGCATCAGCTCTGGAAGAGGTGGAACAGAGGGTGCAAATGCTGGAAACTGGTCAGCAAACCTTAGAGCATCGCACTGGACTACTTGAAGACAGAATGGACAATTTTGAAGGTGACATAAATCTTAAGTAATGAATTGTTATACAGTCAAACCTCTCCACAATGGCCACCTTGGGGACAGAAGAAAGTGGCTGCTGTAGAGAGGTAGCCATTATGAGGACGTAGGGGTTTAATGTTACATCTGTTTTTTCAGGGTTTTCTTAATTTTGTCTTTTTAAAAAATGCTTACTTTAAGCATATAAATATGAAACAAAATAAAAATATATCAGTAAAACAGAAACCAGACAGAAACAGAGACCAACAATGCGTGGTACGGATCAAGTATCATGACCTTTTGCAAATAAAACTAAGGCTATGTGTATACCATTGGTAAATCCTTGATTAACTAGTCGTTGTTGAGTGGTTATTCTCTGGCAGTTAGGACGTGCTTCAGTGGCCATTGCCATTGTGGAGAAGTTAAAATAAGAGTGACTGTGTGGATCATCTGCTGTAACGGAAAAAAGTGGCCACTGTAGAGAGGTGGCTGTTAGTGGAGGTTACACTATATGTATATGGAATAATAAATAAATGTTGGAGAAAGCGATGACTAGAGCAAAGAACTCATGGTAAATTGATACAATGTAATTAACTGACAACTGATCAAAATGCTGCATGCAGAGCCCTGATGTATAAATCATAGTTATTAGCACAAACACTCTAATTATATTAATTATAATTTGCCAAACTAAACCTCCTGCAAAAACAACACACATCTGAAGTAAACAACTGATTTACTGTGTCAACAAACCTCTCTGCCACCCTCATTACAAGAGTTTGAAAACACAAATACCCAGGACGTGAGGGTGAGTGGGAAGAGACAAAATAGTCCAGCACTAAACCAAATGTGTGAAACTGACTCGAAATGGAGCACAAAACTGCTTAATCTGATACAAGGGGTGTATGTTGTACAATTAATTCCTTTGAGGATGTACTAGCCCAAAGGGGGTAAATGCACTCTTACATATTATGTGTTAATGTAACTGTAGACCTTTAGGGGCCGATTTTGTCCGAAATAGTCTTTTCCCACCAAATTAAAGACTTCTACTTTATCTAAATTTTCCCAAAAAAATTATGTTGAAAACTTAAAATGCGAACGAGTTATCCACAAAAACGTGATTTTTAAAACTAGTCAACAATTGGCAAACAGTGATAAGCCAATTAAAATGTGTACACCCTTGAGTTGAGCAGTAACACACAATGTCTTCTGTGAACTCCTTTGTGTCATACAATTTCTCACACAGAAATATTTGCTTTTGTTGATTGTTTTTGTCTCTTAAGTGATAGACTAAGTAATTTTGCACGGTCTTCACGTTCCCAAATTTAAATGCAAATCGCAAGTGAGTGGTTCAATCATCGCTGCCCTCTTTTGACAAACAAGTCAATTGCTGCGGAATTACCAGCAAATTTAATTGCTGATATCTAACATGGCAGCCTCTCCAGACGCTCCTTTCGTCTGCTTTGAAGAGTGTTTTTCTACATTGTAGGGAAACAAACAAGCCAATAAATTACACATTTAGTTTTATATAAATATCCGCACTCAAGTAGGCCTGTTCAAATGCCATTATGCTATGGCTTCTCTTTTTCCCCTTTCCTTCTTTTCCATTATCTGCTGATTTGGTTTATAAGCTGCTGAGTGTTTCACGGCAGACTTCGCATTTCCCAATGTAAAATTTTACATACAAAATCATTGCACTATTCCTGGGAAACATTCCTGTAGCTTTCTTTATCAAGAGACTCGCTGGGAAGTTCTATGTTATGTTTCATTGGTTGGTGGAATGGCCGCATTGACAACCGCTTCTGTGAGGTTTGAAAACTGTGAATTTCTTTGGAGGCCAAAAGCTCGAGGTTTCTTTTTGCATGAATTAATACCTCTATTCAAATGAATAACAAAGCGGGCGAAGTCCAAAAAAAAAAAATGCAAATTATTGGAACCTGGCATGAGTCAGACAACATAAGTGAGTTATGAGAGAAATAGGAGAAAAATGAACTCCAAGTTTTCGTTTTAAAAATTGTTTTAGGAACACTTGCTTACGCACTTGAAAAAGCTTCAAATCTTCCACCATTCCGTTTTGTTTGTTTAAGTTATAACGTCACTCGTGTGCTTCGCTATTAACAGCGGAGCTGGTGCGCGAGCGGAGCCCCATACCTTAGAAAATTTGGTAACCCATCGATCTCAAAATTTTAGGTTGTCACGTGACTGTCCGTTTGTAGGTAGGTATGTCTGTACGCCAAAACAAAAATAAGAGAGTAGCACCATTACCATAGGTACATCTTTGATATTGGACATCCATGTTATGATTAATTGACAGCTGTCAACCAAGGTATCCGCTGACCAGTATCCTGTGACCACATCGCAGGCTCAGGTCAAGAGCTCCTTGAGGTCTCGTGTTTTTCGAAGTTAACTGCTGACCAGGTACTAGGTTTCTTATTGGATCGCGGGCTCAAGCCAGGTTATTACTCTGGGGGAGAGGGAGGTAGTACATGCAAAGGCAAAATTATCCCCTGATGTGTTGCTGACTTTTCTTCCGACATGTTCCTTGCACAATCGTCTCTTGGAAAGTCCCTGATATATTGCATATGTAATTGCTATAATCTTGGATACGCTCATTAGGTATGGCTTTTTAAAATGTAACTAGAAAAAAAATAAAGAAACCACACGCTGAACAATCACATGCGCACAATCGATCCATTTTTGAGTTTCTGATCTAGGGGAAAAATCCTCTTTTCATTTATGGTTAATTATTGTTATCAGGAGTTCCACTTTTAGGCTTGGCTAAATCTATATATTAGGGTATGTAGATTTATCGGATTTCAACGAAACTTGGTCAAAATGTTGGTCAGATATTAGCACACCAAAGTGTGTAAGGCTTTTACGAAAATCAGAACATTTTTCTGTAACGTCCCATTGAGTAACATCAGTCAGAAAATTTTCTCTGGTCCAACTTTGAAAGGGATTTACTAAGGAACCAATAGAAATATCGAAAAAGCCTTGCATGGTTTGTTAGCCTATCATCTCCTGAGTAATATAGTCCAGTCAGCTTAGATGTCAGTGGCACCACAATGGCTGGTAATTCAGTTTAGCAAGTACTGTCATTTTTTGCATTTAAAAGACTTGCGTGTGCCTACCAAAACGAAAATGCCCAAAATATATTGTTATTTTCGGATTCTACAGTTTACTAGCTTTACAATGACATATAGTTTATCGAGGTTTTCTTTAAAGCAGCATGCAAAGAAAGTATTTTCTGGAAGGCACCCCTGAAGGTCTACAGTAACCTGTACAAAATAGTATATATACTTGGCAAAGCTTAGTTGGTTTATTTAGTTTCTATCAGCAATAGTTTTATTGTTTCAAATTAAAAAAAGAGGTGTAATTTTGAACCTGTTTATAAAAAAACTGTTATTTGTTTGATGGGCTGCAAGTGTGCTTTTATATATCATGTTTACATTTTGTAACTTTTATGTGTAATGCAGGGGCAGTAAACCAGAGGATAGAGAGACTTGAGAGCAGTAAGCAGAGCACAGAAGACAAAGTGTATCTTCTTCAAGGTGATTAAAGTAATTAAATGAGGTTACAAGAATTAAAAAAAAAAAACAAATACCCAGGATGTGTGGGTGGGTGGGAAGAGACAAAATAGTCCAGCACTAAACCAAATGTGTGAAACTGACTCAAACTGAAACACAAAACTGCTTAATCTGATACATGGAGTGTATGTTGTACAATTAATTCCTTTGAGGTTGAACTAGCCCAAAGGGGGTAAATGAACTCTTGCATGTCATTTGTTAATTTTACACGCCTTGTTAAAGGGAAAACATCAGATAAAAGATTATATACTTGGCAAAGCTTGTTTTGTTTATTTAGTTTCTTTCAGCAATAGTTGTATTGTTTCAAATAAAAAATAAGTGTAATTTTGAACCTGTTTTTAAAAAAACTGTTACAGTCAAAGCTCTCTTTGCGACCACTCTCGTAAGCAACCAGCTCTAGTTACAACCACCTTTGTGAGACCCTGTTTGAATTGTGACTTGAACTTTGTGATGAAAAGCTCCCGTTAGTGGCCACTCCCATAAGCGACCGCAACCACTTTTGGGATTACCCAACTGGACTTTTCCTTTGTTTTTAAGCTCTTGTAAGCGACCACTCAGGGTCTTTTACAAATATATAATCAACGCACTCTGTGCTAATGGTTATTTTAGTCTAAAAAAGTGAATGTAAAGTTTAGCCGTGTCTATATCAGATATAAAAACACTCATTAAACATTAATTTCTTTTGCTTTTTCTTTATTAATATTGTCTTACCATGCGGTCGCTAAGGCTTACGAGAGCTCATTTTTGTAAGCAACCATCTCTAGTTACGACCACTTTTTCAAATTTCTGAGGTGTTCGTTTACGAGAGCTCCGACTGTAGTTGTTTGATGGGCTGCAAGTGTGCTTTTATATATTATGTTGACATTTTGTAACTTTTATGTGTAATGCAGGGGCAGCAAACCAGAGGATAGAGAGACTTGAGAGCAGTAAGCAGAGCACAGAAGACAAAGTACATCGTCTTCAAGGTGATTCAGTAATGTAATTAAATGAGATTTTTTGTTGCAAAATCAATTTAGAATTGCAATTTTAAATTTCTTCAGAATGTGAGAGGAATATACATTGATCATGTTTTAACCGCTCCCACTCACACTGACCATACCCTAGCCTACCAAGCAATGGATTAGGGTCTAGGTTCTGTTCTCTTTGGTACATTTCTTAGTCTGATCTAATAGATGCCAGTTCACAAATTTTGCCACCACTGTGTGTAGTATTGTTGTGCAACCACAGAACATTGGCATCTCACTCAGAGCCATATTTGGCAAACATTAATTGAATTACTCAAAGAGTATACTATTAATATCCAATTAAAAAATAGCAAAGACAATTAAAAGTGCTCTGAAAAATGTCACGCCAGTGTGACACGATGAGGACAGTTTATGTTACTTAGGAACTAAATTTTAAACAAAAACTGAACTGCCAGCGCAATCCATTCTTGATTGATTGATTTCATTATTCTTGGTGAAGGGATTTTACCACCAACTGGCTTATTATTCCCTCGACTGTGTTAGGGGTGAACACGGAATCTTGCAATCCACACGAAAAACATGGACATCTGTGTTGTATTCAAATTCAATTCAGATTACTTGGTTGGTAATAGCTAGGTCCATGAAATGTATTCACCTAATATTTATTTGTGTAAGAATAATTATGCTTTTTTTTTCTGGCTACCCACTTATAGAACAAGTGGAAGACTTGACAAAATCCAATGAAACTGCGTTGTGTCAAGACAATTCCATGCCAACTGGTAAGTTTGTCACAATTCTACTCTACAAGTGTTTTATTCTAACGATGTACACGGAAGATTTTGTAAGTTCAGTAAAATTTGCAGTGACATATGTATTTCCAGTAATTTTCCTATTACGTTGCAGCAAAATAAGTGTGTAATATTTCTTTGGTATGTGTCAAGTTCTGCTTTTCTTTGGATTTTTCAGTTAAGACTTTCCATTTCTGTGGGTATCTGCATACATTTTATAGAGCATAGCACTGAATTAAACAATGAATTCAGTTGTATGGCATTAGGTCTCGGTTTGTAGTACATGCCCTTTAAGGTGACGGTAACCGAGCTTCATTTATTCGTTCGTTCGTTCTTCCGTCCATTGACGGTCCCCTTAAAGTCATTGACATTACCCTTAATTAAAGTTACAATATCGTGCGCAACTGGCTCACCTTAGATGCAGTTTTTCTATTTGTTCTGTAACGTTGCATCGTAAAGAGTGGAGGAGTTAGCTAACGGACTAACTAACGGACCTGTTTATCTTTGCGAGACCGAAGTAATTTGTATTTACTCTTTGTGTTTATTTTATTTATTGTGGGAACTGCCAGACTTGTGTTTTTATTACGCGGTTATTTGTTTTTCTAGCGTGTCCAGAGAAACTTGTAGAGCTTATCAAACGAGACTACAAAGGTGCTGTTCTTTGTCCGTTTCCATGGTGCGAGGATGAGCTTCAACTGGAACTGTCGAACATCTTCACAAGATTGGTGATAATCAGCAAGAAAAAAGAACGCGCGAGGCAAACGGACAACATCGTAAATATGACGGATGTCTTCGCACCACATAAAGAATGTGACAAACCGAGAGTGGTGCTGATTGAGGGGCAGCCTGGAATGGGTAAAACCACTTACTGTCAGAAGCTTGCATATGATTGGTCCGTGGCGGGAATTCCACCTGAAGCTTCGTTTCCCAAAGTGGAGATTCTTCTCCTTCTGAAGTGCCGCGACATGAAGACTGCTAACATCGAGGAAGCTATCAATGATCAGCTGCTACCACATGATGCAGACAAGAAGGAGAAGGAAAACTTCTTCGAGTTCATTCGCCGTAATCAATCTAGAATCTTATTGGTTCTTGATGGATTGGATGAATTGCGTCACGATCTGTCGCAGGGTATCCTACCCTTGATTAAAGGCAAAGTTTTTTCCAAAACCTATTTAATGTTGACAGCTCGACACGAGGCAGGAACGGTGGTACGGCGATACTGTGACTCACTTTTTGACATTGTTGGCTACACCAATCAAGATGCTGAAAGCTACATCGAGAAGTATTTCAGCAATCACGAGAATCCGAGCCTTGCAAAGAAATTGATCAAGAAATTGAACAGGAGTCCACAGCTGAGGGAATTGACTGCTAATCCACTTAACACAGCTCTGCTGTGCCTTGTTTGTGAAGAATCAGAAGGAAAGTTCCCTTCAAACAGAAGCAAGTTGTATGACGAACTTGTTTCGTGTGCTTTGAGGAGATATTGTACAAAGAAGGACGTTTCTTTGCAAAACAATGATGATCCCATCGAGGCATTTGCAGACCAACTCAGTTTGCTGGGAAAGATGGCCCTTGAAGCTCTACTGAATGATCAGGCGTATTTCACTGGAGACGAGTTGAAATGCCAATCAACGGAATTCCTAGAATTCGGTTTTCTTTCTCGAGAGGCTAGTGTGAGTAAAATCAGGCCAAACCCGAGTTATTCGTTTACCCATAAGACCTTTCAGGAATATTTTGCAGCGTACCACTTGGCCCATCAACTGTTAAAAGGAGACAAAGAAAGCGACACCCTGCTTGCTCAACTCAGTCCTGTTGACAAGTATTGGCAGGTGTGGGGATTTCTCATCACAACGGTAGCAAGTAAGAGTGATGATATAGCAGTTCTTCTCGTGTCCCGTCTTTGCGCCTCCTTTCAACTTGATGCACAAATCAATTTATTTCCTGCATTTAGGTGGACAGAGGAGGAAGAAAGCGAGGAAGAAGAAGAAGAAGAAGATAGCGACAACAGCGGTGGTGACTGTGGTTTCGACGACGACTTCATGGACGACATGTCGATGAGCTCCTACGAGGACAGTGTTGCGGACATTGACGAGGACAGTGGTGGCGATGGCGACGGTTTTGCGGTTGCCATTTGTGAAGATGATTCTTTTAACTGGCGTTTGTATTCCGAAATTCAAACAGGGGAAGATATAACGGTGGATAACTTTTTAACTGGAATATGTAACCTTATTGCTGATTGTGGAGATGGGAGAAATGAACTAAAGGATTATCAGAAGAAAATGATACGTGCACTTGCACGCTGTTTTGCCGTGTTTAAAGTGCGCGTACCTAGCTACAGTTCTTCCAACATTCTCGTTCTCTGTGAATACCTGAAAGAAAATTTCGCACTGACCGAGTTACTTTGGTACCGTAACTTTGATGAATTAGCACTGGAAACAATTAAGCATGTCCTTCAGACAAATCAGAGGCTGGTAGGCTTACATCTGCGGACTGACTTAAACAGCACATCACTTACACCAGCTCTTCAGTCGAATCGCACGTTAACTCATCTGAATCTGCGATATGCCAGGATCCGCATTGCAGGAGGTAAAGCACTAGGAGAGGTTCTTCAATCAAATCGTACTTTGACACATTTGAATCTGCATGCTAATCTGATAAGTCATGTTGGAGCAGAAGCTTTAGCGAAAGGCCTCCAGTCAAATACTGTGTTGAGGTATTTGGATCTAAGCTGTAACTGGATAGGCGACCAAGGAGCTGTAGCACTTGCTCACGTTTTGGAGTCCAACCATACCTTAACCTATTTAGATGCGAGTAATTTTGCAGGGGCGATGGAAGGAATACCAGATTTTTTGCGGCCCTCCTCTGATTTTGATGACGTTCGTTCTGAGTGTATTGGTGAATCAGGGGCACTAGCAATAGCACACGCACTTCAGTCTAATTGTTCACTGACTTACTTAGATCTTGAGGGCAATAATGTCAATGACTTAGCAGCAGCAGCGCTTGGACGGGCTCTCCAATCAAACTACACTCTGACTCATTTTTATCTAAGTGGTATATTCATTCCAACCGAAGTTCAATTCGGCAATTCAGGAGCGGTAGCCTTTGCAAAGGCTCTTCAATCGAGTGGTATTCAGTTGACCCGTTTGGATTTGCATAATACGTCGATCAACTCTTCAGTCGCTATGGCGCTCGCAGAGGGTCTTAAGTCTAATCATTCTCTTGAGCGTTTAGATTTGAGTCAAAATAAGATTGAATGTTCAGGAGCAGAAGCCCTTGCAAAGGCCCTGAAATCAAATCGTGCTTTGACGCATTTACAGCTGCATTCAAACCACATTGGTGACTCAGGAGCCACGGAGTTTGCAGAAACTCTTCAATATAATAACACTTTGACCTTTTTAGACTTGCGGAAGAATCGAATGGGCGAGTTGGGAAAACAAAACCTTCAAGAGATTAATCCGCGGACGAGTTGCACCCTAAAGTGGGCCGAGCAATGTTGGGCGACCTAAGTGGGCCCGTTGTATTTAGTATTTAGTCGGTATGGTTTCTAATTTTCATGCTAGTTGGAACTGAAATAACATACGAACAAAGTTTAAGCCATACGAGAGAGATATGAATCTGGTTTCGGATGGTTCGTTTTATCTGCAGAACGTCGATTTAGGCCTATGGTTTGCTAAATGAAAGGAACAGTCTAAAACCAGATTCAGATAATTATCTAATATTGCTTTGCCTCTAAACGGTGGTAGATCGGATTCTGAAAGAGCGGTTGGTGACCATTGGGAAGCCAGTGGTGGGGTGACGAACTTTCATATCGCTGTGATGAAGACCCTCTTAACCCTTTGAATACCAACTACGCATATATGAGTAATTAATGGTCGTGCTCTTTTTACCACTTGTGACGTCATCAATTTAAATGTCATCAGATATTCTTGATAAGCAGATAGTAGTGCTAGGCTAGCCCTTTC
>Ga0126339_10004733_pt1 | contig 10104 bp, 3 predicted proteins | sample OrbTmetagenome_2_FD_92532 | JGI IMG/M metagenome (GOLD analysis project Ga0126339, IMG submission 92532) | Coral microbial communities from Petempiche,Puerto Morelos, Mexico - Orbicella T R C metagenome | ecosystem: Host-associated > Invertebrates > Cnidaria > Coral | place: Petempiche,Puerto...
GAAATTTTATTGTTTGGAATCGGTGGAAAAGTACTCTGAAGGCAAGATCCATAAGACTACTTAATTCATCAGGGGAAATACTCGAATTAGTCGCACGGAGTTTGTTTACGATGAACGACTACGCCAAATGAACACGCGATTGCAAATGCTAGCTTAGAATAATGTACATAATTTAAATATTCTATGAAACTTGAGAGTCCACAGAAACTGGCAGTGTCGCGCAACGTATCAACAAATCATGACCTCTTTACTAGCATGGACTTTGACACTATGCATATCTGATTGTAAAACCTCACTTGCTGCTGAAAAATGTTGATTTTAGCAATAGACAAAGGTTGAAAGTCAGCTAGTGAAATCATTTATTTACAGTATATATGTATTAAAGCAAACGCACTCTCATAATCTCTGCTTACTACTAGTTTTATCTTTTATCTTTGTTCTCTGTATTTTTATCTCTTAGAACTTTCTTTTTAGCTCTTTTACTTTTGTTAAGTGCTTAGAACAGATCTGGATAGGCACTATATAAATATCTATTATTATCATTGTCATTGTCATTATCATTATTATTGTTAACCTCCTTGGGAAATTTATGTGTGAATCTCCAAAAAGCCCTTGTGTTTCGCAATGCACTCAAGGCGCTGAAGGCAGAGAGATAATTTTTTGTAGCTCGGATTTTCATGGAACTGGTCTGGAAAAATGGGGAAGTCGGAAAAGGATATCAACGCTTTAGCGGCTGGGTGAAGAAAACAAACAAAAGTAAGTGCAGCAGAGCAATGGATAATGCATCCATGATAATATTCCAATAGGTCTCAATGAGTCTGACAATTCGTCTGTATTGAACTCATCAGGAAAGTCTCTGTCAACTTTGCTGTTATCGCTGTCAAGTTCCAAGGTCTTTTCTCTTGACTCAATAATTTTTGTTTTTTTGCCTGCTTGATATGGTGGCTATAGCTTCATCCACGAGGCCAACTTTCGCTTCTTCACTCATTGAATCACTCATTGAATCACTCATTGTGTATTTTATTTGTTCTTCACTGTTTTCACTTTTTTGAGCTGGTCCACAGAGTTTTCAGTGGTCCATGTTTACTTATGATTAACAGAATTACACGTAATATGAAAAATGCTTGGTAGTCAGAACAACAATGCTGAATTAACTGAGTAGCCAATTCGTCGTCTTGTTTGATTGTATACATGTCATTGGGCTGTCAATTATGAGGGAAACTTTTACTTCTGATGAAAATGTAAAACCTCCATTTCTCCGCCAATATTTAGTCTTTCTCAATTTTTTTTTTTCAAAGATTAGAGATTTATCTTTCACCATTACTTTGACCCAAAAATCTAAATTGGAAGAAAATTGCCTATCTGAAGGTATACGGTAACCTTAACTAGGCCACAAAAACCGGAAGTCGGACAGCTGCCAAAATCCCATACAAACTCAAGTAAACAAGGCTGTTTTGGACTTTTTAAGCCTTAAAATGGAATGCTTACAGTAAAAACATTTCCCTAAACTAACAAGTAACCACTTACAGTACCACTTTGTCAGATGAGCTAGTGAGCATTTTTTGGCTGTTATTTTTGGCATAAATAAGCCACTCACTAGACAAATGTTTAGGCATCTGAGAATTGGTTTGATGTGCAACAATAATTATTGGTCTTTTAAGCTAACTTACATTATGCAAATTTTCTGTTGAAAGAAGCCATGAAATTGAAATCAAACAGTTCTAGTAGCCAATCAATATCCTAAACTTTAACTGGGAGAAAAATCAAAATAAGAGTGCTTCATATTGGGCAGAAATATGTTAGAAAACTCAAGTGTCTGACAATAGGTACCAATACCTTAACTATTGCAGTTGTTAAAAAACTTCAGAGCACCAGATATACAACTGAAGGATTAACCATATCATGGCGAAGCTCTGGCGGCCCAAAGGCCCGCCAAGTGGAGCCCCATACTCATATAGGAAAGAAAAGGAAACCCATGAGTTGATTTTTTCATGGTTATCATGGCTAGTGGTATTGCTCAACGGCGTGTACGCATGATGGCGACAGTGACGGCGACGGAGTCGTGCAACAAGGCGGTCATACTCCAAATAATAGGTTGACAGAGACATGCAGCCTTGGTTTATTGTGTACTTCTTTGATATTGGACATCCATGTTATGATCAATTGCCACCTGTCAAAGCAAGGTATCTGCTGACCAGTATCAGATGACCATATCACAGGCTCAAGTTTACAGCTCATCGAGGTCACATGTTTTTTTAATTTGACTGCTGACCAAATGCTGGTTTTCAACTGGATTGCGGGCTCATGTCAGGTTAACTTGTTGAAAACTTGGTCGGATTGTTTGCCAGTTGATGCTAACCTTGGATTAAAAGTTGACTGAATTGTAACTTTTTCTTCTATACAAATGTTTTTTGCTGCTTTGTTTTGTGTATATGGTGATTATTAAAACTCAAAACAGAAGGCCAAACAATATACAGGAAACCTCACCGCAAAGTTACAAAACTCAAATCAAAATTCTACCTTTTCCTGGGTTAGCTTAATCGGGCTCCGAACAACCCGCCCCAGGAGCTATGCTTTTAGGCTGGCCTAAATCTATATATTACCTTATAATATATCATTTTGCATTTTCCACATACTGATTTAATTGAACAAAGTGCTTTGCCTTGGGAATAGAAGAAAAAAAAGTTATTTGTGTCATGTATTCAGCTAATAACTTAGTGTTGTTCTTCAATTTTTGAGAGATGGGGAATTTGCTAGACTGTGATTTGGTGTGTTTGAAGAGCCTTCTTTTTACACATAACTTTACTAAAATCAGTTCAGTGTAGATAAATATTCTATAAACTTTGTTAATTTTTTACTGTTATTGGTTGACTTTAGCAATGGCAAGTTTTTGTGCAAATTGTTCTACTCTTCTCAATGATGACCTCACTCGTCGCCTCCTGGTTACTACAGATGCATGTCTAGCGATGCTTCCAAGGTAAGAATTGATATTAATACCAGTATTAGAGTAAATATAGCTATACCATACAGTAGTAGAATATTTTTTGACAAGACATGATCATGGGGTGTTTCTATTTTATGTTAGTGCCTTAAAGTAATTTTAACTTAATTAACCATTTTAACTTAATCCAATAGATCATGTCTCTTTAAAATGCAATTTTGAGAGTGGGGGATTAAACATGTATTTCCACCCCATGAGAAAACTCTTCACCAAGGAATTACTTTTTTAGATATATTTTTTTCAATTACCCCATTGACAAATTGCATATTAAATTATGCTACAATGTACATTTGAGTGGATTTATGAAAACAGGGTTAATAATAAGTCGCTTCTTTTGCACCAAGTGAGCTACAGAACTTCATATTTTGACTCCTAAGGGCTCAGAAATCATGCCAAGGGATGAAACAAAACAAAGTAGAAGAAAACAATAAAGAAGATAAGAGGGTGGGGAAAAAAGAGATTGACATGCCATTGAAACTATTTTTATGTGGCCAGTCTACTTTGAAAAGGTTGGGCGTCGGTGTCCCCTAAATGGACAGGAACAAGAAATCTCAACACGAAACTGACACTAAAGCTGGGCCTTTGTGATTGATAACGAAAAACGCATGATTTGTGAATCATTATGGAAATTTTTTTTGGGAGGCATCTTTCTAGGCAAGTGAAAATTACACTGGGTGAGTGGATTTTGAGAGTCACATGCCCAAATGGTGAGTGCTGTCAAAATTTAGTTTCTAACCCTGTAAATGGACACTGGCTGACTGTCTAGGTCTAGCAATCTGATTAAGCTTTTCATACAAAGAAGAAGCTAATAATCCTGGTCCACAGAGAGTCTGAAGAAACCAGAATAATGTGCATTTGAGTGAGTTGCCTCTTTAGGCTGTTGTGATCTGTTAAGTTCTGTAACAGAAGTCCAAACTGCTCATCATTCATAAATCACCTTTAGTTAGGTGGGAAATAAAAATACATACTATGCCTCTTCATTTATGTTATTTTTATTTTGTTCAGTATGCCTCAGATCATCAAGCAACATGGGAATCACTTGAAAGCCAGTGCAGCTATTATGAGGTTAAGATTGTACTCAGTTCTTAGTCTTCTCCCGCCAAAGGTGTATGAAGGTAAAAGTGCTTAATATACACAGTTACATAGATATTATCTTATAATTTTGATGTAAGTTTAACTTGAGCCCCAATTATAGATGCCTTTGGTGATAAAATTCAATTAGATTTTAATTTCTCTCCATGTGATTGAATCATGATAAATGTATAATGCACATATCGTCATTGTCTCATGTTGCATCATGTAACCATTTCAGTGAGTGAACTGACATGTTACTTTGATTAAGTAACTACATGATGTATTGCTGCTGACACTACAAGTCAGTTTAAGAGCTTGGGTAGAGCAAGAAATGTATAATATTAGACCTGACCCTTGGAACCAGAATGATCTCACTGCTTTTTAACTGGGGTATTACAGCACTGGTCTCCTACGCAGGCATTCTTATGAGCTAGGAGGCTGACCAGAGGAAGATAATTATCTAATGAACATAACACATTCATTTACTACAAATGCATCAGTAGATACTCACAACAATGCCCTTACACCCTCTCTAAAAATAATAAAGATAAGACCAAGGCTGTTGACATTATACTTGGGGATACTTTAGATGATCTCAAAAAGCAAATAAAAAATAACTTCCCAGATGATCCAACAAGCCTAAACATGCATTAAACAAATAATCAACTAATTTTATTCACCTCTTCAATTCACAAAATTGCTCACAGAGCACTTTGATTCCATTTCTCTGTTACCTTGGCCCTTTCTTACTATCCAGAGTACGTACTTTTAATTTAAACTACTCACTTGGTGAGGAAAATTTATTGTTTCACCTCTGTGTTGAATATAATATCTTGAACTTGGCTACGACTTTGAAAACCTTAAGCATTGGTCAGTGGATTTGCAAAAAGTCTAAAAGGAAGTGAAGGAGTGAAGGAAGGAGCAAAGGAATGAAGGAAACTAGTTTAGCTCTTTAGTTGTTTGGGTGACCAGCAACTGTATGTATTTTTAATATACTTATTGTTTAATTAGTAATTAAGCTAATTTTACAGTTCAAATAAACCTTGTTGTTGTTGTTGGAAAGATTGAGTGAATCTCCCATCCATAGCTAAAAGCTAAATTTAAGGGTGTCTTAACAGGCTGTATTGTTGTTGTGGTAATCTGTTATAAGAAAAGGATGACCACAACTTGTTTACCAATGATTGGGCATTTGTGTGATACCATTATTGTAGCATCAGTGGTGATATTCATCCTTTAAAGTATAACTGTCAGAAAAGGTGCTGGAAAACTGTTGCCAGCCTCATTAAGGTGTTTACTCTAGAGTAGATAGCCATGTACATTAATTTATTACGTTGTTTTCCACTGTAGGAAGCTTTCATTCCCTATTACGTGTGCTGGTTGCAGAGTTCACTTTGGCAGAAAACCCAGCTATGACAACTACATCTTTGCTGCGAACTGTCTGTCATAAAGATGATTCTATCCTTCTTGGTTCCTGGCTTCAGGAAACAGACCACAAATTTGTTGAGGAGCAGGTTTGTAGAAATTTGTTACAGACCTGATCAGTAGTAAGTATATATCACAATGTCAAGTAGAAATTGGCTGACTGAAAAGGTACATTGAGTGATTCCAGAAAATATCCATACTCACCCTAAGGAGGGTTTTTGGAAATTCTACAGGTGAGGGTGATCTTGAAAACGAAAACTTTTTAAAAGGAAATTGTGAACCAAAATGGGAATTTCCTGAGGGATGGGGGAGGTTCAAACCAAAAAATCTCCCATGGGAGGGTTGTGGATATTTCCTGGAACAGTACATTGAATGATAATAACTATATGTAGACCCCATTAAAAACACTGCAAACTGAATCTTTGATTTAACATGACTTGTAGGTTGTGACAATGTTAAACTGCAGAGATAAATTCATGAATCAATTTCTCTCATTTGGCAGGGGGATGGGGGTAGGGGGTGAGGGGGCAGAAATTCCATATATAGTACTGGTTGAGATTGGTGTTTTGTCGCACAGGGTTTAAAATCTAAATCTAAATCTAAATATTATTTCATTGGCAACATCCAGAGGACATCACGCCAACTCTGAAACATTAAAATGATAATAAAAACTAAAAAAAAATAAGATAATGCAGTTTTATAAAAGCCCTCAAATCTCAGTTTTCATTGGAGAAGTGACTCACAACTGACAAGGTAACACAGGCTTAGGAGGTTCAGGATTGTTTACTGTAATGATACTCAGCACATGGAGTTTACGAACAAAATTTCACATGGCATGATGTGAGGCTATGAAAAGATGATAACACGGGTGCCAATTGACAGTTTTCAAGCAAAAATTGACTGCAAAAGAACCAAAATAGAATTGAATGTTCATCACTTACATCTCTTCAAGCTTGTCTTCTCATTGCCATGACAACTTAAGGTGGCTCTTAGGGTCATCGGGTCCTTGACTGTGCAAGTCTTTGAATGAAACGTTATTGGTTGGAAATACTTTCTTGAATACTTTCTTGAAAAGTGTGGGAAGCCTTGTTTCATTATTGCAGGTGTAAAATTGTAAATGTCTACTTTTCTAGTTATTGTAGGACATGTACACATACTTCATAAAGTAACTCTCCACCAGAAATAATAAAATAAAGTGATTGGATATTGTAAGCCACGCAATGTTTTTAAGCTATTTATTTAGTTAGCTTGTTGTGAAACCTTTGAAACTAGGTTGACAGATAATTATTTAAAATAAAAGCAGCCTGTTTTCTTTTCAGCTGCAAACCAACAGTGCATCAGGTTCAGGATCTCTTGAGCATGATCCATCGTGTATATTTGAACAATGTCCTGAGGTAGGAGATGTTTTTTCAGCATCTAATGTAACTATATCTCCAATTGAGAACAAGTCACTGTGGTTATTGTTGTACTTAAAGCGGTACTCAAGGGAAATACGTTGGAGTCACACAAGGTCTGATACTACGGGCAACCATAATTCCCCTGGACAAGTGTTTTCGATTTTAATGCAAAATTCACAGTTAATTAAGACAATTTCTTAAAACCCTTACTAGTGTTACCACTTAGATGTGCAGCAAAAGAGTCACAACCACAGAATGTCTAACATTATTAAAAGTGGTCGTATTATGTTTGTAAGAATCTGTCCATAAACCTTGTTGTCTTGCCTATTAATATCTGTGAAGGCACTGAGATTGGGTAGACACAACATGTTTAATGCAGTCATTCTTGATTCAGATTCAGCACACTGACCAATGGATTTAATAATTTAAAAACAGAACCTATTTCTCTATCAAGAGTTGTTTGTCTATTTTAGGGAGAAGATGTTCCTGGTCCATTGCCATTAGGAGTGGCTGTTATTGATGAATCTATTAAATTGTTTGGAACTGTGTTTCCATTTGTGGCTCAAAAACATCGCAGCCAGTTATTAGCTCATTTTGCTGAGTGCATACGGCAGGCAAAGTCTTCAAGACAACAAGCTATACAAACAAACATATTGACAGCCTTTCTTTTCTCTCTGAAGGTAAGTTATGTCTGTGTTGGTATCTCTGTGGAGCAGAAATCAAATCTCAGCAGCAGTTCTCCACCGTGATCATCTGTACAAAAGGAATGTTTGTTGGAGACATTAGCTGGTCTAATTTCTGTTTTTAGAGATTTGTACTTTATGAATTAACAAATGTGTTGATTTGAAGCCAAAAAGTTTACATAGATTACTGTATTTATGTAAAACTGAGGTGTTTGCAATCATTACTGAAACTATGCTAGTAGTAAGTATTGATTATTTTCTTTAATGAAACTTAACTCAGTTTAGCTTGGAGGAAAAAAGCATTATATTAAGGACAGAGAAATAAGAGCAGAGATCAATTCAGTTTGTTAGTTAAGCTGAATGCATGGACAATGTTTTGAAGTATAAACAGCGCAGTATAAGCTCTACCTTCAAAATGTCCCCTCAATCAACCAAATACTCACATTTTTGGAGTATAAGAAAGCCTTCATTCTGGTACTGTTTCTTTTCACATTAAGAATTTGTTTTGTGCTCCTCCAAATTAAATGATTTCCAAATAGCCAACATGTTGCAGTAGCCTATCATGACATATAGCTAACCATAACTAGCCATTTGTCAATACCTAGTTCAGGTATACTGGACTAAAACGATGCACAATATGTGCCCTTGTTTCATGAGTTCTGGTGATTGTTATATGTGTTGTTTATCAGGGTATTGCAGAGTCAAAAACTGGTGTTGGTGATGAGGATGTTAGGAACACTGCTGTTAATTTAGTTATGGTGAGTCAGGGTCCTACGCTGTTTAAACTGAACATTTCTTCTAAGATTAGATTAATAAAGTGTATTATTGTTTGTCTCACGATGTAGTCACTTGAGATGTAGATCGCGACGTTTCGACTGCTTACTGCTAGTCTTCTTCAGGTGAGGTCGACTGATTGCACGGTATCATTTATATCACAAAGGTCGGCTGTGATTGGTACATTTCGATCCTCCTACTGTTCCATTGTCACTGAACTAACATCCATCTACATCTCAAGTGACTAAATCGTGAGACAAATGATAATACACTTTATTATTGCATCTACCACGATGAATAACAACAACCTTTTCCTCGACATTAAGATTAGATTGTTTTGAAGTGAATATGCCTTTTACATCGTTAAGGTTAGCAACAATAATTAATGCTAATTGCTTTTTGGTGGCCACTGTTTGAATGTTAAAATAATGTATTTCTAGGTATGTAAGCTTAACTAGTTTTTAGGGCAATTTTTGTGAGTTGTTTGTGTGTGAGCCTTAATTGAAGTAAAAATTGCAATATTGTAATTCCCCTTGTTAAGCCTAGGTGCTTTTTGGGAAAATAATGACAAATGTGTTTAAATAATAAAAAAGTTTAATTTGTATCTCTTTTTTTCAGGATGCTGTAACAAATCCTGACCCCATTGTTCGGTGTGCTGCTGGTGAAGCTTTAGGACGTATTGCACAGGCTGTAGGAAGCCCTGTTTTGACATCAAATATTACTCAGAAGATCTTTGATCAGCTGAAAGCAGCAAGGGATGCTTTGTCTAGGACTGGCTACTCTGTAGCTCTAGGTTGTATTCATCGTTATGTGGGTGGGATGGCATCAGGGCATCACTTGAACAGTAGTGTCAGTATACTTCTTGCCTTAGCCAAGGACAATTCCTCCTCGTTAGTACAGGTGTGTTACACAACAACATTTGGTGGCTGTACATGTAAGTGTAAATAGTAAATTAAATGTTGCATTGTAAAGTGCTGAAATCCACACAAAAATAAAAACACATGGTTTTGGCTTCCACTGCCCAAAACATTATCTGTTTCATATTGATTTTACATTGTGGCACTTAGCTGTTTAAATATTGAGTGATTCTGCCTTTCCTCTGGCTGGCAGGTATGGGCATTACATGCCTTAGCTCTCATTGCTGATTGTGGTGGGCCAATGTTTAGAAGCTATGTGAATCCAACTTTAGAACAGGTTGTCAATCTTGTGCTGACTGTTCCTTCTGCTATAACTGAAGTTCACCAATGTCTTGGAAAGTGCTTAGCAGCTCTTATAACTTCCATTGGACCTGAACTGCAAGGTAAACATGTTTTTACAATCCCCTTGGGCTAGATATAAATTTTTATTATATAAACACCACTGAAATACCAGGATTTTTCCTTTTACTAAAATATTATCTTCATTGCACGCAGTGAAGCTACTATTTTTATCTTTCACACTGTGAAGATATCATTCCTTTTTGATAACATTTTTCTTTTGTCCCTTCAGCTACACTTAAATTTGTTGATGTAAGATCGAAACATCTTTGGATCTTCTTCGGTCATCTTCGGCAATCTTCGGTAGTCTTCAGAAAATGTTCAGAAGGCGTTCGTCTGGTCTTAGGAACAATTTTGGGAAATCTTTGGAAAGTGGTCGCAAATCTTCGGAAAATCGTCAAAAACGTCGTCATTAGTGTGCTTATATAATAAACAGAATATTACATGCTCACTTGTGGATACGAATTTTATCTTCTTGAGTTCAACTCAATATCTCA
>Ga0126339_10004735_pt1 | contig 10103 bp, 8 predicted proteins | sample OrbTmetagenome_2_FD_92532 | JGI IMG/M metagenome (GOLD analysis project Ga0126339, IMG submission 92532) | Coral microbial communities from Petempiche,Puerto Morelos, Mexico - Orbicella T R C metagenome | ecosystem: Host-associated > Invertebrates > Cnidaria > Coral | place: Petempiche,Puerto...
CGGAGAAGAAAGCGGACTCTTGCTGTAGATGGAAATATAAAGATCATGCTATTGTTGCATGCGGCATGGTGGCTTTTGTGTTTATTTCTGTTAGTGTATACAGATTTTTCAGGTAAACAGCCAGAGGGCAAAGTATTTTACAATTAATTTTACCCAAACTTTCGCCCGTTGTTTAGTTTCTTTTTATAGTCTATTTTTAAGATCGTGTGAGGGACGAGGTCTCAGGCGCGAGATCTGGAACCTAAGAAATTGCGAGGCCTGGGACTACCAAGATAATTCGGAATTTCTCGCAAGTTCCGATTGCGCCCTGAGAATAATCAATCTCACTCCGTAGCCATTCGTCTTCCTAATCCAGCGTGACCCCGAGGTGGTGCGAGAAAGGGTACACGATCTTACATGACAGGCCTGGAGTCAGTTCGCCGCCAAAGGGATTTAGGGACAAGAACGCGAGAGTAATAGGCACGGTTTCTGCTTTGAGTTCCGAAGGTTCCAACTTCACTTTTTCCCAACGGTTTCTGCAAAAGTCTGTTCATTCCAGGGAGTGTTATACGAGCAACCTTTCGTGCAACTTTTGAGGCAACAAAATTGAGGCACAATTTGCGATAAAAATGGCCTAGTGTCACGGGGCCTCAGCTTCACTAGTTTTAGTTTTTCTTTTCTTTTTCAGACGTTAAACTTCACTCAAGGATATTCATGGTGTCTGCTATTTTGATCCACTTCAACTCGAATGCTAAAGACGAAAACAGTTGTTTTAACTTGTTACCAACTTCTTGAATTGTTTTCTTGAACTTTTCTAACAGTCTCAAGCCAAATTTAAATTATAAAGTTTAAATTGTACACTGATAAACCAAATAAAAGGTTTGTGTTTTCTACTCGAAATTTGAGAAAATGAGAAACGAGTGGATTTTTCCTCTGTAAGAATTATTCAGGCTTAGAATACAGCATGAAACTGAGCGAACAAAAAATAAACTGTCCATTGCCACAAAATCGCATTTCACTTTATTGCCGCAAACTGGGTAACTAAGGCCCCATTTATATGGCATCGAGTACTGGCCCTCTCCCCAAGGCAGCGCTGTATTTAACTCGCGAAAAAGTTTCCTCTGTTGGTAGAGTCAATGCACAGTTACACCCGTTTCTTTGAATTTCTTTCAGTCATTTGATCACTGTGGCCTTTGTCGAGTTAATTTTTACTTACCCGTATTTAGTATATATTTCTACTTTAAACTACAAAATAACGGCACTAGTGATTCTCGGTACAACGTGATTTGCCCCGACTAGGCGAGCCGAAGTGTCAATTTGAGAAATAGTTGTCGCCACGGCGAAAATAAAATTTAGCTTAGAAAATTTAGAAAATTTAGCTTGGAAAGGGCGTACCCGAGATCATATAACCAGGCTTTAACAGATCAAGTAAAAATATCCTTAGGGATTTCCGTGAAGACAACTGGGACAAGGCAAAGTTCAGGGGGAGATTTTTGTCATATCTATTGCCGTTAAATTTCGCCTCGAGCTTATTATCCTAACCGGTCTCTGAAGAAAGCCGAAGGTCAAATGCCACTCAAATATGCGTTCGAAGACACAAAACTGAATTTCAAGCTTTAATAAAAACAGCCATACAATCCAAAGCGTAAGTCTTTAAAGTTTTATTCTTCAATTACAGATACATAAAGTTCAATTCAACCTATTGAATCAACCCTTTAAAAAACAAACCCTTTTAAAAATATAACTGAAGCAACCATAAGTGGAAATAAACCGCAGATGAAAATAATATTTAACTTATAATTTGAAGACCTCTCTCTCGTCCTACATGTTTTCCCATTTACTTTGTACAGTGATTATAAATTACAATGTATCTATATCTCTATCCATTTCACTCTTTATAATTTAACAAAGTTCAACTTGCTATAAGTCGTTGACACGTTCCATCTTCACTTTGAGTACTTAAGAAGTTCAAGGAAATTTTTTGAACGTAAAACAAAGTATAAGTTCTACGTTCGAAATCTGTCTTAAGAAAGAACGTATAACATTTCTGAAAAGTTACCTTATTTGTTTCGTTATGGTCATTTCAACTCTTTGGTCCCAGGTTCCAGGCGTTCTCGGCTGAAGAGAGACTGGAATCTATAGTCGTCACTGGATAGTACCTGAAGAGAACGCCCGAGCACTGGGCTGAGATGGAACGACTTCCGGAAACCAGCCGCTTATATAAACTAGATTTCCGCTGCTCTCTCGAGACCGGTTCCAGAAGCGAGGGCTCCTTTACCCGAAAAGCAGCTGGTAATCGAGTCTAATAACATTTACTTAACCCGCGAATGAAAACAAATATGATTTGAGCCCCGCTACCCATGCCCTAACATGCTACCCATAAAAACAAGCTAGTTTCTACACATTTGACCTGTCTCAACGTGCAGATAGGTTTACGCAGATGACAAATCCTTGTCGAGAAAAAAAATTAACTGTACAATAAAATGAACAAAATAATTTTATCTAATTTACCTCTGGATATGCAGAAGCCACACACCTCATCAGAGCCTATTGTTTCATTCGCTTCCTGTTTCATTGTGTTCGTTGTTAGGTCTATTGTTTTCCCAGCCAGTCCTGTTAAGCCCTCTGAGAGGTGCATGGCGCCTCTGGATATGGCTGTCCACTTTTTCAACAACCAGGCACTGAATGCATGCTATTTTACCCTTAAAGCCAAGATGTCAACACAATGATTCTCGTTGAAGGTCTTAGTACATTTCACATAGCACTAGTTGGAAGAATCTGAGTTAACGTTCAGCAATTCACTTCAATATCTTAAGACAAACTGTACATTTATCAATATCATTGCTGGTGCACTTTACAAGGCTATCTACTCGGCAGAATTCAAATTTGTCCTTGACGCATTTCTGAAGCTTCCAATGCCTTCTGTTTTCATTTTCTTCAGACGCTGAATGACGTCAACAGTCTCGTCGAAGTAGTGAACCAGGTAAGGTTCAGTTGACATGGACGCCAGAAACTGTTCAAAACAAATTGACCAATCAAGGTCTAGAGCACCAGATGAAGGTCTTTCGTTTGATTGGTCGGTATCTAACGCCCTCGATGGAAGTCTGTCATTTGATTGGTCAATATCTGATGACCCGGATGAATGTCTAACGTGCGATTGGGTTGTATGGAATGTCCCGGATGAAGGGCCTTCGTTTGATTGGTTGTTGCGTTTGTTAAGACCTTCTGAAGGTTGTTGGCCTTGTTTGACAACTAGTAAGCGTGAATTGTAATCCTTTTGATCGACGGTTTTACTTTCAGCGGCAACCAGAGGATCCCCGAGACTCAATTTATTATAAACTTTATCTAAGGTATCCTGTGTGTTGGTCTCACACACCACTGGTTCTGGTGTGCTAAACCCCTCATCACTCCCCACGAGAACAAAATCGTCTCCTGTCGAGCTCCTTACGGGACTACTGAGAGAAGATTCACTGCTCCTCGCAGCGTCCATCAGTGCTTCCTTCATTAGCGTCGACGATTCAAGCTCAGACGTGACGGTTACCTCACTGGGCCCAGTTAACAAATCTACAGTACTAGCCGAAGACGACTCAAGTTCAGCTACATGAAGTGGGTCCATGAACTGGTCCAAGTCGACGCCCTTTGACTGCTGACCAGTCGTAATTTCTACATTAGTGTCCAACTCTCCTCCGAATTCACCCAGCTTTAGAAGCATGTTTCCTACTGAGGCGATGGCTTGGTACATCTCCTGTTCATTTGGCAGTTCCCGGAACAGCGAGTACATTGTCTTCCACAACTGAATAAAATGTCCCTACAAATGAAATTATATTTCAAAAGGACGCACTTTTATGGCAAACAAATCAACTCTGGCTAGTGAGTGAATATCTGAGAAGGGAAGTATGTAATCGTCCTAAATTGATTTGCACAGCTTTCTTCTTTTTCAGGTGTGATTAAAGCAAGTAAATCAATAAAAAGGTCGCCTGCAAGGTTATTTCAGCAGGTTAGGTTTGCATTAGTGGTTTAGCATTACCTGACTCATGGGCGGAATCTCCGAGGCCGTAACCCTCTTAACATTGTCTTCATCCGTTCTCGTCGTCTCTCCTTCGTTAGTTCTTGGTGATATGCACACGGCTACCTGATCACGTGACTGCCCCTGATCACGTGCCTGTGACGCCGAGACCTCTATGCTTCCACTCTCTGTCAGCTCCACGCAGCTGTCTACGGACTCCTCATCACTGAGCTCTTCTGCCGCCTCGTCACACAGGGCTGGAGGCACGTGCATCCGATACATAAACTGCATGCGATCTTGGAGTTCACCCTTGCAAATGATGCCCAGGCCTCGCGCAAACTCGCGGAAGGTAATCAGGCCGTCTTCGTCATCATCGATAACCTATACGTCATATTGTTGAACCGTGTGAGCGAGGAAGACATTACACTCGGCAAATTAGCTCGTAGATTTGCTTGTTTACAAAGTTGATAGGGCTTTACAGTCATAATATACTACTCACTAACCTTGAATGCCCTTTCGGCCAAGGTGGGCCCAATCTCCCCAGTCCCCCAGTTTGTAAGGAATTCAAAGAGAGGCTTGAACCTCTCGTAGTCAATACACTGGTTCTGTACGAGAGGAAACTGAGGCGGAGTATCCTTGATGTCTGGGTTGCCATGGTTACGAGTTAAAATGTGTCCTTCCTGGTGAACAAAAGGCACAAGTATGAAGATGAAAGGACGATTAACAGCCGCGGGAAGTTGATTAAAATATATCAAAGCTACTTTTAGTCCGTTTTTCAATAGAACACCTTAAGCATATCGTGTTTACACTCAACTGTAACTCTTTATTACCTTAACCTGCAGTAAAGAAGTCTTCTTTATCATGCACGAAATACAAGATTACATCCCAAGTACATACCTTGAATACAGCATATAACTGCTCTAGTTCTTTCTGATCAAACAGACAGGCTTCTACTCCTATGGATCTCACAGCATTCCTCCTCATGCTATCCTCCAGTCCCTTGTCAGTCAAAAAAAAACATCACTGATGAAACATTTGCTTTTCACTTACATGCGCACATTGAACAACTTGCCACAGTTTTCTACAAAACAGTAAGGTAAAATTTTACGATCTTTGCCGTTATCGCCAGACATGACATTTTCGACAAAAACTGAGTTTAGCAGATGCACAACGTATGCCACCCATGACTGAACTAGGCTCAATTTCCGCCACTCTCTCGGGTCCGGTTCCCGAGGGTCCGGGCTCATTTTCCCGAACAGCGGCTAGGACTCGAGCATATCTATAAACCTAATCTTTCTGTAACTCAGTGGTTAGAGCATCTGACGAAAGTATGGCAGGTCTTGAGTTTGACTCTCACTGGCAATCAGGAATTCTTTCGTTGCAGTCCCATGATCATGATAAACCGAGTGCTTTTTCAAACCAAGATGCGCTACCGTACCTGGACAACTTTTAGTCTCTGCGCATTTCTCATGGAGTCAATTGTCTCCGCCGTGATGAAGCCAAATTTCTGGTATGATTCCAGGATGAGATTTGCCACATCAACCGTGCTCTGGCTTCTGTTGTTAACTCCTTGGTTACTAGATAGCATGGTTGCATCTCTGTTAGTCACGTGCTCCAGGTAGTTTCCTAATACGGTCATTGCCTCGCCATCATCTTGAACAGCTAAAAGTTTGTTCCTGTTGGCATCGAGCGTGGCCAAAGCAATCTGAAACAGCACCTGAAAAAGATGTTACATGAGGATCAGAATTCATACCTCCGGGCAAAACTGACACCACAAAGCCTTTCCTTTGGGGGACCTAACAAAATGTTAAGCTTTGACGCTGCTTGCCAGGCACTCCCTTATGGGAAGATCAAATGGGATCAACCTATCGGTAGATCACAAGTCTAGTGTACTCACAGGGCAAAACCCAACAGCCAACATGGTGATTTCAGAACACGAAGCGACCGACTAGGACCTCACCCCGTTTCATTATTTCAAGCCACCCAAGAACCCGCGCCGAGGAAGCTTGTATGCCCTCATCGCTATAATCAAAGGTTAAGTGAATTTGACAGGTTACCCAAGTGAAGATCCTGACTCGATAACCGGCCTTAATACTTAGTTTATATGATGTTATAACACATGTCTACAATGATTATTGTTTAAATAAAAAAATGTATATATCTATACATAGTGCTCTTCGTTTTTACCTTTGCACCATCGTAGAAAAAACAATCTATGATGCTGACAGCACTAGAAAACGGCATCACACTGTCATAAAGAAAAACAGGAACAAGTGTTAACATTAAACATTGGCAGATATAAGCTAAAAACAGGCTTGTACTGTCCGAACGAACTTTGCAACATTAATGTCAAACACAACTGGAAATACACTGATCTGTATTGTTAACTGTGGTGTCTGACCAAGTTTCACGCAAAATATCAAAAACACGCCAAAGTGTTTCATAATTTCTTTTTAAATACGGAGAAGAGGGTTGAAAATACGACGTGTAAGTAAGCACAGTAAGTTTGACAAGCCCTTGAGGTGTTTGGAAATTTGATGAAACACTGTGACACGTTCTTGATATATCTTCTCAATTCAAGCTAAAACTGAGGAGAAAAGGAGAGAAATAACGGTGACGTTTAATATCTCCTTTTTGAAAAACTTAATGAATTATTGACAAGTTTGAAAAATAATAATCCTGTATGACAGGGACCAAAAATTGCAATTTATAAACATTCTATACCAAGAAATAATATTTTCAGGCGTATAATACAAGAGTATAACACGGCAGACGTGCAATTACCTGAGGAAGAGAGTTAAAAACCAGGACAGTGATATCATGTTAAGTATTCCAAGTTCCATCAGGTGATCATACAGCTCAGGTAAGTGATCACGAGTAAGGTCCTCAAAAACACCTAATAAAACAAGAAAGGAGTTTCAAGAAACTGACGTTTCCATCAAAAGTCTCTTGTTAAGGAGAAAAAACAACATGACCAAATTACTATAACTGAAATTTCAACTACACTGCATCGATATGCTGTAATGCTCAACTAATTTTTTTCTATTAAACAATTAGATTATTCGCTCTCGATTTCTATCGCGTGATAATTGACGAGGGCACAGCCCGAGTCAACTGTCACGCATAGAAATCGAGAGCGAATAATCTAATTGTTTTAGTAAAAATCTACTAGTCGTTCAAACCTTTATCTAAATCTTCTTCACAGACACTTCGAAAACGCCAAGAAGCGGCCGTAATTTTGTTAACAAGGGCACACTGCCACGCTACTCACTATCTATCACAGAATAGATAGTGAGTAACGTAGCCAATCAGGGAACGGCATTCGTGATAGAACGCTAGTAGATTTATACTAAAATTTTATATTTATTGGAACAAATTCATGACAAAAAATAGTTCATAAATAACAACCTTCAAAGAGGATCCACTTTCATTCCAAGAGACATACGATTTGTGTAATTTTAGTCAAGTTTCTAGTCATGCGTTTGTGGCAAGATTTATGGTATGATCTGTAAAACTTTTAAGCTCTGCACGGCACACATAGGCTCGATTACCAGCCGCTGTTTCGGGACATGAGCCCCCGCTCTTTCCCCGAAAAGAGGGGAGGAACGCAGCCGGACGCGAGAAAGCGGCTGAAACCGAACCTATGACAAACATAGCGTGGCAAAACATAGAACATTAAAAGTTTACATTACTACAAGGATTTTCCATAAAGGTCTCCACTGACTACGCATTGGTGGATCCAAAGGTGTCCAAAAGGAAGTGGGTGGGGTGACGTGAAGAGGGCCAAAGGATGGAGGGTGGGTGGGGGGGGTTTGATGAAATTTTCAGTCAATGGATATAATAATTTTAGGGGAAGAGTTCCTCGGTCCCTCTCTTAATTCTGTCACAGATACATATTGATATCGTAAAGAAAGTGATTAAAATGTTTTAGGATTAAAAACTAAATACGGTAATGAAGTACAAACAGAGGCACTTACCCTGATCAACAAGCGCTCCAACCACTCTTGTATTGTAATAATCTGGTAAGAGACGTTCACAGACCGCCACTAACAACCAGAAGGCTTCCTCTTCAGTGCAGTACAACAACAGTACTGATGCAACAATGTTCATAGCTTGACAATACCCTATCGAATACATGAGAAACAGGATTGTTTAAATAGCCATACAAAAATAAAATTAAACCTTTTTAGGCAGTGATCGTCAGTATCTAATTGAGTGGCCACTGGATGGAGGAAACCTGACTGAGGTTGAAGACTATCATAATCTTAGACCAGGCATTGGGATATAGAATTTTAGTTTAACCTCAGAAGTTCTTTAAAAAGTCAACGAAGTCGCCATTGCTAGTAACTGACCTATGAGGCACAGTCTCTTCAAGGGCAGAGCTGCAAAGGTCTATAGGAATCAATAGACTATTTTATGTGAAGTGCAAATGCATGCTTGGCAGAAGTGCAGTGGCTCTCGTAAGCTTGTAATTCTCTTCACTGTTAGCAGCTGTTATTGTTTTAGGGCTAGGTGCATTGTTTCTGTTGTTTGTTGTATTGTTCTCTCAAAGGGTATCAAGCCATTCATGTGAGACCTTACAAGAGCTGCTACATCACCCATGCTTGGTCGTGACTTCCGGAGGAGAGTGCATACAGTACATAATAAAACATGTTTCTCTTACTGATTTTACACTGGTTCGACAGTGTTGAACGTCTATCACAGTACATATTAAGGTATTTTTCCTTTGTCAGACTAGAGAAAATTAAAGACCACCTTATTTCGTCCTAAGCCACCAAGAATTCCAGGAGTTAACGTTAAGGCCAGGGGCCAAAATAATGTTACCGCAACACAAACCTATGCTGGGATTCCTCCAGGCGTAAGATGTCAGCACCCTTCGTAGAGCGGCTATCCCTACTTCAGACTGAAAGGCAGGGTGTTCAGGAAGCGACCTGTTACAACCGAATGGCCAAACATCAAAATCAAAATCACTGACTGAGACTAACAAAATCATGAAAAAATCACATCACATGCCTCTTTACCACCTTCTCTACATTTTTAGTCCTAAGGGGTGGGGGAAGCAAATTATGTTTAACGTTTCAAGTTCATAGAGGAAGTATTTTTTTTCATTTTGTATGGAAAAAACCAAACTGGACCTTGACATGGTACAGTTCAAATAAAACTTAACACAAAGCACTGATCATGAGGCAGACTTCAAAAATGCATCACTCATTGCTCCTTGTGATAATTATCTTGTTTACATATAGATATAAATTTTATCGCGTTTTATCTCGTTTACATATAGATATAAATTTTTTTTTAGATATCTTCTAACCTTTTTACAATTGTAAATTTAGTTAGCATCGGGCAGGCGAAGAGCCACCCTGTGGATATACTGCCCGAAATGCCATTATCATTATTATTATTATTATTATTATTATTATTATTATTATTATTATTATTATTATTATAATACATGTAGAACTCACCTATGGAGGTCCCTCTCAATCTCTTCTGTTGCCAAGGTGATTTTTCCTTCACACTCATTGACAAGTGTTGCATAGTAACCAGGATGAGTCTGAATCTGTTAGAATAAAATCAACTCTGATGTCATTATAAATTCAAAATTTATCAGAGTGTTTCAACAAACTGCAGATTAAACCTCAACTTAGAAAATGTTGACCTCTTATGTGTACAGTGGCTCACTGACTGGATTCACCATTTTGTAATCATTGCTCACAAGCAAAAGTACACACTTAGCTGTAAGCTGTTTTCTTTGTGGACAAGACTTGGTACTGGGAAATAAATGCATGTCTGGCTACACAAAGTTTGTTTTTTCTGATATGTTTTCATAGCAGGGCCAAGATGAAACCTTAACTGTATAGTGGGATCTATCTGTGACTTTTTGGGAGTCAAAATTACTGATATAGTACTAATGATAGACCGAGAAAATTGGTTTAATTCCACATCTTCATTAAATTATGTTTGTTTACGTTACATGTGTCAAGCATGGAAAGACTTTAAAAAAGGTAAATATTCTGAAGAAATTCACATTATGTCTTGTCTATATCTGTTGGGCTAGTCACCTGATTAACAGCACCAGAGAATATGAGCCACACTTCTGCTCTCAAACTATCAG
>Ga0126339_10004736_pt1 | contig 10102 bp, 9 predicted proteins | sample OrbTmetagenome_2_FD_92532 | JGI IMG/M metagenome (GOLD analysis project Ga0126339, IMG submission 92532) | Coral microbial communities from Petempiche,Puerto Morelos, Mexico - Orbicella T R C metagenome | ecosystem: Host-associated > Invertebrates > Cnidaria > Coral | place: Petempiche,Puerto...
ATTATTATTATTATTATTATTATTATTATTATTATTAAAAAAACACCTTTTTGATCTTAAAAGAAGACATGACCGTTTTCACAGTCAAACTGAAACTGAAACTGCTGTGTCTAAAAATATTTACTAGCTTCTACAATCAAGATCGTTTGAAAACACACAAATATCTTACAGCCAGCTTCTTGACTTCAAAAGAGTGAAGAGTCGCTGAACAAACAATCATCTGTGAAAGAAAAGGTGAAAGCAACGTTATCAAAATCACGTGCACTCGGTAATTAAGAAGCATTGATCTTCATACATGTGGATTCTTTAAAGGTAGCAGGTAATGTCTGCATTCCAACCTAGTGTCCCATCTGACTGGCACTTATCTCTAGCTTTGGTAGCATGACACAACCAGGAGTATTACTACTCCCCCCTGGAACCCGGGGATGCTAGTTCATCGCATGGTTACTACTAGGATTACATTTGCCGGTACCCATTTATACACCTGGGTGGAGAGAGGCACTGTGAGAGTAAAGAACACAATACAGTCACCCCAGCCAGGGCTTGAACCTGGAGTCCAACACACTAGCCATTACTTCTATGCATCTCCCACAGATGCCAGCAAAGTAATTATTAAAAGCAGTTTATTCAGACAAACTGTTGGTTTCCATTATATTTTTACCTGTAGTCGTTTGCCATCTGGGCTCATTTTTGGAATCTTGCTAAAGATTCTTGTAATCAGGTCATGGTTCCCTTGAGCTAGTAAACCATCCTGATAAAAGACGGAAAAGACAAGCAGTTAATTCAACTCTCTGTCAGACTACACAAGTTTTTTTGTCATAATTTAGTACTCAGGTATCCAATATTTCCACCACCTTTTGGAACACAAAAGTGGCAGTTTGGATGGTGACCATATCACTGACAACCTCACTGGGAATGAGGTTGTATCATTTGTAGTAGAGATAATCTAAAAATGTTCTTATAATACATACAGAGTGAAGGAATACAATAGAGCATTTTCATGGTGGCCATATTGCTAATTCCAAACAATTTTTTTCGTCATAAACCAACATGGTCCCAATGATGTCATGCGGAAACACTCTATAGCAAACAAGTGAGAAAAGGAACCAAGCTGATGATTCCATATCCATATCTTTTCTACCTTGGCTATCGCAGCTTCTCCACTCGTGCTGCAGCATACAAGAGCCTGCTCGCAGGCTATTACTTTTCCCCTTGCAGAATCTGGTCGGCGTGCAATGTCAGAAATTAAATTTTCTACCAGCTCAACCATGGGACCTTAAGGTGTACATTTTATTTTTAACACATTTTATAATAATGATTATAAAACATGATCTACAGCTAGTGTTGCCATTGGCTAACAATGCAAACATACCGCTTCATCCAGAATGAAGAAGCGAACCTGAAAGGAAATTGTATATTACCAGAAATGGTTTAATAAAATTTAGCATATAAACAATTGATTGTTCACTTCTCATGTGTATAACAGATGAATGGGCAGATCCAAGAAATTCAGAAACAGGGTGCTGTGGCAGTTGGCATGGCAGCTGCAAGGGGGAGCAGGGGGGATGTTTCCCTCAGAAAATATTTACCGTCTTTAAAAAAACTAGATTTTCTGAAATTTGTTTTGGTGTACTCTAGAAGCACTTGCGACAAATTTTAAATTTCCCAAACAAATGACAGAGGTGCAAGGCCCTCAGTGCCCCTTGCCCCACTTAGTCTGCCTTGGATGTTTGCATGGGCTTTGGTACAAAGCATGGTATTTTTTTAATTCATGAATATTTCATTTTACACTGCCAACATTTTTACTAGAGTGCTGGTGAGGTTAGATGACTGTCAATCAGATGGTTAACAAACGATTCAGTTATGCGCATCTAGTCCCTTGTAACACCTCAACTTTACTCAAGTCATCTACCAAAATGGCCAGTTTCCTAAAATATTTCGCTCTTGTATAATGAGCTGGCCATACATACTTGAGAGAGGCTGATTTTATCAGTAGAGATAAAATCATCAAGTTTTCCAGGTGTGCCAGTCACAATATCCACCTACAGAAATAATGAAAAGCCACAGACAATGATTAGAAAACAAGCAAACCTGTTATCATCAGTTTATAATGTTCATGGGCACAGTACCAGTCAAAGGTAAGTCTTGACTACGTCTTGACTTGAAACTTGATACTCGATCCTCAATGTTTTCAAAAACAGAGAATCAAGATTCGGGGCTTGAGTTTCAAGTTTCAAGTTTTGAGTTTAAAGACACTCAAAGAGTTTTTTTGAGGAAACAATTTATGTCTTGAATACCTAAGGTACAAAGACACCAAAGAACTGATAATAAACTGAAAATTAACAATCTGAGGAGGATTAAGATAGATTATGAGTGATAAACTTGAAAAAAATGGCTGTATTCTTAAGACATGTGTAACAAATCTCCTTTAAATTGCCTGCAGCACTTAACTTCAATTATTTAACAGTTTAAAGAGTTTTTCAGCAACTGAACTCACTTTCACATTGAAACAATTTCAATGTTATTGTTAGTTTGTAAAATGTGACACTCACCCCATCATTAAGCATCTGAATTTGGGTCTTCACATGCTCTCCACCAATCAAAAGGACTTCTCTAAAATGCCAAGAAAATGTTTATTTTTAACTACCTATTAACTGAGAGTGAGATCTTTACAGTGAAAATCTGTATTGTCCAAGCAATAGCCAGGTCAATAGGGCAAGCCAAGGTTTGAGATTTTCCCGTAGAGACCGAATGTTCGAGGTTGACAAGTTGTTTGTTATATGGCTTTTTGCTTTAGTTTTGCAGGCCTGTAATCAGCCTGTAGGCATTATGGGAGAATAATGCCCCAGAATTAGCCAATACGAGTGTGCATTATATCAGTTGCAAGCCATATAATAAAGTTTAAATATAAACTTAGGCTCACAATGCACACAAAATTCAAAAGAGAGTGCGCATGAGGTGACCTGTAGTTTCACCTATAATTAGTAAAGCAATTTAAATTAAATGGGGTTTTCGTAGATGATAATTGTTTGCCCTTTCATCAAATTGGTCAGATGGGAACTTCAATCAGTACAATATAGCTCCCTTCCCACCAGACAGTGTTTTTGCAACAACACAACTACATAGCATCAAAATGAATGAGAACTAAAGTAGCTTACTTGACTTGTGGGTTTGGTAAATACTTCTTGAACTTTGAGATCTGATTGTGGGTCTAGGCATTCAACACAAAATTACTTGCATCAAGGCGGTGGTAACAACGTCAATGGACAATTGAAAAATAGTAAGCAAAAATAATTTAACAACAGTTTCATTCAATCCTACATACCTGTTGGGCTAATTCTCTAGAAGGCTAAGAAAAAGAAAAGAAAAAATAAAGAAACAAAGAAGTCGCAGTGACGAATAACAGTTCTCATGAGAAATGCGAACAATACAATCATGATGTATCAATGTTAATTGTTTTATCCTTTTTCCATTGTACCTTGTCAGAGCAGGATTCACAGGTTCAATGCTTCAATTTAAAGCTCCTTAATATTCTATTTTCATTAAAGCTCAGTTCAGAGGTTAACCATAGGAATTAGGTTATTTGCACCACAGGCATACAATTTTTGCAAAGGAGTAACACTATGAAGCCCAATGTGAACAGAGCAAAGTAACTGTGGAATCCAGTGCAGTATCTAATTGATGACAATCTTGAAATGAAAGGAATGGGACATAGAAGGGAAACTTGCACATGTTCTAGGTTACGGACTGAACTGTCAATGTTTGTATTGAGGGATTAATAGTGATGCATTATAATCTACCAAATGTATTGCTTAAATGTACGATGGTGATTGAACATCTTTGTTATACATTGCAGTGGTCACACGCACCTCCATAATAATTGCTGATGGACTACATCTGTTATTAAACTTGCCAGATTTGGGCTGGGCCACCGCTGATGCCCCTAGGCAATTTTCAACAGAGACAGAAATTAATTGAAAAAAGCATACCAGAGCCAAATTGCAAGGAAAGAAACAATGGATTGCTTCCTTCTGTTGACACATCTTTGCTCAATGACAAAACTAATTCTAACACTGTATGCGAGATAAGTGGGAAGTGCAAGTGATCTTCAGCACCTCAGTAGATGGGTGTCTCACCCGTGTGTGGAAGGTAATAGGCTTTAACCCTGGTTGGGAGAACTTGAAATTTCTTTCTAAGAAGCTTGAAACCTTCCTGACTTTGTCACTAACTGATTAAAGTAGCGTAACGACTTACCTCCTTTGATATTTGAGACAGCCACTGCATTAGGTGGGGCTTTGGACAGTCCTTTATATCCACCAGGCTTCAAATTTATGTCAGAATAAGGCATAATATAGGAGATAATAAATTTCTTATTTGCAAGTTGGGATATGGAATTTAACTTTGATATACATGTATTGCTGAGATTAAATTCTGACCTAATAGTTATTTGCATAAATAAATAAGATAAAATAATAAATAAAATTATATATAAAAAATAAATCTGTCCATTACCTGTCAATTGTTAACAGAAATAATATTTTTCACATGAACTCAACAGGATACTCATTACAAAACAAAGTGAATGTCAAAGACTTCGGGATTCCTCTTCGGGAGTATGATAGGAAGCTGTCTGTCTTGAAATGTGTGTATAATTTATAGTCAGCTGCTATAATAATTTCTCCTGGCAGTGCCTGGTGGCAGCAGGCTCTAAAACTGGTTTGGGAGGAGGTTGGCATTGGTTATAGCAATCAACTGGGATTTTTGCTAGCAGATGACATTTTTGTTAATACTCAACATAAAGTGAACACACTCAATAACTAAGTAACCAAACCACCTGGGGCCTTTTGTGCAATAACACAACTGAACTGTTTCATCAAGCTTCTTGAACATTATTTAAATATAAACAAGAACTCGCTTTGGGGCATGTACATGTGCTAGCTGACAAGAGTATTGCACTGATGAGGTTATATATGGCATACAGTTATATACATGGGCTTGGCTTGGCACTTCTGTTATATGTACATGTACTTAATCTCAATTCACAGGTTTATCACTTGCAGCACTACATCCACTCTTACCTTAGGTGGGTACTTGAATGGAGAATCACCAAAATTAAACAACAGCTCAGCATTCTACACAAAAGAAAAGGTTCATAATATATACTGTACTGACGGTGTATTTTTTTAGGAAGGATAAATGACTGCAGCTGATAAACAAGATGGCAAGATGAAATCAAAATATTTCTATGCAAAAAATTATTACCAGCAGATATTTTTACCTTTAACACAACTGCAGCAAAAAATGTGCTTCCCTGAAGGTTTGTATGAATGTCAAATGCCTTGCCAAAATCTACTCCTGCAGTAGTGATTAATTGTAAAACAAAAATAGTGGGACAAAATTAAATCTGGAAATTGGACTTCATTTTGGAGACAAAACAAGAAGAGAATATGTTTTGTATAATTCACCAGTTAACAATAATTACTTCAGATATCACTCAGTAGTCACTATCTCATTGGTGTAAAGATCTCAGGTACAGTACATGTAGTGTCTGACTGAAACACTAATAGTGTGATTGCAAAACTAGGACTTGATCTTACAAAAAATAGGAGAATAGCTATGATATGGAGTTGCAATTAAATGGGTTAGACACATAGTTACAAACTGTTCCATTCCCAACATCATTCTGCATAAAAAATAACAGGGTAAAATATAGATTTGGGGAAAAAAAGAGGTTCATTATGATCACTAACCATTTTTGCTAAATTTGATTGAGCCATTATCCAGGTCGATGAAGCATCCAATAATGTCATTGATTCCAAATGGCTGTAGAAGCAAGATAATCAAATGTCCAAGGCATCAGTATCACAATTTATAACAACTTGATGGTAACTATTAACATAAAGAAATAACAATGATTTGGACAGTTTTATTTTAAAGAAAAATTGTATAGTTCTCAATCTTATGCAAAGCAATGGCCACACGAAATAAGTTCACTTAAAGCACTGCATGCCAGCATTTTTCATGGCCACCAATTAAGCAATCAATGAGTAAAAAACTAATCAATCGATAGATCAGTCTGTCTGTCCGTCCATCTGTCAGTCTGAGTCAATCAGTCAATCAGATAAGTACCTCTCCATAGGAGTCAAACTGTCTTCCAAATGACTTCTTCCCAGTTCCACCAAATCCATAACCCTGTTTATCAGTTCCTGGAAGTAAAGAAAGTGAGTGTACAATCTTACATTCTTCACTTTTGAGGGGATCAAGGCACTGATAATCAACTTTCAGGAAACACACAGAAACACAACTACATGTAAGGGTATAAATATCCTGGAACCTGTGTCTTTCAGGCAGAAAAATGTCATGAAAAATGGCTTTTGCATCCCATGGCACAATTGTGACTGATGATCGGTATAATGATGACGACGATGATGGAGATGACAATGACAATGATGATGATGATATTGTTGCTGCTGCTACTGCTGATGATGATGATGGTGATGAGGATGATAATGACGACGACGACAACGACGACGATGATGATGATGATGTTGCTGATGATGGTGACTTCTAACCTTCCAAACCATCTACCAGGCCTATGGCCTACAAACACCTTTTGCTAAACACAAGAATTCATCCTTCAGTTGGGTTTTAGGATGTTATAATGTACATTCTTAAAGACTTTTAATTGTAGAAATTAGATTGAGCAGTTCACATAGGCTCTTGTGTGTATGGAAAGTAATTATTCCATGATATCCAAATTCTTATCAAATAGCATCTAGCCTAGGAGATTCAACAGACCTTATTTTCAAGTTGAAGAACTAAAGAATGTTAATTTTTTATACTTTGACCCCTTCCCTGTCTCTACTGGAAGTTTGGGTTGAGCGTCATACTTTCCTTCAATCATTCAAGGTACTCAAGACCCCTTCCCTCAACCCTCTACAGTGGGGGTTGGATATTTTCTGGAACTGTACATTGTTATTAATTACCAACTGACCAAGATCTAGTGCTGCCAGCTCTGTGGACCATCCAACACGACAAAGACCTTCATCTGTTACTGAAGCTTCATAATAGTACTTTCCTAACAAAGATGACACAATATTAATTTTCTAGCAGACTTTTTCTTATTTACAATGCTCCAACTACACAAAATAAATTAATTCCTTTTATTCGCCTTACTAATAATTTGAACTAGAGGTACAGAAAGCTTATTGTAACAAGTACTGATAAAATTGTATTCACTCTCTGTTTCTTTTGAAAACTGAAACTTCTTAACGGATTAAAAGTTTACAGAGGTTTCCTTAAGGGCCGGGTAGCGGGCAAATTGACCGGCTGTGAGGACAATTTTGCCGGGCTGGTTTGACCATCTAGTGGAATTTTTTTCTTACAAAGAAGTTCAGTTTTAATAGTTTTGCCAACTTGTGAAAACCAGTTACCCTCCTGGTGAAAACATTTATGAAACCCCTAAGTTTATTTATGGAGTCCTGTTTTCTTTCATAACCAGAAGTGATGAACAATGTTTACATACCCTGTTTTACACCCAGAGTAGAGCGGCATCCTTGCCACTTATAATGATCGCGACTCTGGCACAGATAACCTTTTTCATCAATGGCTACGAATCATAAAAAATGAATTGGAATGAAAAACTACTTCCTACTACTGCAAGTCAAGAAAAACTATTTTTGCCACATACAGAATACATAACATAAACCAAGTATTTTGTTAGTATAAGAATTTTATATGTTAGGATCATTAGTTGTATTTCCACAGTGTCTTTACAATGCGAGTAGAGGCACGGTGGCCTCACAGTTAGTGCTCTCTCCTCCAGATTGAGCAGTCAAGGTTCAAGCCCTGGTGCTGTGCTGTGTTCTTGGGCAGGACACTTAGCTCTCACAGAGCCCCTCTCCACCCAGGCGTATAAATGGGTACTAGCAAATCTAATGCTGGGGGTAACCATGCAATGGATGAGGATCCCATTCAGAAGGGAGTAGGAATAACTGTACTCATAGTCGCTTCATGCTACGGAGATCAGTATTGGCCTGATGGGACACTTGGCTCGTAAGTGAACTTTTTTTCTACAATGTCCACAATGAGTAAGATGACAAGTTTAGTTCAAGCCTGGGAGAAATTCACAAGTTTTGTCCACTACTCACCAAAATCCAGATCTCTATCAAATATGTTCAATATAAATGTGTTAGGCACTATCAAAGGAAAGAAAAAAGAAATACATCACTTATTTTTAATTAATATTGAATTCTTTAGGTGAAATAAAAACTGCTACTAATTGAGTAAATGAAGTGCACGTTTTAAGTATGGTTCCATAGTCATTTGACAGGAAATGACTGACAAAGAAATACTCATGAGAAATTGAGTGGAACAAGGGAAACCTTTATTACATTTATATAATTAGTAGACTTGATACTGAAATGACTGTCATGCACTTTTGAATGGTTTCTTTCTCCCAATGTCAGATATCTCACCCACTAGGAGAAAACATGTAAATTAAAATATTTATGGCTGAAAATTTATCTGACAGTTCATACTTAAAGACAAGTGATTTAAGGGTAATGTCCCTACCACAAGTACCTAGATATCAAATCCAGTATTGAGTTTTTAATGGCATTGTATGTTTTGCTACATAATATTATTGTATCACTTCTTTTATAAAAAAAATTGATTTAGGTAACTAGTTGAGAAATTTGTTCACTATCAATTGCTAATTGGGCAGTGATGGAAAAAGCAAATTACACAATTTATTAAGTAACGTAAAGGGTCATTATTATTGTTATCATTATTGTTGTTATTGTTGTTGGTATTATCAATTACCAACTGACGCAGCAACTGCAGGACGAGAACTCTTACGGCCACTTATGGCTTCCCTTACTGTCTCATGTACAATCTGAATCACTGGCAAAGAAAATGCCTGAAACAGAATCACAAACACGAGATCACTACTTCAAAACTTCAATATACTCATCTTTATTATTTACCAATAGTACATACATCAGTTCTTGTTTTAGTAATACTTATACCCATGGGATAGCAGCGGTAATGGTAAACAAACTTTAAAATATCTGAGAATTTTGAGGATTATTCTCAGTTAACAAACTGTGTGAGTCCTTTAATTTTATGAGTTCATTGCATGTAACACCAAAATTTATGGTAAAACAATCAAACTCCATACCCCAGTCTTTCCACTTCCAGTCTCAGCTGCCTTGGACGAAAGTAGACCACATAAAAATTAGAACACCAGCTAAACATATCAAGCAAAATAAACTGAATATGTAAATTTCAAATGGTTAGATAGGAGTAATTTAAGAACAAAATTTTCTTGCTTGTGATGGAAATGGTCCTACACATGCTCTCTTTTAGACAAGTAAACTGCCATGGGTTGCCTCTTGATATGTTTTCAGGTTACTCCAATAATTTTTGGAGACCTGTTTGTAATCTGCTGACATCAGTCAAGGCCAGTGTGCTGCACCTGATACTGGAGTCTCAATGGAAGTGTCATTGAATGTTTGAGCACAGTCAGAGTTACTGTGTTTTGTTGTTGGGTGAGGCAGTTCTCGTGAGGCCTTGCTCCTATTAGAAAAAGACACTGCAAGAGAAGACTGTGTTTCAAGTTTCAACTTCCTCCTAACCTCAAGGACATTGCAGTAAGCCAAAATATAGCTACATGTGTACACAGCACTGTACTTGCACAAAAATCCAAGGGAACTAAGAATACCTAATTTAAATTGAAGTCAAATCAGTGAACAAAAATGAAAGATATTAATTTCACATAATTTTTTTCTAGAATTCTTACCATAAGCACATCTCCACCCCCCAAGATCAGTGGAATGGCTTCTGCTTGTACATCTGTTGGAAGACTAAAAAGAGGAAAACACTTTCAATTTATCATAACATAAACATTTTAGCCATCAAAAGCAAGCACAAGCCTATATCTGAACTTATTAACCACTAGTAGTGTTTAATTCTGAGGACTTAGGGATCGTTCATTTTTTATAAGGTAGGGGGGGCTGGTGGGATTTGGGGGGGGGGCATGCGAAAAAAAATGGCTTTCGAGGGGGGGCCCTCCCAAAAAAATAAGGGAAAAGGGGGGGTC
>Ga0126339_10004737_pt1 | contig 10102 bp, 8 predicted proteins | sample OrbTmetagenome_2_FD_92532 | JGI IMG/M metagenome (GOLD analysis project Ga0126339, IMG submission 92532) | Coral microbial communities from Petempiche,Puerto Morelos, Mexico - Orbicella T R C metagenome | ecosystem: Host-associated > Invertebrates > Cnidaria > Coral | place: Petempiche,Puerto...
CAGCCAGCTACCCAGCCTGCCAGTCAGCCAGCCAGTCAGTCAGTCAGTCAGCCAGCCAGCCAAACTGTGACGTAGCTCCTTTAACGTTAGTCAAGCAACGTCAATTGCCACGTGCGATTTATCGGCCATCGTGCTGAAAAATTTGCAATGTCAGTGTAAATAAAATGAGTATATTACACAGTAGACAGTATCATTGATTGGCATTAAGGAAAGATGGCGGACGTTCCATTATCCCAACATGCCTTAGTGTTGTTGCTTCTCCAGCTCTGACAACCGATGACAATGAAGAGTTTTGTGAAGGTCAACGTCTATAACTGCACACTACAAGCAGCCTTGTTATCTATAAAAAGAGTGTATCTAACTATGAATTAGAAATAATATTACATCAAAATTTATTTTCAAACCACCAGTGCCATGCCCAGAGTAAGAATACTAAAATGTCGAAACACATAATGGCTGTCACATGTTATTCAGCAAAAAGTTGTTTTATTGAACCTGGATTGTTTTCACTTGTCTCGATACGACGTCACCTTTTTTCCGGAAAAAAATCTCATTGAACTAACGATGCTCAGCAGCATTACTGTTAGCTACGGAATCACATTGAAGCTACAGAGACTTTTCATGACTTATATATGGACTGCCACAGTTCAGTTGACATACGGTATTAACTTAAAGTACATATAATTATGCATTTTAATATCAACCCTATTTTATAGGCGATTTGTTGGACTGCCCTAAAACTAGCATGGAAGAAGAAATTGTTTCTCCAAACTTTACGTAATCACTTACTTTTAATGTATTTTAATAAGGATATGTATTTATTCTGTACTGGATTTTATTTTTTATTATGTATTACTTTTTTTGCTATCAAATTGTTAGCGGAAAAAAAAAATGAACGATGTACATTGAGTACCAAGCCGTAAGTAAAGTCTTGTTGTCTCCAGATAGCCCCAGTTTGTCGTCTAGAGGTACACAGAGAAGCAACATATCTCTGACCAAAGTTGGGCCATGGACTGATAATGACTCGTTGGAACTCATCTCCAACCCAGGAAGTGGCAAACGATCGCGAAAGATAATTCCCACGCCACCAATTGAAAAGGAAATCCAGGCATATAAACCAGCTGCAGTCGAAAATGGCTTACTGTACTTCGCTAACGACAGCTTTTCAGGCGTGCAAAACGTGAACGTTTTAGATATGGAAGGACTGTCCGCCCTTCATCGAGCTGTCCTGGTTGACGATGTTACCACAGTTGTTTTTCTGTTGGATAATGATGCAGACATTAACCGTATGGGCAACGGTGGATTTACACCTCTTCACTCAGCCGTAAAGTATGTTCATGGTTAAAAGGACCACCTCGCTAATCACAACACTTTTTGAATATAGATCCTTTTGTTCCATTCAGGGTCACGAAAAATGATTGTAAAAGTCACTGCATCATACATGACGTTGCCAGTTCATGAGAAGCTGGATAATAACGAACATAATATAATTTTTGTGTGATTACAATATTTTTACAGGTTTGAAAGAGTTGAGATTGTTAAACTTCTGCTTCAAAGGGGAGCCAATCCATTGGTCCAAAATGATAACCACTGTACACCACTTCACTTAGCTGCACGGAGGGGACATACGGAGATATGCAGTCTTCTGCTAAAAGATTCCAGAGTCCAGGTGAATTCTTTATACCAAGGACATTTTTCGCCGTTCCACATGGCCTGTTTGAACGGAAGTAGAGAGGTGTGTGAGTTGTTTCTTAAAAGTGGTGCCGACATAACTCTCAAGTCGACAACTGGCATTACTCCTCTTCAAACAGCAGCCTGGAAAGGTCATGAAGAAACATGTCAACTTCTGATCGAAACAGGTAATTCTTTTAAAATTATTATATAGAGCAGTTTTCATTTGATTGCCAAAAATTAACTGGGTTTGATTCAACTACGCTGTATGATTGGCTTAAAAAATTCTCGCTACGTACATTTTCATCCAGTCAGATTGAAGTAAACCCAAAATCAATTGTGATTGCACTCGCACTCGTTTTCCCGCGCTTTGCGTCAGCGACATGTTATTAATTTGAGTTTCGATTGGCTCACAGGCCAGATCGATTACTTTGGTTTTGGCTTTAAGACACTCAATTGAAATCCACTCTAGCTGTATTTAGTAGGGCTGAGGGATTGGTGCTAATTGATTCTGGAATTTTTTTCAACAAGTATCTTTCTGACTCAAGGAGTCAATTAGTTTTTTTGTGATATTTTTAATCTTAGCAGCAATAGTGTATTTTTGTATCATTGGAGAAATTCCGTGTTAAGGAAATAAAATGGTTGTCTTTCTGTCTGAATCTGTCTGTATGTCAAGAAAAATGATACATAACCCGCCTTGCCTACACCAACAGTACAAAACGTCACCTAACGTAACTTGATATGATAAATGATATGCCATCTTATGGTCTTTTATTAACAATGCCTTTTTATCGAGGTAAATAATTCTTATAATAAGTGACTTATACACATGTATTGACTGGCCAAATCTCGAATGAAAAGCTGATTCATAAATAAATCTAGTAAATATGATTGCTATTTTCTTCCCATAAGCTTCCAAACGGTTAACTTCTTTAAGCGACTTTGTCAACGGACGAGACAGGGAAGGTTCAACACCTCTTCAAGTAGCTTGCATGGGCGGTCACGAAGGAGTTGTCGACTTGCTGTTACGGCACGGCGCGGACATGGAAGCCATTGACTGGGTGGCATGTAAATCGCCACTTCATTTAGCAGCTAAGCACGGTCACTTGACGTTGGTCGAACTTCTTGTCCTGTATGGAGCTGTCATTGACAGCAGGGATGGGAGCCTAAGGACGCCATTGCATAGGTGGGTAAAGAATTCCTGTTTGTTATCCAGTTTTATAGGCTTGGATGTTCGATGATCCAACTGAGTAAATGTAGTCCCAATATAATTTTTGTTTTGCTTGATTTTGGTTTTCAATTTGTTTCACTGAGTATTGACAGAGTTACTCCTTTTAAACGTCATGGAAATAATGCCATCTTATTCTCAGACGCGGGTTTCGAATCAGGGATTAGAGGGAAACTAACACGGCAATTTGTCGCATTTTTGGTCGACACAGAGCCGCAGGTGTCAGCGTACGCTTATCCTTTTACAAAACAATTTCGGCAAAACTGCTCCCGAAAAACAACGTGGGAATAACAGTGGTTGGGCAGAATGTATTTATAATTTCTTGTTTGCACACTTTTAAATGGGGTACGTGCGCCGGAAAGATTGATTAAATTGATATTTTGTCTGCTGCACAGAAAAAAACCATCCGCTTTTCAGTGGACATTTTTAAAGAGGCGCTATCAATCGCTTTCAAACACCCCCTTGTTTGATAGTGTTTTGAATTGATAAATGATTGTGATCGATACCTTCTCCAGTGCTGCAGCACTCAATCACAGCCGAATAGTCCAGCTTCTTTTGGAGAATGGAGCTGATCCGGAAGCCAAAGACATGTTAGCCATGACGCCATTCCTGATGGCAGTGACTCTGGGAAGAAGCCAAAGTGCGAAGGTTTTATTGGACCACGGAGTAGAGATAACAGCAACTGACTCTTCACTGAATAGTTCTCTTCATTTGGCCATTTCGTACCGCAGGGCAGAAATGGTGAAAATGTTACTAGAAAGAGGCAAAGATGAACTGTTATCATTGAAAGACAAAAACTTGAGCACCGTGCTACACTTGGCAGCTGGACTGGAGGATTCAACGGTATTTTCTTTCCGACGTCATATTGGTTTCAGCATTAGCTAGCATTTCTGTCATTACAAAATATGTTGATTTTCAAACTAAAATCAGTGTTAGATAAAATTTATAGCATGCAGTTTTCTAGTAAGTTAGGACACAATATTTGGAAAAAAAGTTATGTAAAATCAATACTGTATTCACACAATTCTGGTCTTAAACATTAGAGTAACTTTACTTTATATGAGTCGTATCTACAGAATACGAAACTAAGACTACTTTGAAGACTGTTTCAATTAGAGTTCAGGCTACGTCAAATTGTAGGCCGTCATTACAAAATTGAATACTTCACGAGACGCATGCTTAAAGTGGGGAGCATGAAGTACATCCCCTAATAATAAGCTCAATAATAGGCTGTAATCCTGTCTGGAAATACCATCGTACCTGATAACGGCTCTATAAATTTGCTTTCTTTTGAGCAATGTGATTCGTCTACCAACATATTTCTTTATAATTTGTAAAAACATGAAGGGGTGAAATGTAAACAAACAATGTAATAATGTCACCCAACAATTTTTTAACATGTGCAAAAAAGTGGTGAAATGTTCTTGTGTCTTTACAGATCGAAAACCAAAGTCCGAAAGAAGGGTGTCCTTCTCTCAGTTCTCTTTCGAATATACGAAACATCTTTTTCCCAATGTAGGGCTTCTCTCTTTGACTTCCTTTTTGGGAAAGGTACAGCAAAAATATTTTCGCAGTTTGTTGCATCAGGCGCCAACGTTGTCATAATCATTATAACTATTTATATTTCTAATCATTTTAATTTCTTTTCTTTAGATTTTAGAAATTCTGCTACAGGAGAAATGTGAGTTAAACGAGCGCGATGGAAACGAGAACACTCCTATTCATATAGCAGCCACCAATGGCTCGTTAGATTGCTTGAAGGTTCTTTCCAGGTTCCCTTGCTTTTCATTTCTGTTGGACGAACGAGATGAATATGGAATGACGGCTCTTCATATGGCTGCCGGTAACAAACACGCGTGAGTAGCACCACCAATGTGACAGAGTCAGTCCGACAATCTGTGCATGTAAATGTAAACGACAAAGTAGTTAAGACCGCTAGATGGAAGGTGACATCTTCAAGTAATAGTAATTGGACCGAGTGGGGTACAATTCAGGAAGAAATCGCGCCCGCACTTTCAAGAAATTACGAGCGCGATTCCTCCCTGAATTGTGCGACATGAGGTCCAATTACTAATTGATCGTACGTATCTTTTACAGATTTCGGAATTTAAAAGGTCTTTTGAGAACTTCTTTTGAGCGAAAGTGTCTGTAGCGCTTTTCATAAGTTTTGAGAACTGTAGGAAACACCTCGAAGGAAGCCGTTAAAGCGCGTGTAATCGGCGTGTGAATCACGTGGGTATCCAATTACAAAAAGTTCAAATTGGATACCTGTAATTGGATACTCACGTGATCGCGCGCTGATTACGCGTCAAACAGGCGCGCGGAGAATCAATCACCATCGGGAAGTTTGTTATAGATATGATTACTATGGTTGTAGTTTGATGGGTTCTGGCTTCCACTTCAATCTCGGACTTTTGAGGGTACGCATAAGGAGAGATTAAGTTGGGTGACAGAAACACCTAATAAAGCTTTTAACTGACCGCCAAATGGTGTTTAACAAATAATTGTTAACGAATCTCTTACAAATTCCTACTGCTTTCGCTTAGCTTATTAAAAGAAAGAAAACGGGTTCACGGAAACGTAATTTCTTAACAAACGTACTGGATTATTCATGTCATTCTACTAATTTTAATTTCAGCAACACCTGCGACTTCTTACTTTCCAAGGGCTCTGACGTGACAAATGCGGATGCAAACGGTTGTACAGCCCTCCATTTGGCAGTTAAGGCTGGTTCACTAAAAACCGTGGAAGTTCTGCTTGGTTGTCTTTTACAGAGTACACTGGAACAGAAAGACACGGGTGATAACACGCCACTTCACGTAGCGTGCAGGCACAATCGTCTTGATGTTCTCAAGTTCTTGCTGGACAAGGGAGCTGACGTAACGGCCAGAAATAATAGAAACATGACTTGCCTAGATGTCGCCATTGAATGGGAAGTAGGCGAGGTGGCCAAGACACTCATAAGGCATGAAAGGTATGCCAGATATGAAATATTAACTGAAGGGACTTCATGGGCTTAAACAGCTATTAACTAAGAGATGAAGAAAGTTTTACTGTCCACCTCTCGTATCCGAGTAAACGATAAGGAAAAATACGAAAACGAGATGAGGAAATGCACATGCGAGAATGACTGGACACAGCTAAACCTCGTTGGAATTCAGTTATTTTAAACTGAAACCCATTTCCCTTGGATTTACCCATTTTTTCAGCCATTTACTGATGAAGTATCTATTGTTTCCCTTGGCCTAAATTCAGCCCGTTCATCTCCCTCCCTCCTCGCTCTTCGGCCCGGCACAATTCCATTAAGACCTAGTTCAATGGCACAATGTCTTTGCTGGTTGAATGTCACCATGCTACATGTGACTATAGTAATGTTATTCTCTTAGATGGGAAGAAGTACTGAAGTGCTCACTTAGCGATGGGGTTTGGCCAATGCAGAAATTGATAGAAAAACTTCCGGATGTCGCAGAAATTGTTCTTGATCAGTGCATTAGCTACAGTCCTCTCCCCCCGTCACACGAAGACTTTTCTGTCACGTTTAACTTAATTCCATTGGATCCAGACGTGAATGCCGAGTTCGATAGGTGCTTTGGCCCCGCGTGTATGGCGACGTATCGGCGGGAAAAGCTGCTGAATCACCAAGTTACTCAAGCATTGCTGCGATGGAAATGGATGATTTTGGGGAAGTTCGTCAACATCTTCAATACCTTAGTATTTGCAGTTTTTGTCGTTTTTTTCACCAGTCTCGTGGTCATGGAAAGGGAGACGGTTGATTTCTCATTCAATTCTTTGGAAAACATCACAAGTGCTGAGGAGAAAAGTTCATCAACCTTTACTATGACAGTTCCTTACGTATTAGCGATATTCTTGCTTATGCAACTCATCAAGGAAGGAGCTCAAGTAGCGTGGCTGCGGCTGTCGTACTTTAAGGATCTCACAAACCTGCTGGATCTGGCTATGTTTGGATTGGTGTGGGTTTTCATCCTTCCTCTTATGAGTGAAACAGATTTGTACAGCATGAAAACGCAATGGATCGCTGGAGTTGTAGGCTTGCTTCTGTGTTACATCAATTTAACCTTATCTCTTCGTCGCTTTGGTGGACTTGGCGTGTATGTGACAATGTACGTAGAAGTACTGTTCACATTTCTCAAAGTGATTTCTACCTTTCTTATCACCTTGATTGGCTATTCTGTGGTGTTTTATATCCTGCTTAAGCAACAGGTAAGTGGGCGAAAATATCTCATCGTAATCAGGCATATAGATGTAGTGAAGTTGGCATGCACTTCAGAATACCAGTTCAATTCTCAGAACAACGTTTTGGGACGAAATGACTTAAAATGGGGCACGGGAGAATAGATTTTGTTAACAAGAGGGTATAGCATATTCTGAAAATGTATTGATAACAGACCAACAACAACAACAAACCAGCATCTCCAAATTCCAATTGGACAAGGATAGAGGACACACATGAAAACTAGCTAAGGCTGCTGTGGCGTCCTCTCCAAATATTGTAAGCTATTTATTTATTTATTTATTTATTTATCAAGTTATATTTGTGATGATAAATATAACTTTCTCCTTTTAGGGTAATTTCTTGGACTTCTGGTTCGCTCTAGCGAAGACGTCTGTGATGATGGTCGGTGAATTAGATTACACAGACATATTGGTTGAAAACATTGTGAATAACCACACAGTACCAGGAACTGGGATCCCGTATGTTCCGTTGCCAACAGTGACGTTCATTCTGTTCCTCCTGTTCGTATTGACGGTGTCTGTTGTGCTGGTCAACTTGCTGGTAAGTGCATTCTTCATAGTGGGAATCCAACTGACCTAGAATAAATGGCGATCAATTCCGAGACAACGAGCACCGAAGGCGCAAGCCCCGTGGGATGTCCCCCTAGGAAATGTTTTGAATTTTAACTCCCGGGATCTCTGCGTCATTCTGAAAAATCTGATTGATCTCTGTACAAAACGGTGCAAACCGGTATGGATCCGCGCCTGTTAATGGCACCTCCCATATGCTAATCGGTTTAGAAACTAAAATGATCAAAGCGATTTAGCTCTCAAGAAAGTTTTTGGGCTACATTGAAAGGCAAATCGGTGGGTAAGCAATCGTAATGACAACTAAACCGCCCGAGCACATTTGAGGAAGTGACGTTTCAAAGGCTTTATTATATATCAATTAGTCATAGCAGAACGCTCGCCAGCTTGTATAAACCACGTACAGTGACTGAAATGCATGCTCCAAGCAGACAAATTTTAGTAACCGCCCTTTATGGAATCACAGTGGTTTTCTGCAGTTTTTGTTAATCAAAATTAAGTCACAAAAAGGGAAAATCTCTGCAACCTCTGGACAATTTTGGTACTAATGCTCTCATATGTTTTTCTAAAGTTGTTCTAAAACTGCAAATCGGATTTCCTTTGCAATCCTTTCACTCGAAAAAGACGAATTAGTTGGAAATAACTATAATCGTGTCATCATAATGTGTGGCATTTCATAATTGCTGTAATTGATCACAGGTTGGTCTGGCGGTTGGTGACATCGAAGCCATCCAAAGGACAGCAAGTCTGCGAGCTCTGATAGACCAAGTATTACTTGTTGATCACATCATGAAATCTTACCCAAGGTATATTCTTAGACGCATACATAAGAGCTCGTTGGAAATAAAGCCAAACCGGAATAGTTTCTTGAAAAGGTGGGTATTATCCTGTCACCGGTACAATGACTTGATGATTAGAAATTTGCGTTTCGCCTCTTCTTTCCTGACCATTTTTTATCAGATGGCAACCTAAATTTCCCGACTCGCTTCTCTTTGATGGTGCCTGACTTTGCCAACTTAGCTGACTCAAAGCCTCTCCTGAGGGTCCTGCAGACAATCAAGCTTTATTCTGAACTGGTTTTAGCGAATCAAATGCTATCAATTTATGTTACCTCGTGGATCCACAGTTAACTACTTTGACAACGTATCGACGAAATTCATTAACAGGACAAACGCATGAAAAACTGACATCAATTTGTTTCTATTATAACAAACTGCTAAATAGACCAATTTTGATATACTAAAATTCAGCCTAACACAATAGACCTCAGCACGAGGCTCTCGTATAGTTATTCCCCAATAGCCTCGTACTGAGGTCTATTGTTTAAGGCTGAATTTTAATATTTCGAAATTGGTCTATTGTCCGCTCTTGCTCTTCGCGTTAACATCGCATAAATTATAAATTCATGTGTCTATCCGCTCACGGACAATGAAAATCAGCCAATGAGCGCGCAGGAATTTCTGCAGTTATTGTGAAAATAATACTTTACTCGCTAGAAAGATTTGTATATCGCGTTCTTTAACTTGATGTAATATGTTTGAAATATTGATTTGGTCAAGCGTGTGAGTCTGAGTAGGAGAACAAATGTTCATAGAGCGGGAAAAGCAAAATTCAGATGCAATTTAATCATCCTTGCATCTGCGTCGACAATGACGTTTAATTTTTTTTACAAGGTTCTTGAAGAATCAAAAAGGTTTCTTTCTATATAATGGAGATCAGTAAGAACCATTGGATCAATTACAGTCGAACCTCTGGTTGCGACCAACTCTCGTAAGCGACCACCTCTACTCAGCGACCAGTTTTCCAAAATACCAAAAGTTTCTAAGTCAAATCACTATATTTGGAACCTCTTGTAGGCGACCAGCTCTTGTAAGCGACCGCGACCACTTTTAGAGCTAAAAGTTTGAATTTTTCTTTTGTTTTTAACCTCCCGTAAACGACCACTTAACAGATAATAGAGCGGAAACTGGATAAAAAGGTGTTTTTTACGATAACTGCAGAAATTCTCGCGCGCTCATTGGCTAATTTTTATTGTCAATAAGCGGACAGACACATGAATTTATAATTTATGCGATGCGTCAGCGAGCGAGGGCGGACAATTTGACAAGTTGTTATCGTAAAAAACAAATTGACGTCAGTTTTTAATGCTTCTGTCCTGTTATTGACAATGAATTTCGTCATAACATTGTCATAGTAGTCTGCGGATCCACAGCTACTTTGACAATGTTATGAACAAATTCATGATCAATAACAGGACAGACCAGGAGCCATAATCGGGGACGGAGACCGTAAGTCTTGGGATCCGCGCGCACCCATGATATGGGACAATTTTTCTATTTTTAGAACAAATTGCGCCATCCTGACGTCATATATCCGCGCGGA
>Ga0126339_10004739_pt1 | contig 10101 bp, 8 predicted proteins | sample OrbTmetagenome_2_FD_92532 | JGI IMG/M metagenome (GOLD analysis project Ga0126339, IMG submission 92532) | Coral microbial communities from Petempiche,Puerto Morelos, Mexico - Orbicella T R C metagenome | ecosystem: Host-associated > Invertebrates > Cnidaria > Coral | place: Petempiche,Puerto...
TACTTGGCATTTGGTTAGTAGTAAACAGAGTATAATAGTGTAGTACAATATACCGTTAGCGTTATGATGGTATGTTTAATATTAACGTACAATGTTATCAGAATATATCACAAGTCTTGCTGAGGTCAGCTTTCATATTGTGGCCTCTATATACGTGCAGTTTCGGTATTCGGGAAAAAATCCGATGCGGTTTGCGGTTTTTTGGCATATTTCTGTGCGGTTTTGCGGTTTTCGGACCCCTCTTACGCCCCACTCCCAAAATGTTTCGTGATTTATCGCCAAGTGCTCTTAACTTTTTTAGCAATTAAAAGTTTAAAACTTTCTTTTACTAAAAAAATTGTGTATTAAAACCTGCTAACGACTTAAGAGTCACTTAACAACGATTTCAAATTCAGTCGTTTTGCTTTCGAAGTGCGTCAGCAATTTGAAGCCGTTCCCGGCGCGTAAATAGAAATCGTTCCCGAACCCGTCAGACACACAGTTACTAATCTCGTCTTCTCGGACCGTACTGTAAGTTACGGATCCTCGTTTTCCCCCTTCGATTTACGGCCCGTGCGCTTCGCGCTTGGGCCATAAATCGATGGGAAAAAACTCGGTCCGTAACTTACAGTACGGCCCTCGAACTCGGTTAGTTAGAGGTATGTCATGGGGACTGAGAGTTTTCATTTTTACCTCTTTATCCCTTCCCCGTCGTTGAAATATTCCAAGCGAACAAAACTGTGCGGCTTGTCATTTTCCACACTGGAAAAGTCTGTACCATTCGCCCATGGAAATTTTCGAAAATTCACACCGGCATATTTGGTCGAATTCAAAGCGCCCTAGGGGTCCATATCGTGAAAAGCTGATCGGCGTAGTTAGCCGCACTTTTGAGGACCGCTGAGATGTTTGGGAAAGAAATAATAGGAAACCATGAATCGGTAAAGGGTCGTAAAGGAGCAATTTGATTAGCTGGAGCTAGCTTACTCTTGTAATAAAGTTTGCTATTCGGTTTATCAAACTGAGATTTTTGAAGAATGGAGAAGAGAATGTATCCAGAGCGTTACAGACCTATTTAAAGACCCGAATACCTTACTATCTTCTCATGAATTAAAGGAACGCTACAATGTTAAAGCAAACTTTCTAGTTCTTCATGGTCTAAAATCTTTGTTAAAATCTTTGAGAGAAAGCCGGTCACTTAGTACCACATCCTCTCAAAGCTTTCTTCAAAGTTTCTTAAAAGCCAAAAAGCCTACCATGGTTGTTTATGAAAGGCTGGTTACTATAAAGCAAAAATCCCTTTGTCGAAGTCAGGAAAAATGGTTGGCTGGTTGTGAATTTGAAAGTCACGAAACAATTGACTGAAAGTCGGTTCACCCGGCTACTCCCGTTTAAATGTACGAAAATTACTAAACTAATCATTTTTCAATTTAAACTTTTACATAGGTACATAGAAGACTTGCTACGAATTCCTTTCTCAAGAAAGTGGGAATAAAACAGAGTGACTTGTGCATCTTCTGTAGAACTGAGGCGGAAAGTCTGATTCATTATTATGGTCCAGTAGCGTAACCTCGCATTTTTGGCAAGAATTTAAACAGTGGATAACAACAAACCATGAAAACGTAAACAGTAATTTCAGTCCAGCAATAGTATTACGCTTTGAGCCATTTTTCTTTCGCAAGAAAACTCGTCATTTCTGCTTACTTTCTAGATATTACATTTGGATCTGCAGAACTCAAGAGAAGTCTCTTAGATTTGAGAATTTCTTAACTTTTCAACACTCGTTCGATACCTGTTAATTTGTCTCGTGTGCCTCTTGTCAATTTAATAACACCAATACGCTATTCACAAGGCCGTGTGGCTGCTCTATTGCTATAAGTAAATATTTTATAATTAAGTAGGAGGGTATTCCAATTTACGTTTTTGAAATGCAATTGTAGCGACTGTAATATCACGTCATGTTATTGATGTATCGTATTGCACTATAATGTAATGTCATGTCATGCAATACAATGTTAGTGCATTGTTTTGTAGCGTAATGTAACGAAATGTAAGTAGAGTAAGTATTGTTTCGTATAAAATGGAGTTAGTACTTTGTCTTATTATTAGTAGAATAAGAACCGTGTCGTATTGTAAGTAGAGTAAATATTGTACTATCAAGTAAGTAGAGTATTGAATCCTATTGTAAGTAAAGATAGTATTGCACCGTTCTGTTAGTAGAGTAAAATATTGTATTGCATTGTAAGTAGACTAAGTATTCTGTCGTATTGTAAGTAGAGTAAGTATTGTTCTGAAAGTAATGTGACTATTGTTTTCTATAACAATAATAATAATAATAATAATAATAAAATTTTTTTGAAGAATTAGTTATCTTTTGCTATAGATAGTGTTGACGTTAAGTGGTATTATTACTGCTATGAAACAGTCCTCGACACTTAACTAAAGTTATGTAAAGTTCTGTACGAAAAGCCCCTCTTCAGTAAAGGTCATAAACTTTTTTAGGTTCTGTTTCTTATTATTCTGGCCGTTTTGTTTTGTTTACTTTTTTACATCCTGAACCAGACTATAGAATCTGGGCTAACCACACTTTACAAGTCTTACGGCAGCCCTTCTGAAATCAACTCTGTAAAAAGTATACACAAACGGGTTTACTGCCGATTGAACAAACAAGAAAAACAAGCTCAGCTTGTTTAACAGTGGGCCTTCTCCTTTACCCAAGAGCCTGGCGACATTATAGTAAGCCCTTGGTAACCAACATAACACGAAAATCAGGACAACTAAAACACAAGCAATGGTGCCCTTTCTGGCGGCCTGGCGTATTCGCTGATCATCGTTTTCAATGGTACAATTTAATTGAGTTTCAGTCACGCTCTCTTCGTTAGCAGGACGAGGCCGACTGCGATGCTTCCTAATCTCCAAGATAATTCTCAAGTTAACCACTGTTAAAATAGAAACTGGCAGAACCACCAAAAGGAAAATAAGGCAAGAGTTGAAGACGCGATCCGTGATCAAGGCTTCAGCTCTCGGCAGTTTGATCCACCATGCTAAACGGCTCAGAGTTAAAATCACGGGAATTGTCCACACAGTTGTGATAATTATTAAGACTCTTTTGAAGCTAATTTTCGCTTTGTACTGCAGAGGTTGCATCACCGCGATGTACCTGTCATATGAAATGGCGAGCAGATTGAGTTTTGTTGCCGGAAACACAAGATATTTTGTTGAACTAATTAACCAACAGTGTTCACTTACGGAATGGCTGCAGGAACTTGTGCAAAAGATCACGTGACCTGGCATTATTAACAAAGCCATGAAAATGTCGGCAAGCCCCAGGCTAACAAGGAACGTGTTCATAAAACAACGCCTGAAATGTTTGTTTTTCAGGAAGATAAAACAGGCTAACCCATTGCCCAGTAATATGAAAACGGATATCATTCCATTTAGCAGCAGAAATACAAGGTCCAGCGAGTCGTCGCATTCTGAAATACTTGATCCTGATTCTTTGAAAGGAGTTGGTGTCCTTGAATCCGAAGTCAAATTTGATTCTTCCATTAAAAAGATTGATTGGAATCGCAGTCACGGAATCTAAGCGTTTCTTTTCGTTTTCACGAAGGTTATTAAAATTGACTGTCCAAAACAAGCAGCAGAAATGTTTGTCAACTTGAAGCTATTAGTTGAAAGGGCAACTGAAAGATGTAAAAATTTTCAAACTGAAATTACCATTCTTCGATTTTAATTTTCAAAGTTTACCAATGAAAAAGCAGCGATTTGATTAGTAAAAGCTGGTTCCTGCGCTTGTCTAATTGTTGAACTTTTAATTTCATTTATTGGGTACAGTCTAATATCCACCGGATCTTATTTACGTGCTAAAAATGGGAAATTGAAATTCGAAGCGGGACGTAGTTTTATTGCTAACAGATCCTAAAATCTGAGAACGATTAGTTCTGAAAGACTTTCTACATCTGTTAATTGGAACGACAAGCAAGATGGCCGAGTGAAGCAGCTCATTTTAAAACATTCTCCCGAGCGATGAAATTAGAAGGAATCAAACAATTATCCAAAAATCAATCGATTATCACTCCTCCCTCGTGGAAATCTTTCTTGCACCTCACCTATTACAGGCAATTTGCTTTAAAAACGCCACGCTCACAGTATGCCCCCCTAGGGGCATGCCCTATCTCTGCCGAAAATTCAATCTTCCATTTTCCGGTCAACCCCTTTGTAACAAGTAAATATTACTGCATATTGCGATTATTCCAACGAATTGTTATTACTCTAAGGGCGTGACGACTAATACTTCAGTTGTTCGAAGCCAAATTATAATAACTGCGCTGTTTCTGTAATATCAAATTTCTTTCCCGGATATACGAGGATCCCAATTCGAACCCTACAACCCGCGAAACGGTAAACTACAGCAAAACATCATCAACAACAACAATCAACAATAACAACATAACACAGTGATAATGGTTCAATTTCGTTTTACCGGAAACCTGCACCATTAAAGAAATTCTATTACAAAAAGAAGATTTCTAATTATAGAAAGTATGGGTAATGATTGCTGACTGGCACAACTGGCTTTAGGCTCGATTTCCGCCGCTTTCTCCAGTCCGTTCTACCTTCCTCTCCAAGAGGAGACCTCAGGCGAGGAGCGCGGGCTCCTTTCCCGAACAGCGGCTGGCAATCACGCTTAAACGGGATTCCGAAGGATTCAAAAGCCGACTTGAGATGCCTTGGAAAGTTTGCGACAGTTGGTTGCAACAGGAAATTCGTTTGCTTTTACGGAGTTTTAGATTTTATTTATTTTTAGAAAGAGTTCGTAAAACGAGTTAGTAAAACATCTAAAACTTTTATTGCATTTTCCACCATTCACTTGGCAACATAATCTTTTTTGCAGCCTTTCTTGGTTGGTCACGCAATGCTCCTCACCATAGCAGGTGTGAGTGGAAAAGAGTGTTCCGTGACAACTCAGATATTCCCACTTTACTTGGCGGCCGCCATTTTTGAAAATTGAAAAGAAAACAATGTGTTTAAAATAATATTTCACTAACAGTTTCCTCCTTTTGTTTTCCTATCAATGATCCTGAATTCATAATTATTAATTAAAACAGAAAGAAGCACTATCAATGGTGGTACTGAAGTAGTAGTTGAATATTTGCACTGTAGTTTTGTTATAAGCGATAAATAAATTATCGAGCTTTGGTTTGGATAACTGGGGTCGGTTTTAAAAATTTCTTCATTGACTTTATTTTTAAAACAAAATTCCACCCAAAATAAACTTGCATTCACTTCAAGTCCCAAGCTAAAAATACTGAGGGTAGTCAGAATTTCAGCCGTCTCTTCTCCCTTACCCATCCGTGGGTAAGGGAGAAGGGACGAGACGAGAACAGATGCTGAAATTCAGACTATACAGAGGGATGCCTCGGTATGGCTTGTACTAATTAATGATCCATCATGTTGTAGTATTAAGCTTTGCCTTCCAGCTGTATTTGCTGTAAAATTCTTTCTTGACTAATATTTTGAAAACTCAAGTCAGCAGAAAATTTCATGCATAAGTCAAGGTACGATACTGACCTAAATTAAAATCTGACAATTGAAGTAATTTTAATTTGATATTTCTTACATGTCTGGAACTATTCTGTCCAGTCTGTCCTGGGTGATAATCCAATGGGTCATGTGATCTCTTAGTACAAGTGGCATCTGAGTAAATATGACCGCCGCTAACTGTACATTTATCCTAATTTCTTTTCTGAAGCATTTCATATATATTCATTAAATAAGGGATTTATTATAGCTACTCCAGTCCTAAAACATATATTATTATCTGAACTACCACTATAATAATGGGCTGCCATACAACTAGGTATCGGATCCAGTCCAACAGCTGACCAAACAGGACGTGAGGGCGCTCCCACCTGGGGTCTAGTCAAGGAAAACATCCATGGAACAATTCTAGATTTCAACATTTGTTGCCTAGTCCAGAAGCAGGTACATGTACTGGTCATCATGTTTCAGATGCAATTCTGTCTCAAGAATTGGCAAATTCTGTGGAACATGGCATGTTTTTTTAATCAGTTGTAGTGCCAGACTTGTAAATAAATAATTTTGTGACCATCCTATTGTGCTGAACCTAAGGCCCAGGTCAAACGTCGAAATTCATGGGAGACGAACTAAACTGAGTGAATTAAGTTGATGATAAGTTAGATGTTTGACTCAACTGAGTTCGTCCGACTGAAATTAGATTGACCAACACGTTCTCTCCGTCTGAAGTTCACTGGTCGATCTAGTTTTACCCATTAAGATCGACTTAAATTACAATTTAGTTCATCTCATGTGAAGTTTGACATTTGACATGGGCCTAATGGATGACAAAAAAAGTCTTCTTTTTTCTGATCATGAAGAGGATTCATTTTTTACTGAACCATGAACTGTAAATTGTCCAAAACAAGTCACATTCTTTGCCATTTTGTTGAAAGGCAGGAGATGGTCAAAAAGTACAACAAATCTACCTAAAACTTTGCTGGAAACTTTGTGTACAGGGAGTTAGCTCATTAACACCAAGTGAAAAAAGGGAAGAGCAAGCTGCAACTGACTGATCCTTCAGCTCATAGAGTGTATTTAGCACACAGTGCCCACCTTCACCTACTCTTATTCCGTCTCTAACTGACTATCTCAAACAGTGCGCCTGAAGATTTAAAACAAGATGGTACTCCACCCACGTCTGATGTGACTTGTGCAGCAGCACATGCTAAATGGCTAGACTGAAGACGTGGCTGGGTAAAAAAATGCACTTGTTTTTCAAAAAAAAAAGTGACTCAATCCACGCAAAGCTATTTACTTACTTCTTTTAATTATTTTATTTTAAATCGTTTCTGTCGCCTTAACGTTTTTATTACTCATGCCACAATTTTCTTGTATTGTTTCTATGTAAATATTTTAGAGTTTTAGTCAGTGTCTCATTAGCATTCTTATAATCAATTGTATATATTTGGGTGCATGCAAAACTTTTACTTTTCAACTTGAAAATAACCGTCAAGCGGTCGAAACGTCGTCGCTTTTTAACATTAACTTTTTTAGTGAAATCCGTTTCTAAAAATTTGTTGATTCGAAAAAAAAAAAAATAGTGTATAATAAAAGGATACGGATTGCAGAACATCCTCTTGAGATCCACCTTCTCTTTGCAGTATGGACAAGTTTGCTTCTTTCCCACTATACACCAACCATGAATGCAGAACTCGTGGAATCTGCATTGAGTTTTGTCAAGAAAAATCATAAATTCAAGAGGACAATGGTTAAGATCAAACTGAACAAATTCAATCGGGAAGTTACATAGATTAATTATTTTGGTATGATGGAGATAAATTAAAATTAAAATTAAAACAAAATTTACAAAAAACACATCTTGTTCTTAAAGCAATGGATAAACAAAAGTAAGGATACAAATGGCCACAGGAGAGTTTATAAGTTTTCTCAGGCCCATTATCATCATCGTCATCATCATTATTTGACAACACAAGGTGTTGGCCGCATACAGCACAAATATTGGTTTCCAGGCTCCTACTTGGAAGGCCTCCTTTGCTTGTATACTAAACAAAGTCACAGACAAAAAAAATAATTTAATTAAACACCACATGTAAGTAACTTGCAGTCACAGGACTTAAACATCATTTTATGTCGACCAAACATTTTCCTTGCACAGATGATTGTAAAGTAATACCCAGACTAAAATGAGGCAGCAGTGACTAACTACAGTGCACAATACACATAAGGTGCTGAAATGTAATCCCACCACTTGGGTCAACGTCATAACAGACACAATGAACTCTCAGGATTTTACAAAGGAGACACAAAGAAGTCTAAGAATTTTACAATGGCCAATTTCCTCTGAGACGTGCCTGGAGGGAATCATGGTACAGTAGTTGCATTCATCAAAACAAATATCCAATCCAAGATCATGATGAAAACAGCTACCATGATTCTCTGCAGGTGCCTCTCATAGAGGAATTGGCCATTGTAACTTTTATTAACTAACGTCAACCACAGTTTGAGGGGTGTTGGGGTAAAAATCATATCAATTTGGAAGTTTTCAATCATTGAATCGTTGCATTTGTATTTAACTGTTAGGCAGCAAATAGTGCTACTAAGTGTTTCACAACACTTTTATTAATCAGAAATTACAATAAGCTTTGAGGTAAAAGAATGGCCTGAAACTTACACCTAGTTTTGATGCAATTTTATCTGCACATATTTCGGCAAAATCTCTGCCAAGTACACCAAAATAAAGTCCATAAAACAGCACTGTCACTCCAAACTCCATGGCAGTATCTGGTGCGATAGCAAACATCAGATTTACACCAAGCATGGTCAGACAAACAACCATGTATCCTAATATTCCCAAGCCATATGTTGCCTTGTGCACAAACAAAAACCACTTGTAAACTAGTCTGCAATGAAAACAAGGGTACAAGCGCATCATTAGCTTGAAAATGAACTAAACAAAGAACATGTTACCAATGACTGACAATGACGGATTTATTAGATAGAGGTCAAATTTCTTGAGAAACATGTGGCTTTTCTGTAACATAAAAAATAAAACTTAATTGACCACTCTCCCAGTGTGGGTTTTTCAGGGCCAATGGAAACAAACAATGAAGCAAATGTAACTTATTCTGATTTCCACACAAGTAACATAAAGCAAGAAGAGCAGGTTGACCACCAACACTTTTTTTTATCATGTTGTCCACCATGATGCATTCTTTTCTCCTTTTGGTGGACAGAGGCCCTTTGGGACTGTCTCCTGAGAAGAAACACAATGTCCCAAGTGGGCAAACCTATATGAACCTGGATTAATTGATCCAGGGTCCGGCATTCTAACCAGCATTACACAGTCAACTATAACATTTAAATTAGTAACAAGATCAAAATACCATTACCTAGGAGTACTGGGTGCAACAGGCTTCCGCGTAGACTTAAAAACAATGAAGCCAGTTAAAATAGAAAACATCACCCAGGCAGTCAGCATGCGCCAGAACTTGAGCTTGATATTGAAATAGAGAGGAATTAACCACATGCCAACCAGAGTCACAGCCTTGAAAAAACAGAATAGATTGCACTAGTAAGTAGTTAAGATAAACCACTGGACTGAAATGACCGTGGTTTTAACATGCTCTAAAGATTGATTAGCATACAAAGTTTTGTTTCATCTCAGTTTAAAATCATACATTGCAGCAACTGATTTAAAGTGAGTTTTACTCTCAAACGCATTAAATCGTGAACACCTAAAACATGTCTGGAATGACATTGTGTTATAACCAATCACAGTGTTCATGGTTTGACAGCTTGACAGTTTGACACTGACTGATTTTTAAACAATATAGCCTAATCAAGATAACCTGACTAATTACGGCTATTCTTCTTCGATGAATAGTGCTACGTTTTGGTTGTCTGAGTAGGAAACAATACTCGTGAACACGGCGTACACGGGGGATTACATGATTGACAGTCGAGTTGACAGGCCTGCATGAAGTAACACATGCTCTCTTTCTCTTTTCTAGCTTATTTGCATTTTCCCGTGCGACGTTTTTCAATGGGCACGATTCTGTGATAGTTTTGCTGTGGTTGTTGTTGTCTTTTTTTTCACCTGGAATGATTTGTAGTAGTGCTTTTTCCACTTTACCAGAAGAACCTGTGCTACTATTAGAGTAGAAAACAAAATAAGGATCATCTCCATGTGCATGGCTTCATGTCCTTTGTGTTTGGCGTGTAGCTTCTCATGTTCTATCCTACAAAAAACATACAAAAACATACAAAAAAAAAAAAGATTAGCCTGCATAGTGCACTGGTTAGCCTGTTTACAGTTAGTTCTCAGCAATGTATTTGTAATGGTAACACCATGTAAAAGGAAAATTTTCCGACTGCCAACACAGAGCATTTTAAAAACGCTGTTCAACTGCCAGACATCAATACACAACAGTTATTATTATTATTTATTATTATTTTTTTTTTTGTAAGGTAAGGTAAAGTCTGCATACGAGCCAAGTGGCCCATCAGGCCGGAGCTTATCCCGGTTTCTGTAGCATGAAGCGACTAGGAGTATTTCTACTCCCCCCTGGATGGGATGCTAGTCCA
>Ga0126339_10004741_pt1 | contig 10100 bp, 8 predicted proteins | sample OrbTmetagenome_2_FD_92532 | JGI IMG/M metagenome (GOLD analysis project Ga0126339, IMG submission 92532) | Coral microbial communities from Petempiche,Puerto Morelos, Mexico - Orbicella T R C metagenome | ecosystem: Host-associated > Invertebrates > Cnidaria > Coral | place: Petempiche,Puerto...
GCCACAGCCGGAGACCGCCGAGCCGGCCCCCGCCCCCACAGTCGTGACCGTCGAAGGCGACCTGGGACCCGCCATGGCCCTGGCCGATCTGGCCGAGGAGGCCGGCTTGACCGTCGTTCGCACCGCGGACACGGTCGCCAATGCCTTGGAAAGCTGCCTGCGCCTGGACGGCGGGGCCGTGTTGCGGCTGACCGACGGCGGACTGGCCACCGCCGCCGCGCGAACCGAGGACGAACTCGACCTGATCACCTTCGACCTGGCGCTCGACTATGCCGCCGCCGAGCGCATCGCCCTGGCACCCGCCGATCAGGCAAGTCCGGCAGCCTTGCGCGCCGCCACGGGGTTCTTCCAGGCCCTGGGCAAGACCGTGTCGATCCTCGACGACGTGCCCGGCCTGATCGTCTTCCGCACCGTCTGCATGCTGGCCAACGAGGCCGCCGACGCCGTTAACCAGGGCGTGGCCGATCCCGCCGACGTGGACACCGCCATGCAAAAGGGCGTGAACTACCCGCGCGGACCCTTGCGTTGGGCCGAGTCGCTGGGGCTGTGGCGGGTGCTGGCGGGGCTTGACAAGCTTTACGACGTGTACCGCGAGGACCGCTACCGAGCGTCCCCCTTGTTGCGTCGCAAGGTCCTTGGGGAGACTCGGTTTCATGGATGAGGCCGCGCGCCAGGCCCTGGCCGAAGCCACCGCCCGGGCCATGTATCCCCGCGATCACACCACCCAGCACCTGGGCATCGTCATCGAGGAGGTCCGTCCCGGCTACGCCCGCGCCGCCATGGAGGTGAAACCCTTCATGGTCAACGGTCACGACATCCTGCATGGCGGCATGTGCTTCACCCTGGCGGACACCGCCTTCGCCTACTGCTGCAACAGTCATGACGTGGTGACCGTGGCGAGCGCCTGTTCAATCTCCTTCCTGGCGCCGGGCAAGCTGGGCGATCGGCTGGTGGCTGAAGCCACTGAGGTGATCAAGGCCGGCCGCGCCGGCGTCACCGACGTGACGGTGCGCACCGATGCCGGCAAGGTCATCGCCCTGTTCCGGGGCAATTCCCGCAGCTTGTCTGGCCGAATCACCCAGGGAGAGGAACCTCCGCTATGACCGACGCCTTTCTGTGCGACGCGATTCGTACGCCCATCGGTCGCTACGGTGGGGCGCTGGCCGGTGTGCGCACCGACGACCTGGGCGCCTTCCCGCTCAAGGCTCTCATGGCGCGCAACCCCAAGGTCGATTGGGACGCCGTGGATGACGTGATCTATGGGTGCGCCAACCAGGCCGGCGAGGACAACCGCAATGTGGCCCGCATGGTGGCGCTGCTGGCCGGCCTGCCGGTGACCGTGCCGGGAAGCACCGTCAACCGGCTGTGTGGCTCCGGCATGGACGCGGTGGGCATGGCCGCGCGGGCGATCAAGTCCGGCGAGGCGGCGTTGATGATTGCCGGCGGCGTGGAAAGCATGAGCCGCGCCCCGCTGGTGATGCCAAAGGCCGAAACCGCGTTTTCCCGCGCCGCGACGATCTTCGACACCACCATAGGCTGGCGATTCATCAACCCGCTGATGCACACGTCTTACGGCACCGACTCGATGCCCGAGACCGCTGAAAACGTGGCCGAGGCGTTCGCCATCACCCGCGCCGATCAGGATGCGTTTGCACTACGCAGCCAGCAGCGCACCGCAGCCGCCGTGACCGGGGGCCGCTTGGCCGAGGAACTCACTCCGGTTGCCGTACCCCGGCGCAAGGCCGAGCAGATCGTTGTCCAAACCGACGAGCACCCGCGCTCGGACACCACGGCCGAGGCCCTCGCGATGCTTAAAGGCATCGTCAAACCGGATGGCACCGTGACCGCCGGCAACGCTTCCGGTGTCAACGACGGCGCGGCTGCCCTGATTCTGGCGAGTCAGGAGGCCGCCGCCCGTCATGGTCTGACACCCCGGGCTCGCGTGCTGGCCATGGCCACCGCTGGCGTACCACCGCGCATCATGGGCGTGGGACCGGCTCCGGCCACGCGAAAAGTGCTGGCGAGCGCCGGCCTTCGTGTGGCCGACATGGACGTGATCGAGGTGAACGAAGCCTTCGCCAGCCAAGCCCTGGCGGTGCTACGCGACCTGGGCCTGCCCGACGACGCCGAGCACGTCAATCCCAACGGCGGCGCCATCGCGCTGGGCCACCCGCTGGGCATGTCCGGCGCGCGGCTGGTCATCACGGCCCTTCATGAGTTGCACCGCCGTCAGGGCCGGTACGCCCTGTGCACCATGTGCATCGCCGTCGGTCAGGGCATCGCCTTAGTGATCGAGCGGGTTTAGGGCCTGTTGACAGTCGAGGCGCGGTCACGGCGGGCCGAGTGTCAACAGGCCCTAGACGGCCGGCCGCCAACGTGCTTTGTCCCAATGATCACACGCGCACAACAGACCGCCCGCAAGGGCGCCCCGGGGGAGGGAAGCATGGACCTGACCAAGCGTCCGCTTGAACATGAATTGGATCCCATCGAGATCGCCACCCGCGACCAGATCGCCGCCGTGCAGACCCGGCGGATGGCGTGGAGCCTGCGGCACACCTACGAGAACGTGCCCCACTTCCGCGCCAAGTGCGAGGCGCGGGAGGTGCATCCCGATGACTTCCGGACGCTGGACGACCTGCCCCGCTTCCCCTTCACCACCAAGCAGGACCTGCGCGAGACCTATCCCTTCGGCAGCTTCGCCGTGCCCCTGAGCGAGGTGGTGCGCATTCATGCCTCGTCGGGCACGACCGGCAAGCCGACCGTCGTGGGCTACACCCGCGCCGACATCGACCTGTGGGCCACGGTGATGGCGCGCTCCATCCGCGCCGGTGGCGGACGCCATCACAGCCGGATTCATGTCTCGTATGGCTATGGCTTGTTCACCGGTGGCCTGGGTGCCCACTACGGCGCGGAAAAGTTGGGGGCGACGGTGATTCCCATGTCCGGCGGCCAGACCGAGAAGCAGGTTCAACTCATCCGGGACTTCCAGCCCGACATCATCATGGTCACGCCGTCCTACATGCTGGTCATCGCCGACGAGATGGAGCGCCAGGGCGTGGAGCCGCGCACCTGTTCGCTGTCCATCGGCCTGTTCGGCGCCGAGCCCTGGACCGATGAAATGCGTGGCCAGCTCGAAAGGCGGCTGGGTATCGACGCCGTCGACATTTATGGGCTGTCGGAGGTCATCGGCCCCGGTGTGGCCCAGGAGTGCATCGAGACAAAGGACGGTCTGCACATCTGGGAAGACCATTTCTATCCGGAGATCATCGATCCGGAGACGGGCGCGGTGCTGCCCGATGGCGAATTGGGCGAGTTGGTGCTCACCAGTCTGACCAAGGAGGCCATGCCCATCATTCGCTACCGCACCCGCGACCTCACCCGCCTGATGCCGGGAACCGCGCGATCGATGCGGCGCATGCAGAAGGTCACCGGGCGGTCGGACGACATGCTGATCATCCGGGGCGTCAACGTGTTCCCCAGTCAGATCGAGGAGTTGTTGCTGCGCGACGAGCGCCTGGCGCCGCACTATCAGTTGGAAGTGCGCCGCGACAACCACCTCGACACCCTGACGGTGAAGGTCGAGATCCGCCACGGCCTCCAGGATGACAGTGCCCGCGCCGGCGCCGCGAAGGCCCTTCAGCATCACATCAAGTCCTACATCGGCATCTCCAGCAAGATAGAGATTGTCGACGAAGGCGGGATCGAGCGCTCGCAGGGTAAAGCCAAGCGGGTGGTGGATCTACGAAACCTGGGGTAGGTTGTGGCCAGGAAGGGCCTGGGTGCGCCCGCGCCCCAGCCCCTCGCCCGCTCAGCCGGCAGCAGATGACCTGTCCATCAGACGATTGTAGCCGCCAGCGAAGTAGATCAGCGGGCGCTTGTCTGGATGGCAGCGGAGGGAGGTCACGACGCCGATGATGATGTCATGGTCGCCACCCGGGAACACCGACTCCGTGCGACACTCGACGACCGCCAGGGAATCGGGCAGAACGGGACAACCATTGCTGCCCGCTTCCGACTCCAGCCCAGCGAACCGCTCCGCGCGCGGCCCCGCGAATCGCCGCGACAGGGCTTCCTGGTCCTCGGCCAACACACTCACCGCGAAGGGACCGGTCTGGAAAGCGGCCAAGTCATGACAGCCCTTGTTCAGGCAGACCAGAATCATGGGGGGATCCAGAGACAACGACGCGAAGGCGCTGACCGTCAGGCCGACCGGGGCGCCTGTGGCGTTTCGTGCGGTGACGACAGTCACCCCAGAGGCGAAGCGACTCATGGTCTTGCGGAAGGATTGTGGATCGAGTGTCATACAATGGACCCCGCGCGCGGAACCGTCGGTCTCGAAATGCTGGTCTCGGATCATATCAGAAGGGGCAACGGCACGACCGTTCACCATGCCACGGACCGGCTTCGACCATGGGCGAGGTCTTTACCGTATCGCACGGCAAGCGCCAATGTTTGATTTTCTTTGGCGGAATTGGGATGTTCAGGTATCCCCGATCGGGGGCCGGTCACCGGTCGGTCGGATGACCGCCTTGGCGGCGACCCTGCCCGCCCAAGGGGTGGTCATCGTCGGGCGGGTGTCAATCCTTGGCGAACCATGAAACGGGTAAAGGACTCCGATGCTCGTCATCATTGGCACCATTGTGGTTTCTGTCAGCGTGTTGGGCGGCTACGCGCTCCATGGCGGACATCTGTACGTCCTGTGGCAGCCTTACGAATTCCTGATCATCTTCGGGGCCGCCTTCGGCGCGTTGGTTATCGGCAGCCCGAAAACGGTGTTGGTCAACATCCTCAAGGCGATCGGCCCGATGATGAAAGGGCCGAAGTACAAGAAGGACAGCTACATGGAGCTGTTGAGCCTTCTTTACTCCTTGTTCAAATTGGCCAAGACAAAGGGTGACCTCGCCCTGGAAAGTCATGTGGAGAAGCCGGAAGAGAGTTCGCTGTTTCAGAAGTTTTCTGGTTTCTCGTCCAACCATCACAATCTCGAATTCCTCTGCGACTACCTCAGGCTTCTCACACTCGGCACCAACAACGCTCATGAAGTCGAAACCATCGTCGACTCCGAGATTGAAGCCCACCACAAGGAGAACCACGCCGTTTCCGAGGCCATCATCACCATGGCGGATGCCATGCCCGCGCTCGGAATCGTCGCCGCCGTGCTGGGCGTGATTCACACCATGGGATCGATCACCGAGCCGCCGGAAGTGTTGGGCAAACTCATTGGCGCCGCCCTGGTGGGCACGTTCTCGGGCGTGCTGCTGTCCTACGGGTTCTTCGCGCCGTTCGGGCGCGCCATCGCTACCGCCTACGAGGCCGACACCGAGTACTTGAATTGCATCAAGGCGGCCTTGCTGGCCCATATGCAGGGCTATGCGCCGCAGGTGTCCATCGAGTTCGCCCGCAAGATCCTGTCTCCATCGGTCCGGCCCACCTTCGCCGAAGTCGAGGAGGCCGTCACCAATCTATCCGAATAGGGACCAGAGTCCTCGGGTGGAGTCCTTTCACCGCCCTTTCACCGATTGTTCAGGGCCTCTTGGTAGGGTGGGGTGATGGTGTTCGGGACTCGACCCTCGGACCCGCCGGCCAAACCGGGGCGCGGATAGGGAGACCGGCGAATAAGAGGGCAGCATGGCCGACGAAAAAAGTCCGATCATCATCAAGCGCGTCAAGAAGGGTGGTCACGGACACCACGGCGGTGCCTGGAAAGTGGCCTACGCCGACTTCGTGACGGCCATGATGGCCTTCTTCCTGCTTCTATGGCTGCTGAACTCGGTCACGGAAGAACAACTCGAAGGCATCTCCAACTACTTCGCGCCCACCGCCATCTCGGCCAGTTCCAGTGGGGCCGGCGGCATGCTGGGTGGTCAGATTGTCGGCCAGGGTGCCAACCAGTCACAAACGTCCGCCAGCAGCAACCAACCCACCCTGCCGCCCCCCACCGTGGGCCTGGGCGGGCAGGACTTCACCGACCCCGCCGAGGGCCTGACGCTGGACGAGACCCAGCAGGACTTCCCCAGCGGCGAAGGCGAGAACATGGGTGACGGGCAGGGCCCGACCAGCGAGGGCGAAGGCGGTGGTGGCGGCGCCGCGCAGGCCGCGAATCAGGCCCAGCAAGACAGCTTCGACGACGCGGCCCAGGCCCTGCGTCAAGCGATCCAGGCGGTGCCGGATCTGAAAACACTCCAAGACAGCCTGATGATAGACGAAACACCCGACGGCTTGCGCATCCAGTTGACGGACCAGGATCGGCTGGCCATGTTCCCGGGTGGCTCGTCGGCCATGTACGAACACACCCGTGTGCTGCTGCGGCTGGTCGCCGAGGCCATCAAGGAACTGCCCAACGAAGTGATCGTCACCGGGCATACGGACAACGCCGCCTTCCTGGACCCCACGGGCTACAGCAACTGGGAGCTTTCGGCAGACCGCGCCCTGGCCAGCCGGAGGGTGCTCCTGGCGGCGGGCATCGACCCAGCGCGAATCAATGGCGTCATGGGCAAGGCGGATACCGACCCACTGGTGCCCGACGACCCCGCCGACCCACGCAACCGACGCATCGACATCGTGCTGCTAAGGGACGCGGCGCTGTTCGAACAGGCCCAGGACGAACGCGTGCCGACTCTGCCCAGCATCATCGACCTGGCCCCGGCGGAAAACCTGTAGTCGCGGCCCGAATTCCGGCACGCGTGGGTCGCCGCTCGCGACAATTGTCGACTTTGGGTCGCGGATGATGCGCGGGATCTGGAACGGAACCGCAAAGGCTTGGCGTGCGCATCCGCTCGGGCCATATTTTGGGTCCGGACGCCTTTCAGGCGTCCAAGGGGTCCATTCGGTGCCACGACGCGGTGCCGGCATGGATCGACCACCCGACGCGAGGCACGCCTTGCCGTTTTCGTCGGGCGGTAGAAATCAACAGTCCGTTAGAGTCACCATGAGCGCGCGGGGCGAAGCGGACGAAAGACGCCCATCCGCCGCTGGATTGATATGAGGTCGGCCGGTCATGGAGCAGACGCCGCTCAAGCGACCGCAGTTCTTTTTTACCACCGCCCCCATGCCTTGCCCTTATCTGGAGGGCCGGCTTGAGCGGAAAATCGTGACCGATCTGGCCGGCGCCGATGCCGACATGGTCCACGACGCCCTGTCCCGCGCCGGTTTCCGGCGCAGCCACACCATCGCCTATGCCCCCGCCTGCCCTGGCTGCCAAGCCTGCCTTCCGGTGCGAATCCTGACCCACGAGTTCGTCCCCGGTGGCACCTTGAGGCGAATCTGGAAGGCCAACACCGATCTGCGCGTGGACATGGTTCGCCCCGTAGCCACGGCGGAGCAGTACCAACTGTTCTCGCGATACCAGCAGCGCCGTCATGGCGACAGCGACATGGCGCTGATGGGCTTCTTCGATTACCGGTCGATGATCGAGGACAGCCCCATTCAGACCGTCATCGCCGAGGTCCGCGACGATCATGGAGCCCTGGTCGGCGCGTGTCTGCTGGACCGCATGGTGGACGGCTTGTCCGCCGTCTATTCGTTCTTCGATCCCGATGCACCGACCCGACGCAGCCTGGGCACATACATCGTGCTCTGGCTGATCGACCAGGCGCGGGCCGAGGGCCTGAGCCACGTGTACCTGGGATACTGGATCGAGAACAGTCCCAAGATGACCTACAAGAAGCGCTTCCGGCCGCTGGAAGCCTTCGGCCCCGAAGGTTGGTTCCGCCTCGACACGTGACCCGGCGGCGGGTCAACCGGCCGCCGAATCCATGGCCTGGGCCAGGCGATGCGGTCGCGCGTCGCGGAGGACCTGGGCCACGGCCCGGAACCCCGGATGATCGGCCAGCGTTTCGACGGACACCGACAGCCGACGACACCAGTTGGGGTGCTCGTTCACCGTGCCCGGCACATTGATTTGGTCCAGCTCCCCCAGGGCATCTTCCAGTTGCAACAACAGGATCAGGCTGGGTGTCGCGGCAATGAACCGGTGAATAGCCTCCGAGAGTGGTTCGGACAGCGACTCCCCGGACCCGTCATCAGCCACGTCCATCCCCGCGTCCCGCAGAGTGGACAGAATGCGTGCCCTGTCGACCGCGCGGGCCTCCTGTTCCCGGTCAAAGACCTCTGGGGAGGGAAACAGGTTCAATGCCTGTTTCACCTCCAGGTCGTGCCCCGTCCAATAGCCGCGGAGCGTGGGAAGATCATGAGTCCCCACCGCCACCACCGCCATATGAGGATATTCGCCGGGCGCCTTCAGCGACTGGTCGAGGTGGCGCTCAAACACCATGAGCCGATAGGATAGGATGTTCTCTTGGTGCATGCGCTCCCGGAAACCGTCAGGCACGGTGCCCAGGTCCTCGCCGACCACGACGCACTGGTTGCGATGGCTCTCGAGGGCCAAGACCGCCAGCATTTCGTCGAAAGGATAGAACACATAGCCCCCATCGCGGGCGCCACCATGACTGGGAATCCAGAACATGCGCATCAGCCCGAGCACGTGGTCGATCCGCAACGCGCCGGCGTGACGCATGCTGGCGCGCAGCACGTCCACGAACGCGTCATAAGCGCGTTCACGCAGGCGCACCGGGTTGAGCGGCGGAAACCCCCAGTTCTGGCCCTTGAGGTTCATGGGGTCGGGCGGCGCGCCCACGGCCACGCCATCCACCACCAAGTCCTGCTGCAACCAGGCATCGGCTCCGGTGGCATCGGCACCTAAAGCCAAGTCGTGATACAGCCCGACCGGCATTCCTGCGAGGCGTGCCTCCTGCGTGCAGCGGCAGAGCTGTCGGTCGGCCTCGAACTGAAGATACTCGTAGAACGTGACGCGCGGTTCGTGGGCCTCGGCGAAGGTGGCGACCGAGGGCGCGTCCGGGTGATGGTAGTCGCGCGGCCAGTCCCGGTACGACAGACCGTCCCCTTCGAAGACCTCGGCCATGGTCTGGTAAATGGCGAACAGCCGCAAGGGTCGTCCCCGGGCGGCACGAAACGCCTGGAAGGCGCGATCACGGTCGGTGTCGCGCCCCAGGGTCCGCGCCCGGAAGGTCTCGTACAACGCCTCCAGCACCGGCCACTTGGCGGCATGCACCCCGATATGATCGATCAAGGCTCCCTTGGCCAGGACCTCCAGACGATCGCGAAACCCGGGAGTCTCCAGGATCGCCATGGCCGGATCGCTGTCGGCCAACTCCGGCACCGAGGGAATGTGAATATACAGAGGGTTGAGAAACAACCGGCTGCTGGGCGAATAGGGGCTGGCGTGCCCCGGACGGGTGGGGAACAGGGCATGCAGCGGGTTCAGGCCGACGACACCGGCCCCCTCGCGCGCGCTCAGGGCCACCAGGTGACGCAGATCGTTGAAGTCGCCCATGCCCCAGTCATCCTGACCGCGCAAGGCATAGACCTGAACCGAAGGCCCCCACAGCCGCTCACCCTCGACCAAGGCTTGCGGAAGATAGCAACGCCAGGGAGCGACGATGACGGTGATCGTGGCCGGCTCCATCCCCTCCACCGAAACCGTGAGGCGGTGATAGCCCCAGGTCACGGCCAGCGGCAGACCGAGAGACAGGCGCAGGTATCGGGTCCCGCCCAGCGTGGCATCGCCGGCAATGGCTCCCTCCCCCAGCGGAACTGTGCCCGCATGAGCCGGATCCCCTGGCCGGGCCGACACCGTCGGGTCCGGGGTCCACGACCAGGATAGGCTCCGATCGCGCGCCTGCTCTGGAACCGACACCACCAGGGGCACATGGTCCAGCCCCTCGACCTCACAGCGCAGCACCAGACAGGGCGGCGCCAACCGACTCCAGGCTTGCCAATCCATGTCGCGCAGGCTGTCGTCCACCTGCCCATCGTCGCCGGCGGCCATGCCCATACCGGCCAGGAAGGTGCGTTTGGTGGCCTCGGGCACAACGGCATGGGCGCCGAAAGCGTCCCAGTACTCGGGCGACACCCCGGCGCGCCGGGCCAACGTTTCCAGCGAGTCATCATGACTCATCGGGATCTCCCTCTTGCGGGCGGGGGGCAGAGGCTTGATGTGATGTCCGGGTGATATCGGCGGAGTCCTCGCTGACGGCGCTGACACGCTGAAACAGCATCAGGGAGCGTCCCACCATCTTGCA
>Ga0126339_10004743_pt1 | contig 10098 bp, 4 predicted proteins | sample OrbTmetagenome_2_FD_92532 | JGI IMG/M metagenome (GOLD analysis project Ga0126339, IMG submission 92532) | Coral microbial communities from Petempiche,Puerto Morelos, Mexico - Orbicella T R C metagenome | ecosystem: Host-associated > Invertebrates > Cnidaria > Coral | place: Petempiche,Puerto...
AAATAAGTTTTTTTTTTTGTTTTTGTATTGGGTGGGGGGGGGGTGGGTGTTGTTGGGGGGGGGGGGGGGGGGGGGGGGGGGGGGGGGTTGGCTGGAGCGGGTACTCCCAGAAAAGTTGGGTGGGAAGCGCGGTCTGCTTCCCCACACCCTTACCCTATTTATGTCCAAAATCTGCGATTTTTGCTACCCTATTTAAGACCGTTGCGGCTGGCACAGTTGCCCTGTACATAAGTTATGAAGGGCTTTTGTTGACGGTCTTATTGATAATGCTGAAAAAGTAGCTTCTTCTAAGAAACACACCCAATTCAAGACTAGAGTGCTAAAACCATACCCTATTTATAACCAAAATGGCTGAATCGAAAAACCCTACCCTTTGGGGCCGTACATACCTATATGGCCATATAAGAGAGTACCCCCCCCCCCGGCCCTCTCTCACTCGCAAGCTTAAAATTTCACTTATCTTTACTGTTCTCATCAACCATCCAAGGTACCATTCTTTATTCTTTCAATGTGTGTCCTTGACAATGCATTTACTTCTATTGGAAAAATCAGTTAAGAAGTGTTTATAAATCACAGAAATCACAGTTGAAATAATGAGAGTTCCTAGGTCAGAATGTACGGTGGATTAAGTTAGAAGAACAAGCCATTGTTAGTTAATTCTTTCAGTGTTCCGTATTCAAGCATGCCGCATTGATCACTTTTGCAATTGGAACAAATAGTCTGACCTTGGCAATGAGAGAAAGAGCCGCTTTTTTCCATTGTTTGTGTCTCACACTTGATTAGTTTCAATAGCGATAACAGTACTATCCGCTGATACAACACGCACACATTCCCGTTCGCATCCGTGCGTCGCGTAAACTTGGCATTGGGGCGCATCCCTGTCGCAAAACCAACAAGAATATGTTGCCGATAGATTCGACAGCCGATATCCTGCTTCTGGTACTCCCGGTACTTTCCTTTACTTTTTTTTGTTTTCTTATTTACGGAAGGGAAGGAAAACTGAATTATCCACCAGGGCCGTGGGGCCTTCCTATTCTTGGAAATCTACCTCAGCTTGGTTCTACGCCACACATTGCATTAACCGAGCTTGGCAAGGTCTACGGAGATATGTTTTCCGTGAGGCTTGGTTCACGGGAAGCAGTTGTTTTAAACAGCGGAGAGGTGGTTAGACAAGCCCTGTTACAAAACTCTCGACAATTCTCCGATCGACCACCGATGTCCGCGTCTGCAATACGAGAAGTTCGGAAATTCAGCATTGTCTTCGGAGAATACTGCCCCGCTCATGTTCTCAAGAAGAGGTGCGCCTTAAAAGCAATTCACCAAGTTGTGCTCAACAACATGGGACATTTCAACAAAATCGTTCACGATGCATTTCTGGATTTCAAAGCAGACCTGGTCAACAAAGAAGTGCAAACCTTCAAGCCGTCCATTCACCTTAAGTTAGCTGTTATAAAAATTATCTTTAACTTCACTTTCGGAGAGGGGCCTCGTAATCAGCAGCTCTCGAAGGAGCTGCAAAAACTTGTAGTCGACTCTGACGAATTTACCGAAAGCAGTGCTGCTAGCGGTCTAGTGGATTTTCTTCCTTGGGTTAAACCCTTTGTTCGGAAGCAGATTGCTACAGTGGAACACTCAGTGGAAGTGCTGATTGATTTCGTGGACAAGGTGTACACTTCCCGTAAACAGAAAGCTGCGAATGACTCTTGTATTGCATTTTGCGTCACGAAGCTCTGGGAAGAAAAGGCAAAGAGGAAACCTAACGAGGACGTAAACATGAATTTAGAGGTGGAAGAACCAAGCGATCTTTCCTATTCATCACCAAAAGGCAAACCAGTCGACAATGGCGACGAGGAAATTGTCAAAATGATATCAACTGACGTGTTTGGCGCTGGCCTGGAGACGGTTTCCAATGCCCTAAGCTGGGCCATGGCTTACATCGTAAACAGCCCGAAGATTCAGCAAAGCCTGCATCGAGAGTTGGATAGCGCTGTTGGGCGGCTCCGCCTTCCTACCATCCAAGATAAGCCAAAGATGCCTCTTCTACAAGCTACAGTGTTGGAGGTTCTTCGCATTACTTCCTTGGTACCACTTGCTTTGCCTCATCAAACCTCAGAGGAAACAAAACTATGTGGGTACACGATCCCAAAGGCCACACTAGTCATTGTCAATCTGTGGGCAGTGAATCATGACCCTCGCGTGTTTGAGAACCCACACGTGTTTAATCCTTACAGATTCTTGAATGAGGACGGAGAGCTCTGCCAAAAGAAGACCAAGTTCCAGCTGCCTTTTTCGATTGGAAGTCGTCGCTGTCTTGGAGGCACGTTGGCTAAAGCAGAGATCTTTTTGCTGCTAGCTTGTTTATTGCAGCACTTTGAGTTTTCCAGCGCCACTGGAGGTAGCGTTGATTTGGAAAGTCATTTTGGACTCACTTTACGTCCAAAACCTTTCAGTGCTTGCGCTCGTCTTCGCTGAAAAGGGGGACCTAGCAATGTTATGTCTCACGCTTCATTGCTCAGCTCTACGATTCAGAAGCACTGCTCAAATAAACCATCTATACTGTAAAATAGTGTCAGTTACCAAGGTTTTTTCTACTAGTCAAAAATGCGAGAAAGAGTCAGGACTGAGGCGTATACTATTTTATTATCACTGTTATTTACATAATAATATATTTCGCCACGGTGGTTTTTAGTAAAAAAAATATATAATTTTGCATTATCACATTCTCCAAGCCATGTAACTGTGGGTCAAGGTGACTATAGTTGAATGACATTTCAAACTGCATTTGCCGTGGTTTATAGTCACTGGAGCTTTCTATTTAAACTTAGGAAACTTAAATCTATAGAGTATAGCCAAACATGTTTATTTTTCTTCCTTGTATTCATAATAGGTACAACCAATCTTATGGATCAGTCTTGATGGCGATCTGTGACAGCGCTTCGGGCTAGGATCCAAGACAAAATCAACATCTGTGAGACGTATAAAATCTATTTTACACTGGATAGGTAGTATCTGTAGTTGGTGATATTGTTAATTTTCTCACAGTTTTTCTGGTTCAAAGGAAACAAGGCGTCGAAGTACAATGGAAAAGATCACGAAAACGCGACAGTGTTGTATTATAAAAAATTTGGACCTCCATAGGAGGTGTGTCATTCACGCGTAAGCACGTCACAAACACTTGGAGTTGTTTGTCACCGATTTCAGTTGTCTCGGTCAAGGTGACTGGGCTTGCTTCACTGACTTTACATCGAGCATACTTGAAATAGTCTACAGAGGTTCGAACTCTCCAGCAAAATGTGGCGTAATAGATGAAGAGCAGTGAAATTGTTTTTCTTCAGTTTCGATACAAAGAAAAGGCATCTATTACAAAGAAAAATACAAACGTTGGCTGCGGCGAGAAGAAAGTGACAAAAACGAAAATCAATAATCAGGAAAAGCGATAGGTCTTAGCAACTAGATTACGTTGTGTTGGCCTTGAATTTAAGTTCTTAACAAACAAGATTTTCTCTTGACCTTAAAAACCTTAGGAAGAACGCTTTAATCGGGCTAGAAGTTTTTTTGTTATATTTTATTATATATTGTTATATTTTTGTTAACTCTCACTCTCATAGGAGTAAATAAGCACCAGTTATTTTTCGAACTAATGCAAAATAATTACCGAGTTAAAAAGCACCGATTATACGATCGATATTCCTTGACCTTGTTATTAACTTGTTATTGGTAGTCAGCTATTGTAACATTGTATTATTATAACAATAGAAGCAGCGAGGTACACCCTGTCTCATTCGATTGTGTGCAGATAACTAAATGCACAGTGCGCTTACTTAATGTATTTTCTTATAATCTGAAAAGCGACCTGAAGCGATGTGGAGCTTCTTACGGAAAGTACGCTTTGTCCATCGCGAACAAAACGAAGTCAGTTGAATCATTGTTACTTTAGAAAAGTATGCTCCTCCATAGCGGACTGTATCCATCCCATTCATTTGTGATCAACAAATGTCATCAAAAACAACACAATATTGATTGTATTATTTAAGTGGGACTCACAATTCAATAAACACTACATACTCTAGATTGCTAAACCACTTGGAAAGAGTGGAATAATTAACAGCGCTTCCAAACCGTTTTAAGTCTTTTAGCACTTTTTTGTTTAGGAGCTCTGCTTTACACGTGTTGAATTCGCCGATTGTTTTGATCGTCAAATATATTCTCGTCCCTTTCAACATTTCAACATTATGGACGCATATAATTGGGGACATGTATGCATTAGGGCGTTGGCAAATAGAAAGTCATTCTGACTCCTTCCTTTAATACGACTTGAATCGTACAGTTACGGCACAAAAACTAATAGAAGGCAGTAAATTGCCTAGTTATTACACTACATCATGTTCTTTGTCTTCGTTCTTTAAGCCCCAAACACCCTAATCTTCCTAATTTCAATCTCCAAGACAGGAGCAACTTGTTACACTGACGAGCTGTTGTTCTCAGAACATGTATCATGGACCATTTGTCAGTTAATTAATTTTGGACGTAATTTGTCAATTTTTATTTTCTTCCTTGAAAAGTTGAATTTATAATCGAAAAAACCATTCTCATGGATCATGTTAGCGAAATCCGGACGCCTTCAGGTTGGAATTCAAGACTATATTAACATTTAAAAAACGTGTAAAATCTATTTCACGCATGAGTAAGTAACAAACACTTAGAGTTGTTTGTCACCGCGGATTTCAGTTTTCTCGGTCAAGGTGACTGGGCTTGCTTGACTGACTTTACATCGAGCATATTTGAAATAGTCTCCAGCAAAATGCAGCATAATAGATGAAGTGCAGTGAAAGTGATTTTACGATTTTATTTTACGTTTACTGTGGCGAAAAGAAAGTGACAAAAACGAAAATCAATCCTATAGCTACTAAATTATGTTGGCCTTGAATTTAAGCTCTTAACAAAAAAGATTTTAGCTCTTGGCGTTGAAAACCTTATGAATGAATGCTTTAATCGAGTTGAAAGTTGTCTTTTGTATTGGGTGGCCTATAACAATGCATGACATTATCTGATTTTCCACTTTCACACAGTAATAACTTTCGCCTGCTCTAAATCTCGGAAAAAAACGAACTCTTGTTTTCTCATAGGAGTAAATAAGCACCAGTTATTAACAGCACTAGGAAACATTTTTTCCATTCAAAACAATTACCGTGTTAAAAAGCACCGAATGTACGTCAATTACCTTGACCTTGTTCCTTACTTGTTTTGTGTAGTCAGCTATTGTAACATAGTATTATTATAACAATAGAAGCAGCGAGGTAACCCGTGTCTCATACTATTATGCACAGATAAATGCACAATGTGCTTACTTGTGGATTTTCTTATAATCTGAAAAGCGACCTGAAGCGATGTGGAGTTTCTTATGAAAAGTACGCTTTGTCCATCGCGAACAACAAGAAGTGAAATCATTGTTACTTTATAAAAGTACGCTAGTCTATCCATCCCATTCATTCGTGAGATCAACAATTGTAATCAAAAACAAGACTGATTGTATTATTTAAGTGGGACTCAGAATTCAATAAACAAAACATACTCTAGATTGCTGAACCACTTAAAAATAATGGAATAATTGACAGCGCTTCCATGCAACTTTACGCTTTTGGTACAATGAGGCACAAGACATGCAAACATTTTCTGGAGTAAAGTTCTTTTTCATAAGTTGCCCTTGTTACATGTTTTGAATTCGCCAATTCAGTGTTACGATCGCCAATGTTTTTTGTCACTTTCTACATTTCAACAGTATGGACGCATATAATTGGGAACATGTATACATTAGGCGTTGGCAAATAGAAAGTCAACTTGACCTCCTCTTTTAATACGACTTGAATCATGTAGTTACCACGAAAGCTTGAGTTCGCGCCGGATCAGAGAGAATAAAGAGCAAAAAATCAGAAAAACATCTTGCTGACCTACTAATAAAAGGCAGTAAGTTGACCGGTTATTGCAGCATATCACGTCTTCCTCAGGCCCCAAACACCCTGATTTCATTCTCCAAGACTGGAGTAACATGTTCACTGACTCTAGAACAGCTGTATTACAAAGTATAATACAGTATAAAGAGGCTAGGGCAATCTCTCTCTTCATATCACTAACAAAAAGGATTGAAAGCTACCAGCTGTTTATGCAGAATATTTCAGTCGAGAACTGCACGAAAAATAGACAAAATTATCATAATTGCCTCACGTTTACAAGGATAAAGTCACGAAAGACTTGTTTACGAACGTTTACGCTGTATGCTCGTGTTAATTAGATACAAAGCGACACCAGGTGAATCGAGTTAAGGCCAGTCCGTCCAAGGGCAAGACACGCGTTCCAGAACTAAAGATGTCTGTCTAAACAAAGTCACCCAGTCGGCGTCTTTCCGGCAAAAGCTATCCTACAGAAAGCCGACCATTGAAGCGAATTACAAAAGACAAGAGAGAGCCCCGTACCTTGTTATTGTAATCTCTGTAAGAATTTGAAATCGTCATTGCATGATTAGTTTGCTAGCGCCCAGTAGTCAAAGGGACCCTGATTTAGTGAGGTCTTGAGCGCTAGAGTACCACAAGACGAGTTGGACGAGTGTTTTCTCCAATTCTCATTGAATATCATCAATGCGTTCAAACATGCAAACGTTGAGTATGTTAGATCTGACATCAAACGAGAAAATGTTTTCTAATAGAACTCCTTTATGATCTGGTAGTCGTAAGTTAGCCGAGCACTCAAGCAGATTGCGCTGTTTCATGGCGGACAGAATTGGTTTATGCAAGTGAAAATATGAAAGATAATGGTTTATATAACAAACAAATCAAGACTATTTTTCTCTGGTAATGAGCTTCCTCAACTCTCGAGATCTGCCAGGGATACTTGTCTGCAAGGTGAGCTACGCAATGGGAGATCTAACTTAAAACTCAAGCGCGAATGGTTGAAGTCGAAGCTTTGTTTTGAAGACTGTCTCATTCTCTTACCATCCAGCGTGGCGGTTTCTGCACCATGTGACCAATTAATACAAAGGGCTCACTGCAGGGTAAAAAAAGACATTATACACTTGAAGGCCATGTCCACAAGTACTAATGCCTTTTCTTTTGAAAACGCATGCTTTTGGATGCATTTCACCCACCGTCGACTCTGATACGATAGAAACTACTCATCGGTGTCCAGAGTGGAGACATCTGAATACGGAGTCAGTCCTACATTATCAATGAGGATAGCAAAAAAAGGAGGCTTTCGGGAACGTTGACATCACGTCACATGCACGAATGACGGTTGTGGAGTTTTCTCATAGCGTATCAGCGTTTATGAACGTTTTAGCGTGGAGAGAGCATATTAACATGCTCTTCCATCGAGCCGTGTTTACTAAACTAATTAAATTATCTATCTGTACAGAATTGTTTTAAAAGCTATTGAAAAAACTATCCTTTATTACTAATTAGTATCGTTACTAGTAAATTTAATCTCGATTATATAAATGATTTAACAGAGCTAAGAGTTGGTTGTATCTTAGCGCTCAAAGGCAAACTGAGAGAACAGAACCGCGATATTGAAAACTTCGTTTGCCTGCTTCAGTAATCGTTCTAGGAACGAAGAAGTTGCATTTCGAATTTCTTAGATTATGTGAGTGAACACTAGATGTAGACTTAAAGAGAATTACATGTATTCAAACTAGTCGGAGAAGGATTATGGAGAGCCTTAAACAAAATAATTGCCAGTTGCTTAGAACGCCTTCACTTCAAAGAATAATCCACTCACTCTTGGAACAGATGCTCAACAACTCCTGAAGTTCATAAATATTTATGTTGCTCAAACGTTAACAAGGAAACCGCGAATTCAAAACATCTACCAGTGACACCCGCTTGCCTTAATCTATTTTGACATAAACTGCATAATCCAGCCGCAAAGGATGTCACAAGCCATACTCATGCAATAATCAGTTTGAAGAAGAAAACGTAAATTTACTGCCATGGCGAATTTGGAAAGCTGATACTTCGAGCGTTAGCACCTTCGTTGTTTGTAGTCGTTCTCCTGATCATCACTGAGCGTCAAGTGAACTGTTAAAGTAAAGTCAACACTAAAAGACGCAAACCTTCGAAAAATAGACTTAACTTTCAAATCGGCGCCTTAGTCCTCTACGAAAGCCGCGCGTTCCACTGATTTACATGTTCGTGTCTCTCGTTACCGTCTTTCCTCCGTCAGTGTAGCTCCTTACTTCATGTTCGTGAAAGAAAGGCTAACTCGAGAATAAGATCCAGGCAGGCTCACCACTCAGCAGGCAAGAGATATGGGAAGTGAGCCTCCTATTCACTTTTCCAGGGACGAGCCCGCTGACTGGCTAGCTCTCGAAACATCAGCTTCCGCATGAAAGTCAACTAAGTGTTTAACGTAACACAATTTAGAAACTAACGTTTCTCCCACTAACAAGCCAATGTTCCATTGAAGATGTCTCTCAGAGTTCTGTGTCTAATCGGTCATTGTTCAAAGTCTTGAAATTCTTTCCCCCCTTCGTAGCGTGGAATCATCAGATAGAAAATGATCACAGATAGACAAATAGCCAGGCCAGAAAGGTAGAAGAAAAGCCTGTCAATCACGGACGCGGCAAAATGCCACTTCTCTTTGTTTCCCACGTCGTTGTTTTTGTCGGTCACCATACGGCCATGAATATCGCCCATTTTGTCCGTCATTTCGTCCAGGTGTTCCTCTAGACAGAGAGAGTCCTCTGCACAGATTTGCGTTACCTGCATTCTAGTGTCATTCAGGGATTTGGTACCACCTTCTCTACACCCTAGAAGCCGATGAAAAAACTCGCTCCTCATCTTAGACTTTGATCTCGACATGCTGCCGTTGTCTCGCGGCTCAGCTGAATACGACTTCATCTTCATTCTCAAAAGCTTCGCCAAGCAGCCAAATATGAGCACTTTCACCCATGGCGTAATCTTTCTATCAGGTTCACTGTAGTGGTAAAGCCTTAGGGTAATCGACGTTCCCATCAAACAGAAGGCAACCTCAAACAGGATTACGATGAAAAACTTGCTGATCAGTGGCACAACTTCTGATGTTTGAGGAATGTTTTCCGTGAAGATCAGCATGTAGACAGTAAGGCCAAGCAAGAGAGTGATCACAAGAGCGATTCTTTCTCCAGAACCCGGAGGCAACGAGAAAGAGAACACTGTCAAAGTAGCCAGCAAAATACATGGTAGAATCAAATTCTGAACGTAAAACAACGGCCGTCGTCGAATGTGAACGCTAAAAGTTATGTCGACATAAGGATATTTGCAACAGCTGTATTTAACGACGTTTTTTGTGGCGTTGACGGAAACCAATGTCCACTGACCATTTCGGGTGTACTTTTTTAAGTCAGCGGTATTGCTCTTAAGAGCCAGATCCAAGTACTGACCGTTGTAGGTCCATGAACCGAACGTGAGTAAGCATGTTTGCTCGTCAAACGGAAAGAACGTTATGTCAATCTTGCAAATGGATTTTATTTCCGTCGGCGCAAACCATTCGTTTCGACCATCGTGATGCAAGATTACTTTGGTGTCGAAGTTGTACATCTCTCCTCCGACGCCGTTTATACTGAAAGAACACGAAAAAGCTTCAGAAAGAGTTCACGAGACACAAGTGCCTACTTTACAGGCTATCGTATAACACGAACGACGAAGTGACTGGGTGAGTGAGTGTTTTGACTGTATGAGTCTCACTGACAGACAGAGAGACAGATGTAAAGATAGCCAGCAAGACAGAGATTAGGTGATTGACTGCCTGACTGACTGTCTCGCAGGGGCTGGCTGACGGACGAACGCATGAACGAATGAACTGATCGATCGAATGACTGACAGACTAAGGTGGACTGAGTGATCGATTGACTGACTACCTGACCAAGTGACGACTATTCGACCAACCGGCTAATGGACTAACTAGTGAAGCACACAGACGACTAGACAGATAATTGATTGAGATGTTGAGAATGATTCGGTTAACAGAGTAGGCACTGCATCACTTGGTTGGAGACTGCTTTTGTCTGGGTCTGAAATTCGGACTGACTAACAGACAGACACAGACAGACAGACAGACAGACAGACAGAC
>Ga0126339_10004744_pt1 | contig 10098 bp, 6 predicted proteins | sample OrbTmetagenome_2_FD_92532 | JGI IMG/M metagenome (GOLD analysis project Ga0126339, IMG submission 92532) | Coral microbial communities from Petempiche,Puerto Morelos, Mexico - Orbicella T R C metagenome | ecosystem: Host-associated > Invertebrates > Cnidaria > Coral | place: Petempiche,Puerto...
ATTCCATGCAAGATGAAATGGGAAGGTGATCAAAAGTTGTTACAGAGGAGGGTTTGTATAATTATTCATTTCCATATTGAGAGATCTTCCAAACAATTATTTTAATTCTTAAAATACAGGGGATTTCTCAGTTGAGTTCCTTAGATGACAAGGTTGATACCAAAATGTACAATCTTGTCACCGTGTTTCTCCAGCTTTAAATTATTTTAAATTGGATGTTATTTACCACAATGTAAAACAGCTTGAATTGCAATAATACAGTAAGAAATGCGAAACAGCCAAGAGAGGTTCCCTCATATATAGGTTTGATTATCAGCGGCTGTTTGGTAAAGCAGTTCGCATGAGTCTAGAATTATGGTTTTTCTGGGACCAAATGAGCTGTCCTAAGGCTCGAATGTGTCTACATTTATCTAAAAATTGTTGCCATCTGTTTCTGACCTACAGGTAGTTACAACCACTATTTTGAACTCGTTTTGAATTTTCACAAACTCTGCAATTAAAACCTCTTGTAAGGATATTCTTGTTTATCAACCATGACCACGTTGGGAAGTACCAGCTAATCTAATTGGTTATATTTTTAAGCTCTTGTATTGCAGCCAGTAAAAGAGTGTGAAACATTTTCATCATCCAAATGAGAGATTTGCAGTTTTCAATCTCAAGCTTGTACATTATGTAGTTGCTGCCTTAGCTGTTAATCCAAGAATCTCTTCCATATATCTAGGGTAACTAGTTTTAGAATATATATAATTGCAGAGAATTCCATGAATGGTCATTTACACGTACGTCCCAGGCTTTATGCTAAAAGTCCACATAAGAGATCAGGAGCCCGTTTCTCGAAAGGCCCGGAAACTTTTCGGGCCCATAAAGCCATTTTTAGTTCATCTGTATTTAAAAACGGAGAAGTGCAAACGCCTGAAACTTCTTGTATGGAGAAAACCTCTGTTCACATTAAGAGCATGCGAATAAAACAGCTATGTAATCATAAGGTTCGAGATTTTGCTATGGCTTTCCGGGTGCGAACACTTCTCGGGACCTTCGAGAAACGGGCCCCAGGTTCTATTGTTTCAATCCATGGTTGTTAATGAGAGCCCATTTTTTTAAGCAACTCCAGCTGTGGCTCTTGAGGTGACTGCGTGGGAAGCTTTCACCCTATTATCGATGGTTGATATTGCAGAATGGAAGTTTGATCGCGTTGTCATCTGTTATATGTAATGTTTTAAATCAGCTATTATTAATACCGAAGTAATACAACAATAGCATGCAATATGAACATCAAGGTGGACTAGCATGTATTAGTTTAAGACCCTTTAATAGACCTTCATTAACGAAATGATATTGCCAAATTACACTGCGGTCAATTATCTTAGGAATATCTCTGAAATCAAAAATACTTGCGAGGATTCCGAAGTTCATGTTACCAGTTTGGAATTGATGCATTTTGTTCCAGTTTGAGTTTGTATCTACTTTCCTGTGTTCTTTTCATTGTTGTCAAAATATTGACACAGTATGTGGCAGCATAAATCTCAATCAGTTACGTAATAGTGAACTTTATAATTTATGTGAAACTCAAAGGAACAGAGGTTACATTTTTTTTGTGTACCTCCCACTGCAATCCTTAGTTTACGTTGCACAGAACGTTTATTGTAATGAGATTATGTTATGGTTTCCTATTTTACGTCGTACAGGCTGATTTTACAGACATTATGTGTAGTTTTGTGGGACCAGTTGTGTAGTTTATTTGTGACATTATACTAAGATATTATGCAAAGTTTCACTTGCTTTTCACAGAGATGTTATTAAGATTATGTCTCGTGGCTTTTTACACCCTTTTCCGTTGTACAAGCTGATTACACAAGAAAATGTGGACATTTTGCAGAGGTTTATGTCAATAAATGCATACATTTTACAGACATTATGTGTACGTTTCTGTGGCATTTTGGGTGGTTTATTTGTGTAAATTTTAATAACTTTTTATGCTATCATTTTAATTCAGTTACTACAGATAAAACAAGGAGATTTTATGTTTTCGATTTTAGAGATTTTTCTCCCGCTCTTTTTAGAGAAAATATGCTGATTTTACAGAGATTTGTTCATATGCTATACAATCTCCGTAAATTTTACAAAAAAGTTGTAAGAAGAATAGCAACATTTCATGGACATTTTATGCGATCTGAAAGGCGCACATGTGCTAAAATGTACAGACTTTTCATAAAGATAACAAAATCTCCGTGAGTGTGCTTGTTTACAGAGATTCCAATTTACAAAGGAAAAGTGAACATTTTAAAGAGAATTAACTAACTTTATTGAAGGTGCAAATTTTTAATTAAAAATTAAAAATTTCAAATGATTTGGAAATCTGACCTTAATTAAGCGAAGGTTTCATCCGTTTGCAAGGTTATTACAGGCCGCACAAGAGTGATTTTGGTATACGAGATTGAAACTGACGTCAAAACATAGCTACAGCTTTCTTTATTTACTCGCAAATCATGGTAACTTTGTCCTTTTCTTACTTTTCAGGCGTCAAAGGCTACCTTTTGCTCTCATAATGCGTTACGTATAAGCTCGTTGCTAAGCTCTTCTAACTCTTTTCCAATTAATACAAATAAAAGATCGCCGGAAGACCTCGAGCACAATTCGCGGTTAAAGGGAGGGTTGCACGGTTCGGCGCATGTCTGTATTATCAATGTTATCGCTTTGGAAACCCCATTTAGATGTGGTTCAGTAATCACACGCTGTAGTTAGTCGTGGCAGAATGACGGACTACCAAAATTCTCAGAAGAATTCAGTAGGTTTTACCCACGCTGTCGACCGTTGAATTTAGTGTTGACTCGTACGATTTATTCTACGGTTGATGATTTTACGGCTATTTGCATGTGCAATCAGGTAACTTGTTTACGATTGCTTCATAAACAATGGAAAACTGGGCCTGTGCCAAAAAGCATGCGCAGGCAAATAAATAATACAGCCATGCGTCGAACCGTGAAACCATCCATTCAAAGGGTTCCTACGCAAATTCGACAAAGATGTACAGCTTCTAGAGTGCCTTTCATACGATTAACTTCTGTCTAATATTCGACCACACTTTTCCTTCCGAAATTTAGTCATTTCCGTCCAGAGCCTGCCAGAGCCTGAGCATTTACAAAGTAAGTTCATTCCATTGATCTGAAGTCTGGCATGTTTTACCAACCGACGATTTACAATCTGCATTGGTGTGATAACAGATTTTTGGGCCGCTTAAGTTGTTATCCTTGTTACAACAATCCAGAGGGAAACGCTTGCAGCGACGGAGTTTCTCAGACTCTTAGAGGTTTCGGGATCTGTTACAGCAAAACAAACCAACGGGAAGACAGAGAATACGCAGTTACTTGGGTAGAGTTTAATCCACTAACGTACTCAAAACGTAACCCGAATGTAACCAATACGGGATAGTGGTATCCGGCGTCCCACCACCGGGGGCGTAACCCAGGAACAATTTACAAAACACCTGTATTTATGCTAGACTCTAAACAAGTGATCTAATATTTCGTGTAATAATCCTAAACTCCTGTTGGCTGCCAATGAGCTAATTGTTGTTCTAGGCTATTCCATCATAGGCAGTCAGTTATTCTGCTCGTAAATATTAACTACTTACAACTTCAGGTAATTCTCACTACAATGTGTTACACGATGATACAGATAGACAGGTGGCCACCATGGTTATCGGACTTTCACTTGACTGCTAACTGTTGGCTTTTTTATGCTTATGAATATCGGCAAATTCTCCCCTTGCCTTGGCTTTTCTTCATGATTCTTGGAACTTGAAGGTTGATCTTTCAACAACAAGAGCGAGAAAAAGAAATGTCGGATTGCTCTTTAAAATGAATAGGCTGCGACACTCTCATTCCGCTGCATTCAGAGTCGACTAAACTCAGCAGGTTTCAGATGAAACCTATTCAATATAAGTTTTACATCTAAACTGTCGAGCAGATCAAGAAAAGACCTCAGCAACATGCCATACATAACAATATTTACCCGTTCAGAGAGCTAGCGAAAACTACAGATGAAACATCTATCTATATCTGATGTAACTTCAAGGCAGACTGAGGTCAATAAACAAATTCAGTATGGCCACGACGCGGAGCACATAAATGTAGAAAATACTGTATCTTCGTAAAAGATCCATTTGTCTTACCTTCATTAAGTGATAGATCAGTGATACATGTTGCAATCTTTGTCTTCGAGAAATCGTACACAAGTTAGCAAGCACAACGTTCCGGTCCGGATTGAGCTACGAAACAGTTACTAAGATCTAGACGTCATGCAAGTGAGCCTACAAGCGAGTGAGCGTAACTGCGATGATAAATCATATCTTCATCTGGACGCCATGTCGATCAATTAAAACAGACTAATCAAACTACCGAAGCATGGCGTGACATTGGCACACCCAGGCATGGCGCCAGCGACGTGCAAAATCTACCATCAAATTTGTCGTTTCACTAATTGTTCAAACTAGCTTTCCCCTGGTGATCTGAGCATGATCGATATATTCTAGAGTAAATTGGTTCTTTCCTGGCAAAGGATAAAATAGCATAAACGTATTATTGCTTATTGGAGCAGTTTTGTTTAACTTGTCAGCTGTCAGTAAAATAGACAAAAGAGAGCTAAAGGCTGTCTACAACAAACGTAATATGCACTCCAATAGGCCACTTTCGATACATTAAAATTCAGCTTGATGATGAGGCCTAGAGGACACAAACAAAAGAAATTTAATAAACATGGTCATTCAATTTCCTCTGTTTGTGTCCTCTACGCCTCACTTTAATATATGGAAAACGGTCAATCTCTTGAAACGGTCTATTTCCTATCGTATAATAGCCCAAACTATTCTCGCATTTTGATCGGTTCTCGCCTATAATCTATTAGAGGACAGACGCACGTTTGACGTCATCATTACGTTTTTCCCTCTGTTTTAAAATAGCGGAAAGTTTTGAGAATTTAGATAATATTTTACGTGACTGAGCGAAAGATAAGTTCCAAAAAAATTCTTGTCGAGGAATTAAACAGGTACGAGAAGCAGGAAGAAGAAAGAAAAAGCCGTTTCTTTTTAGAAAATGACTCAGAAAAAATACTCGAACAGTCTCAGTCGGTATTTGAGCGAGACTAACAAATAGATTCCATGTTGCCGTGCGTCTGTTCTGAAAAAGATCACAGAAGACGTCAAAATGTGGTAAGAACAAAAAAGTGGTAAACGAGGCGATAGCCGTGTGTGCCACTGATGTTCTTACACAACATTTTGACGTCATCGGTGATCTATTACTAAGCAGACGCACGGACACATGGAATCTATGTGTTAATCAGAACAAAATTCATGTTTATCGATATCACATTCTTGGGTAGCACTGTCATGCAATAAAAAATAATTCGAAAACCATTCAGTGTATAAAGTCAAGAAATTATGATGTTATAGGAGATAAAGAAGGCATTAGGTCTGTACGTTTTCCGAAACTTCAAATATTCGTGATCATTCGTCGAAATATTTGCACAAATTTACAGAGCCCAGTATGGAGCCGCCATGTTGGTGTGCCTCCGCGGTACACCAACATGGCGGCCGGAAAGTAGTGTGAACATCTGCAACTTACTTTGGCTATCTAAGCGACTGCTTATCTAAAGTGTCAAGCAAACATTTAAATAAGCACTTTTCCTGATACTTTAACTTCTAAAAAGGCTAAAAATCACGAAATTAACCTCTTACTAACTGAGCGCGACAGCCGCACCGGGGATTATTGGCCCGAGGTCATGGCAGTATGGACCGAGCGCAGCGAGGTCCGTACAAAAACGACCGAGGGCCAATATTCTTCAGTACGGCTCGAGCTAGCTGGGTTAGTAAGTAGTTTATTATACGGCCTTTGCGCCATGTTTGTTTGTTTTCTGTTAGAACGCACCTCCGATCACATGAATTCAAGGCGCTTCCGCCGTAACGTGTCGTTGATGACGCGAGCAACTCAGAAAGAACAAGCTACCACGAGTTTGAAAACAAATTCATTGAACGTAAATCATGTTGAATATAAACAAGACTTCAAGACAATTTTATAACTAACAGAAATGTGCAAACACGCCGAATTCACCCGCTTCAAAAAGAGCATCTTCTTCGTTTTCGTCAGTCGCCTAAGCGGCTTGTGGCATGTTCAGTTCCGTTGCCGTGCTCGTGAACCGGTGACTTGCGCTCCGCAGCTACTACGCTTTTCGATTTTTCCAACTCATTGTCCTTGAGAATGTTGAATGGATATTCTTTCTCAGTTAAGTATCGCTGTATAAAGCGCTGGAAACTGGAAATTGTTGGTAGTTCGTACTTTTCTCCATTTTTACTGCGTGTGTTCAAAAAAAAAATTGGACAAAAGGCGATCAAGCTCCAACGCAGGTAGGCTTTCAATTCTTTCATTTGTCATACCGTTAGCTTCCACGTAGCGGAGAAGAGTGTTCATATCAGTAGCCGTCTTCAGGATAATAAAATTTGCTTGATAAATATTCGTCTTCCTCGTCCATGTTGTAAGCTCTGTAAAATATCGGTCTTTTAGGTAGTTTCTTTGCGAAGGATAAGAGTATTTACAAGTTTTCTTTTCGTAGTTTTAGTTGCAAATTTTGATTGTGCCGCCTTTTGAAAACAAAAAATACACAGCTTATGACCGTTTCCGTGGAAACGGTCCGTCTGGCGAAATCCCGACCAAGAAAGAACCAATCAGAAGGCTCGAATTTACCTCAAGACTACCCTGCCATATAATAAATATAGGATATTGCACGGTGGCGAGAAGATAAGAATTTTATGTTCGAGTGGCAAGAACAAGACTCTCGCTTGAGTGTCGAAAGTTATCCGCATTTGTTTTGGTTTTGCATTACTACGTTAAGTGATTGGCTGAAAAAAACACTTTCTCATCCAATCAGAAGTAAAACCAAAACCAACCGTGACTCGTTCACACACGTTCCTCCCGCTTAGCGTCAGCTTCATGTAATTGCTAGGAGTTTTGATTGGTTCAGTTATGGATTGTCTCTGACTACTTAACTATACTTTTGAGTTTTCGACACAATTAGAAACCGTTCTTTTTCGCAATATATTAAAGTAAAAAAGTCATTTTATAATAAAATTGATTAGATGCCAAGTTTGGTGTATGGGATGATGTCTGACACGTGACGGTATTCGGCCAATGAAATGTCGTCTCAGCTAGAGCAATGGCGGACACGTTTGTGGTTGCGTGTGGAGAGCCAGTCGCACGGAGTTTTTTCCCCTTACAATAAACGAGCACGGGAGTGCATATGTTCGCGAATATTCGTGAATACTGTATGCAAAGAAAATATATTTTCACAAGTTACCTCGTATGCTTAAACATTACCAGTTAAAGTGAAAAAGAGATGTTTAGCGTGAAGTTTGAAGGCAAATGTAAATATTTTAGTTCTATTAAACTTGTGAGTCTACGGAAACCTGCGCCGTCACGCAACTAAGATGCAGGGAGGGAGGGAGTGTATGATCACAGGTTATCACGCAATGCGTCAACAAAATGCAATTTTCGTATATTTATAGAATAGACCTCCACTTGCTAACCATAGAACAAGAAAATCAAATCCACAGATAAATACTGGACTCTGTCATTGTGTTATATCTGGCCGTAAAACTGATGTTGTTCATATAAATATGTTGATTTCAGTAATAGCCGTTGAAAGTCAGCTAATGAAATCACGATATCACATATGGCTTGCTAAAACAAAAGAAGATCATCCAAACCTTACGCATTTCATATGCACAGTAAAATCACAATACAAAATAGTAATAAAAAGTGCAGGCACAAAGAAATGGAAACCTCTTGTAGGATATGTGAGGATTTAATTAATATTTTAGATTGTATTTTCTATACCTATCTGTATTTATCTTTTACCCATTTGACCCATTTGTCTATTTCTAATCCCCTGTCAGGTGCATAGTTCATTTTATCTATAATGTACCACATGCCTTTGGTCTGTTTTTGATGCTTGTATAGTACAACCTAAAGCTGTAATGATGATTATCTATTTTTCATCTTTTTTCTTTACCCCTTGTCGCTATTGTATTTGTTAGTAGTGTACTGTAAGTCGTGTAGGCATTGTAATTTAAATTATGATGTAAATAGTTGGCGCAATATAATGTAAGCTGAGTATAGTGCTGTAAGTAGTCTAAAGAGTGTACTGTTTGTAATTGTATTGTAAGTATTGTTTCCCTTGCGTTATTGCGAATAATGATAATAATAATAATAATAATAATAGTAATAATAATAATAGTAATAATAATAATAGTAATAGTAATAATAATAACAATGAAAGCTGTAGGCGTCGAACACTCTGTCATAATCTTTGATTACTGCTAGTCTGCTACAATACAATACAATATATGTTTATTGAGTAATACGCCTCACTATTTAGGTGTAAAACTTGAAAATTTCAAACGACTTGAAGATTTGATCGTAAGAAAAGCATTTCACCCGCTCCCAAGCTCTTTTGCCAACCACAAGACAGGCCACGCAAGGGTGATTTTGGTGCACGCCATTTAGAATGACGTCACTGTTTATAAAAAGAAACATTAATTTGAGATTCACTAATCACGCTAACTTTGTCTTTTGCTTACACTTCAAGCGTCACGGCGTGTCTCGAAAACTCAGACCTCGGAAACTCAGACTGTAACTTTTGCTTTTATCATATGCTCCACGCGTAAACTCGCAGCTAAGCTGTTTTAACTCTTTACCAGACTGGAAAGAGAAATATTTCGAAAGTTGTTGAATTTAATACAAATAAAAGGTCGCAAGACTTAATTCGTTTCGCTCACACAATCTGCGGTAAAATTTTACTCAGTTCATTCCATTGATCTGAAGTCCGGCATCTTCGTTTTAGCAATCGACGATTACAGCTGTCGTTGGAACTTGAAGGTTCATCTTTCAACCACAAGAGCGAGCTAAAAACGAAATGTCGTCTCGCTCTTGAAAATGATCTCGTTCCGCCGGGCTAAGGAGTCAACTGATACTCAGTATTTTCCAGATGAAACCTATTCAATTTAAGTTTCACATCTTAACTGTCGAGCAGATCAAGAACAGACCTCAGCAGCATGCTACACATAAAAATATTTACCCGTTCAGAGAGCTAGAGAAAACTAGAGATGAAACATCTATCCATATCTGATGTAACTTCAAGGGAGACTGAGGTAAACAAATTAATGTAGAAAATACTGTATCACCGTAAAAGATCCATTTGTCTTACCTTCAATAAGTGATAGGTCAGTGATACATGTTGCAATCTTTGTCTTCGAGAAGTCGTACACAAGTTAACAAGTACAGCGTCCCGGTACGGACGGAGCAACGAAAGAATTCCAAGATCTAGACGCCATGTCGATCAATTAAGACAGACTCATCAAATATGCGCATTTTAATACGCATGTTTAAAAACTACCGAAGGATGACGTGATATTGGCCCTTCCAGGCATAGCGTGTGGCAAAATCTACCATCAAAGTAGCCTGCGAACAGGCTCCCGGCGAGGACGGAAAAAATTTCGGCGAACGCGAAACAGAAGAATTCGGAGGGCAAAGCGATCGCTTCGTTCGGGCTCACCGGAGCCTGTTCGCAGGCTACCATCAAAGTTGTCGTTTCACTAAGTGTTAAAACTAACCGTTCCCGTGGTGATCTGAGCATGATCAATATAGTCCAGCGGGTAATTTGGTTCTTTCCTGGGACAGGGTAAAATAGCGCAAACGTATTGTTGCTTATTGAAGCAGCTTTACTTACCTTATTAGCTGTCAGTAAAATAGACAAAAGAGAGCTAAAGGCTGTCTACAACAAACGTAGTAAGGTCGTTGCGCATTCCAACAGTCCACTTTATATTAAGGGGGTCTTATACTCTCAGAAATAAAATTTTCACCAAAAAAACATTTTTTTGGAACATGAAGATTCAACACTCCTGTCCATTTGTAAATCGTATTCTGAAATGATTTTCCTCTAATTACTCCTGAATTTACGTTTAAATTAAGAAATCTGAACACTTCTAGCTATATTTCAACATAGCAACACCCATAGCAACCATTGTTTACAGTCTAAAAGTACTCACAAAAT
>Ga0126339_10004745_pt1 | contig 10097 bp, 7 predicted proteins | sample OrbTmetagenome_2_FD_92532 | JGI IMG/M metagenome (GOLD analysis project Ga0126339, IMG submission 92532) | Coral microbial communities from Petempiche,Puerto Morelos, Mexico - Orbicella T R C metagenome | ecosystem: Host-associated > Invertebrates > Cnidaria > Coral | place: Petempiche,Puerto...
CCGCCGATTTTTATTTCAACAATTTTACAGAGCGGAAAATTTTTAAACTTGGCGCACTGTTTTCCATATAAGGTAAAACTCCGACTAATGGCTCATAGTCGGAGTTTTTGAGCCAATCAGAGAACTAGAAATGCAATAGTCGGAGCTGAGAATATACTAACTACTTTTAACTCACTCATAACTAATGTACTTACAGTACAGATTAAACTACTTATAACTACACGAATGAACACGTAAATATTGGTAAAGATACATCAAAAAAATAAATAATTAAGAGAAAAACTCTTCTTCATAGAAATTAAGAACCTATTTAAGGACCTACTTAGCCTGAATTGCCAACAACTACCCTAAAATACAAGAATCTTTTTTGCCAGACTTCCAGAAATGTAGCTTCTTACACGTGGGTTTTTAATGTACTAACAATTTTGTCCCTTGCCTGAGAACACAACACTTTATGGAAGAAGGGCAAAAAATGAACTTTGGTGGCCATTTGGACCACTTTCCTTTAAGTCTTAAGGTCCCGGGACAAAATATCATGGCCCTTAGTTTTCTCTAGTCTAAAATAAGATTTTCATGAATTTTTAACAAAAGATGTATAACACAAAAAGTCAAATTGTACAGTAGCCCCAGAAAAAGCAATTGTGACTTGCCTTCAAGAAAGTATGTAAATCCAAAAACAATTTTCCACTTCAGAACTAAAATTTACTCATTCACAAGTCTATGAAATTAAGAGTTGAGGAAATGAAAGGAAAAGTACATGTATTCCACTTAAACTACTTGCTATTTTTTTTCTGTTGTATTTTTTTTTCTATTCTATGGAACTTTGCAAATTGCAACTCTTTTGAAATTTTTAGGGGCCCTGGTCCATTTTAAATCACCACTTGTGGCTCAAGGCAATTGTCAGTTTTAGCCTTGTTATTTAAGGATAATAACATTACATGTTTGAACTCTTGATAATGTAAGATAAAAGAACAACACACCTCCACTTAGAGTTTGATAATGATGTAAGGGTTTGAATAAATCCAGCACATTGATGCAAAATGTGAAAACATTATTAAATAGATAATGAGGGTGTGATTATGACCTATATATATGTATCAATTACATGGCAAATTCATTTGCTGTGCACAAAGAAAACATGTTTTGACAAATATATGACAAAGATTTTACTGTACCCCCAGTTTTATGCTTCCTTTAATATATCCTTTTAATTTGATTGACTATTTTCAGAGCTCTGTTTATGGAACCAACTTTGCTTATGTTGGATGAACCTACAAACCATTTGGATTTGAATGCTGTCATTTGGCTTGATAAGTATGTTTTTCAACTTTGGTGATGGTAGTGGACCGTTAAGTCTGTTATATCTGTCTACAGACACATAATTAGAACTGTTGTTATAATGTTTAAGATGATGGCAATACATGTTTGTGCTGACTGGTTTACATAACTTTTACCCATGGAAGTTTGGGAGAACTTGAAAAAGTTGTGGAAACATTTGCTTGCCACTTGTTTTCTCATAGCATTTCTCCTACTCTCAAACTTCTGCTTGTGTTTCTATAACTTAATAGAAACACAGAAAATGTTTTCTCTTTCTTTTGAAAAACACTGCAAGAAAAAAAAGTGAGGAAAATTTTTTTTTTAATTATTGTAATAGAATTTCTCTTTGCTTTTTTTAATTATTATAATAGACTTTCTCTTTGCTGGCACTGTCATCTGTCAAGTGACAACAGTTTCTGGTCTGTGTTTCTATTGAGTTTTGGAAAACAGCACTAAGAAAATATGCTCACTGAGTGGTTAGAAATTGTGTTTCTATAACTTGCTAGAAACATAGAAGTAGCACGAGCTGTTGATGTAATGATGGCATGAACAAAGAGAATTTACATTCTACTAAATTCTACTAAAACTCGATAAGAACATGGAACATGTTTTCCATTCCTCAAATAGAGATACAGCTTTTAGTGTGCACCCTCTTACCGTTTTTTTTTTTTAAAATTGGTTTTGCTTAACAAGAAAAATAATGTAACAAGCGAGAGTCAGACTGTAGGCACATGTGTTTATTCCAGTTTGTTAAATCCATTTTTCTAGTACATTTTTTGTTTAATGGTAGTTGTCTGGATTTTCTTCTGAATGTACATGTATATGTTATTTCAGCTACCTTCAAAACTGGAAGAAGACGCTGTTAGTTGTATCTCATGATCAGTACTTTTTGGACAGTGTTTGTACGGACATCATTCATTTAGGTATGCTAATACCTACAGATTGGTATGGGAATGGTAAATCCATTCAGTTGTGTTACTTCTCCTCTATTATTATTGTCATTGGGGGTAATTATACTGTAAGAAAGTTGTATTCAATTAAAAACGTGTTTTCAACTGTTTTTTCAGATCAACAAAAGCTTTTCTACTACAGAGGAAATTACGGTTAGTGATTGAACAATTCCACTCAAAATGGTCATTTTTAATGTGACTGAAGACACAATTTCCACATGTGTATGTTGGTTTGTTTTTTTAGAGCAGTTCAAGAAAATGTACGCACAGAAAGTCAAGGAGCAGGAGAAGGCTTATAATAAACAGGTACATGAATTAACTTGACCAGTGCTTGTAATGCTCTGATATATGTTATTTGACATCTTTGCTCTTTCATTTACCACAGCAAAAGCAACTCAAGGATCTCAAGGCTTCTGGTTCATCCAAGAAACAAGCGGTGAGATGTTTATTAACTGTACCTTGATTGGTTTCAAACATTATATACGATGCTTTAAACAAGACAATGTCAATTGAATAGCTTTATCATCTAATAGTAATAGATGTCCAACAGTAGCAATTAAATGTAGACATAATGATAGATGTGAATGTAGTCATAACACTACTGGAAAAAAGACCTGAAAAAATTACAACCTGAAAATGTTTTCAAGTCTTTTTTTCCAGTTCAAAGCCTGAAAATGTTTTCAGGTCTTTTTTTCCAGTGGTGTTATGGCTGCATTCGCATCTATCATCATGTCTTTATCATCTAAGTTCAGAGTTCTTAATTCATTTGACAAGAGTAAATGGACTGCTTCAGTGGCTTACAGAACATCATCTAACTGTGGCTAAACACGCACGTGTTTAACACTGGTTCGATTTGATCTGTAACTAACAAAAGGAAATGTTAATTTTCAAAGGAGGAGAAGACAAAGGCAGCTCAAGGGAGAAAAAACAAAAAAGGAAGCAAGAAAGGAGACATGGAAGAGGTAAGAGCAGTGAACAAACCAGGACTGCCCCTAAAATATCAAATCATCATTAGGTCCAGAATGAAATACTTGCACAGTGTAGTGACCTTATGATTAAGAGTGCAGTGTTTTTCTCAAATGTTTGTTGATGATCTTCGGTCCGTCACATTGGTGTCTAAATGACAATGTAGTGATGCCTGTAATTGCTGGTCTCTGTCCTCCCATCCAGCTGTCCCAGGGGTCCCAGGGAGACGGGAGGCTGGGACCTTTATAATGGAGTTCATCAATTCACTTGCAGTTTTTGTTTTTGCTTTGTTGTTGTTTTTTGTTTTGTTTGTGTGTGTGTGTGTGTTTTTTTTTAATTTAAACAATATTTTAAACTCAGTATTTGCTCTGAGAGCACAAACGGACCATTGCGAGAGCTTACGATTTGTTTGACTGTTTTCAGGACGATCTTCAACCAGTGGAACTTATCAGGAAACCCAAAGAGTACGTGGTAAAATTTTCCTTTCCACTGCCGCCGCCGCTTAATCCACCTATCCTTGGATTAAAATGTAAGTCACTTTGTTTTAGCTTTTGATTGATGTTACGTTTAGGAAAGTAAAAGGCGAATTAAAAAACCAAAAACTACCCTCAAGGTGTAAGCAAATGAAGAGACAAGTGGTAGTTGCATGAAGCAGGGACACAACATCTTCACACAGCAGAGTGATGCACTCCACATGTGCTGGTACTTTGCACATGTGTTGTTGCGCCTTGCGTCTGCCCCATGTACATTTCCTTGAGGCCCCGTCCACACTACGCCGGAGGAATTTGAAAACGGAGTTTTCACTCTGAAAACGCATCAAACGTTTTCCGTTCAATACTGCGCCGGAGGAATATAAAAACGCAGCAATCACCGGTCGTTTTTGATTTGTGTTTGAGGAAAACTCGGGCAGGGAAATCACATGATTATCGTGACGTCATCGTTTTCGAAAAGCGCCGTTTTTAAAATGTTTTCCGTCCACACGGAAACGAAAACCCGGCGGTTTCAAATTCCTCCGGTTTGAAGAGCGTTTTTGGAAAATATTTTTTTTTAAATCCGTTTTTGTGACGGATTAGTGTGGGCGGTAGGCCTAACTGTAGAAACAAAGCTGCGATTTCAAATTCCTCCGGCGTAGAGTGGACGCTGCCTATGTTGTGATATTGTCCTGGCGAAATGTCGCTGTAACAGGTCCCTAGGGCATGCTATTAAAAAAAAAAAACAATCAATCGATCGATCGATCAATCAAACAACCAATTGAAGTACTTTAAAACACCACAATAAAAGTATTTGTCGTCTACCGGAAATAAATGTTAAAATGTTAAATATGTTGTTCGTGGTGGTTGTGTTTTTCTCCACAGCTGTGACGTTTGGCTATTCCAACCAACCAAAGCTCTTTAATGACCTGGATTTTGGAATTGACATGAAGTCTCGAAGTTAGTCAACAACTCCTTAAAACCTTTATTTATCTACTTTCATCTTGTGTATCCACAAAGACTCTTGTACGAAAGGAAACTAAAGATTCAGAATATGATGGGAGATTTCACTGTAGCCTGAGGCGAACTCCTGTGTCAGCCACAAATCAAATGTAGCTGCTATCATAATATCTTGACAGTTTTTACGACTTACTTCTCGATGCTGTTGTGATGCTGTAAACATCTCTGTGAAGCTCATACTTTAACCACTTGCTCTTGAAATATAGTTAGTTTTGTTAGTAATGATTGTTATTTTTTCTCGCCTTGTTATCATTTGTTTCTACTTTATAATCTGTGTTTCTCTTGTAGTTGCTGTCGTTGGAAATAATGGAGTTGGCAAAAGTACATTCTTAAAGCTTTTGATTGGCGAACTTGAACCGGTGAGGAGCGGGATAATTTTATTATATTTACCTAAATTTATCTTTCGTAGTAAAGAATGTGCTAACTCAACTTCTGGTTTTCTTTGTTTCAGGTAAAAGGCGACGTTGTACGGAATCACAGACTGGTGAGTGCAAGACACTGATCTGTTTGGTATTATGACGCTTCCTAGCACGAACTCCTTTTTTCCTTTTTGCTATAATGGTATGGATTGCTGAATATCAGACTTGTCAACCCCCAAAACATGCAAGGCTGGAGATTTTGAAAAAAATTCAGAAATACTTGGAGGTTGGACCTCAAAGGTGGAGATTTTCAGTGTATATATACATAAAATGAAAATCAATTTGAAGACGCTAAGGCTCAGAATGTTTGAGTCTTACGATTAATTAAAACAGATAGCGAGAGAAGTTTTTCTTGTTTAACCCCCCTTCCCTCAACGGATAACTTTCATAACCAAGTAATGAATTTGTTTTTCTTTTCACAGCGTATTGGTTCGTACAACCAGCATTCTGCTGACCAGGTAGTATTTGTCGTGTTGCATGGTCTATTGCAGTATTGCTGTCTTAACTGGTCATTAATCGAGTTGTCCTTGGTTTTATACACAGCTTAACATGGAGGATTCACCCGTGGAGTATCTTCAGGTAAATAAGCCCGGCCAGGCACTACTGAAAATATCAAACCAATGTGAAGAACAACAGAGTGTAAAGCCATCACTAATTAGCTGTTTACATTGCGCTCTGATTTTCATAGAGTTTTATCTGTTATGTCACTGCACCTTCCGTTGTGCCATGCAGTGATTATGCCCTGACAAAGGGAATGGTTACAACATTGTACATTAATAAAGGGAGTTTGAACGTATCTAAAGGTTAGTATTGACACTTGTGATCAGCTGACGACGAGTTCGAAGGTTAAGAGAATAAACAACCTCTACCATGGAAAAGTTGATCTTTTATCCTATTCTCGGCCTACCAGAAGTGCAACGTATGAATGAGGACCAGTTATGAGAACTTAGGCTTGGGTTGTTATTATTGTTGTTGTTACTGTTCTCAGAAAAAATATAATCTGGATTACCAGTCGGCACGAAAGCATCTGGGAAGGTTTGGATTAATCAGCCATGCTCACACCATCAAGACAAAAGATTTATCAGGTCAGTATTCGTCCAAGCTGTTTGCTTGAACAAGATTTTAAGATAACGCCCGAGGTGAAACATTCCTCGGCCGAATATTCAGGCAAGTTCTTTGTGTGCAAGAGCTTTGATAAACTGCTCTCACACTTGTGGACAACTGTCTTGATGGGACAACTCCTCTTAACACACATTGTGGTCTTGTCTCGGCCTCACCTACAAGACCCAGACATATTGCGTCAGGTAACGTTGATTTGTCCCCTGACTGGTGTGACTGAAGCGATTATGGAGTGTAGGCTAATACGCTTGTTTCATTCTTAGGTGGTCAGAAGTCACGTGTGGCGTTCGCTGATTTATCACTTAGTAACCCGGATGTCATTGTATTGGTAGGTATAAGTTCTGGTTGGTTCATTGAAATACTGCTCATGCGCAAAAGTCGAATTGCGCCTACACTCACGTCATTCCGCGGTTTCTCCTCACCCGAAAACCCACCTTTGAGCCTCAGCAGAAGAAAGAGCTAATGTCATGAAGAGGGAGTTGCGGATGAGAGAGAGCTGATGTCACGTGTTTCTTGTCTCTGTTACAGGACGAACCCACAAACAACTTGGACATCGAATCCATTGACGCCCTCGCGGACGCCATTAATGAATTTACTGGAGGTTAGAAGGTGTAAAACTGTCAGTCACTTGCAACAATTCCTCTCAGTACTACACTTAAATGATTCTGAACTTGAAGTGAATGATGCTAGATTAGCCGCCGTAACGCATTTGGACGGAAGTGACATTGGAGCATCTGTCCTTCGTCGGACGAGTTAACGCTAGGAACGTGTAGTCTTCCGACAAACGCTGGAAACGTCAATATATAAGACAAGATCAGAACCTTTATTCAAATGTCAATACATTTCAGTGCGTTACCAGCACTAACTGGTTACACTGAAGTAAAAGTAAAATTAAATTATCATAATTCAAACACACGAAAACTTAAAATCTTTGCCCATCTGTTTGTTCGGTAGTCCCGAATTCAACTCCTTCACGTCTTGTAAACAGCCAACCGGTCAGCCTCCAAATCAGTTAGGACATTTTTTTAAACAAGTTTTCAGTTCTATTTAGAATATTTGTTTCTTCATTTATATAGTGTTTCCAATTATTTTGACTACTACCCTCGCATCAGACAACGCAACGAACTATTTTATTACTACTACCCTGCTGGCAAGCTGTTCAGGTAACCTGGGTTCAAGCCTTATTTTCTTGTTGTCTTATGTCAGGTGTGATCTTGGTGAGTCACGATGCACGTCTTATACTTGAGACTTCCTGTCAACTTTGGGTTGTGGAAGATCAAGAAATAACTGAGGTGGATGGTGACTTCGATGATTACAGACAAGAAATATTAGAGAAACTAGGAGAGGAAGTGATCGCCAAGTCCCATTAAACGGATTAAAGTAAGGAGTTAATTTATGTTACTATATCAATCTTCATATTTTTTTGTACTTACACTGGTTTTCTTTCTGTTAGCCCAGAAGTATCATGACTCTTTTGTAGTGTTTGGTATCCCACTCCTCGCTCTAATGTTTGTCCAGTCTCAAACACACAGCTGTAACTTAAAGAGCTACTAATGCGGCCCCTCTGAGTGTTTTATTAAGAAGAGGGAATCAGTTTCTTTGTTGCCCAGGTTTTGATGTGCGAAATTCGTCTCGAAATAGTTAACTTCTGACAGTAAACTTCTCTTACAGCTGCAGAGCAAACCTTTGGCTGATACAAGCGGATTGCAGTTACCTGCTTGGATTGAGATGAACGGACATACTAATTACAGACTACCCTGGTGGATTCTCTCGCTTGAGTACTTTCATCACCACTGAACTTGAAGACTCTAGAATGAGTGAACTGCTGTCTTGCCTTCTTAATCAAGATCAGCGTTGCATGCAGCCCTGCACAGCACCGCTGAGCCGCGTCAGAGATATTTTTAATGTAGACATTGCTGTGAATTGTTACTTTGATTCAGTGCAGTCGTGATGTGCTGATGTTATTTACCTCAGGGTCGGAATAAGAACGATTGTATAGCATTTCAGCTCAAGGATAAAAGGAAGATACAGTACTCGAGATTGAACTAATAAAGTAGCAGTAACAATGTTTGGTGTTTATCATATTGATTCCGATTCACGGCTTGGATGTTTGTAGAACCCTGTCTGCCTTCTGACCCCGCACACAGACTGAAGGAACCGAGTCTGTCAAACTAATCATGGTAACAACTGTTTTACAGATGGTGTTTTGGGCAGGGACTGGGCAGCGCTTTTGAGACCAAAATTCATTCTGGTTCTCACAGGCCGTCTCACAGCTTGTTTGCTTCTCATAGTCGGGGCCTTGGCGCGAGAAACGAAGGGCCCCTCGTTTTTCGTGCCAAGGCCCCGCTTGCTAAGAGAAGCGAATAGGGCTATGGGGACGAGAATGACGAAAAGTCTGAAAGTCTGTTTTAAGGTGGCAGTGGGTTGATAATACCGGTCACTAAATCTTAGCTCTCTTGCAACTTAAGATCTGTTTTCCAGGCCTAATGCTATGAAAACAGTGATCATTAATTCATGTGTTTCTGAAATACAGGAAAAAATGAACAGTCCTTAAACCACAAAAAATACGTAGTGTATTTTCTGATTCGGTGTTGTTGTTGCGCAAGAGTACCTGAAGCCTCTCTGTAGCGCGGCAGGTCATTCTGTCTTGGAGAAGACTGAGGCCAGCTCGTCTCGATTCCACATCAGTTAGCTACATCATGATCGAAGGGAGGGATACGATAGCCGTGAGTCCCTCTTTAGGTTGGCATTTGCCGCACGAGTAGTTCACAAATAACAGGGTGAATCGGTGTAAAACATTAGCATACGGATGGATTCTCTATAAACACATCTGTCGCAATAGACTTGTAAAATGAACAGAGTACTTTTGTAGCTGCCTTTTAGGCTTTATAGACAGCTTACTTATAACGACAAAACAGCAAAGAAATTGCCATGGTCCGCACTATTAACGTGAAAGGAAATGCAGCGCGTAGTTTAAAAAACTTTGGAAAAGATGTTAGTGGAGTTTATCGTTCCATTTTCGATTGTATTATAAAATTTATTTTAAAATATTTTCAACAGGGTTTTGTTTTTGCAACACTTCTATCTAAGTGGACAAAAGATCACTGGATTGTCCTTTTTGTGACAAGAAAATGTCAAACTAACTTCATGGAAATGTACTGCGTTTTTCAGTTGGAAAATTGTTTTCACTCTAGTAAAAACGTTTTAAAAAAGAAACAAGATTGTACAAACCTCGTCATAAATGAATTTTGGTTTGCTTGATATGGGCTATTTACTGGTTTTTCTTACAGAAAAGGTGTACAGGTCGTGTATTTATGTATGGGTGTTATCGCAATTTACGCGCATTCAGTTTTAGAGGGACTCTTTAACAGGTGTTGTGTGTCCCTTGTCACAGCTAAGCAGGTACTATGGGCCGTGACAAAACATGAAGTTAGATCATCTCAACTGTGTACAAACTTCCTGCATAGTGGCACTCTCCTTAGTTTGGAGTTCTTTCTAGCGCGTGAAAATGTCTCAGGAATCACTACAGCACGGAGGATGTCAAGTTGGCGGTCTACCCCGCATTCAGTGCATGAGTTGTAAGTTGGAATTCATTTACTTTAACCTTTAGATCATCGTCTTCCTCTCGTCGCTATTTTTGATTTTTTTCCCTGGCAAGGGAGTTATATTTTCAGTATATATCGCTTGGTCAAAAAGTTTCGTTCAATCGAAATGTTTCGTTTTACAATCTTTGTCATGCTCGTTTGAATTAAATTTGTGTAAGAACTTTATAATTAAAACAGTTAAGCGTTTCATGTTTTGAAATGATCGAAACGGTTGAGCACTTCCGAACACCC
>Ga0126339_10004746_pt1 | contig 10094 bp, 9 predicted proteins | sample OrbTmetagenome_2_FD_92532 | JGI IMG/M metagenome (GOLD analysis project Ga0126339, IMG submission 92532) | Coral microbial communities from Petempiche,Puerto Morelos, Mexico - Orbicella T R C metagenome | ecosystem: Host-associated > Invertebrates > Cnidaria > Coral | place: Petempiche,Puerto...
GAAACAAAAGAAATTCATTTTTAAATAGTATTCGGTAACCTCTACTTGGGAGATAAAAATCGGCCGATTTTATTTTTTAGCCGGAAATCATCGGTCGTTTCTTAGGCGCAGGGCCTCTTAAGAAGTAGGAGAGGCATAAACGGGGACGGAGTGGAAGAAAGGAAGAGTAGTGGGGGAGGCGTAAAAGGGGAAGGATTAGGGGAAGGGAGGAGAGGGGACTGCGTGCTTGAAAAGCCAAATTCAAAGAAAGTGTGGGTTTATAGGCCATTTGACAAACATTAATTGTCCAATATTCGGTAATACTACCGTCAAGGAGCGGAACATTTCACTAATTACTAATCTTGCATCCCGTGAGTTTCTTGAAAGACAGTCGAAATGGAAACTGTCATAGCACCTTGGCAGCCATACAGCTCCACCCTAATTGATATGTGGTTATGCCAAGCCTCTGGTCTAAAACGGACATAACGTGCTTTGATTGCTGGATTTAGATGATGACTGACAACACTTTCCTGGTCTGTGTTTCCAACAAATTGCTAAGAAAGATATCAAAATGTTAGGGAATTAATAACCTTGCATGAGCTTTGTACTTTAACTCTCGATCGTTACATTCGCCGAAGTAGCCTTGATCTCGTCCCCAGTATAGAGAAAATAATGACTTCAGAAAGCGTCCGCAACAATTGTTTCAATTTTAAAACTAAAACGGATTGGAAAATAAAAGGGATGGTATTAAACATCAGGAGGACGTAGTTCACTGATTAAAATACTCTCTACCAGGCTGCACAAATGGTTCTTAAAGGCTAAGATGAATGGTTTCAAATGGAATTAGTCGGACCTATTTTACCTTGTCTACGGTTTTGCCTTCTTCTCTGTAGTACTGGAAGGTCACTCCATCATAACTGTACTGCAGTTTGTACTTGGTTACCCACTGAGCGACATCTTTTTTTCCTTGCGTTGCTACACGTGTCACTTTAGTGTACCGACTACCCAGATCAACCTGAAGCCATTGATTCACATCACTGTTTCCAGCTGACCAAGATCCTGCTGTACCTGAAGCTGTCTCGCATTGCAGTCTGCCACGAATAGCAAGGTGATCGGCATCCATTTGCGAAGACGCAGTAATTTGTACGTCAGAGATTGCACCGCTTTCCATGCCTAGAGTTTCTTGACATTCTAACGGTTTGATCAGGTTGATGTATTAAAATGTCTATATCTCATACTTTAAGCATTTTATTTCAATTTTCCTACAAGATTTGGCGCTATAGTTTACCTGATATCGTCTTTCCTTTTAGAGTAGGCTGCCTACTTTAAAAGAATGTAATTTGATTTGACATGACATGAAATGACATGACATGACATGTCGTGACATGGCATGACATGACATGTCGTGACATGGCATGACGTGACATGACATGACTTTATTGGTTCGCAACGTTTTCCGACATTTGTAATTTTTCAAAAGTTAATGATATGGTGCATGTAACTAGCAACACCATTAAGTTGCTGAAAGGAGCTTTTTATCGAAGAGTTCGGTAAATAAATTTTCTTTTTTGGCAACATCAAGAGATGCAAAAGACTTCCAAGTGATTTCACAAAGAGAAGACTTCCCACTAACCTACACAACCATAGAGCTCCACTCTCATTGAAATCCAGCCACGCCAAGCCTCTGGTCGGAAACGGATGTACCGTGCATTGATTGGTGGATTTAAAGCATGGAAAACAACAGTGACCCGGTCTGTGTTTCCAATAAAATCCTAAAAAGAAAGAACAAACAGTTGTTAGGGTAACCAACATGATCCCAATAAGATACGCAATGAATAACCCCCACTCCCCAAAAACCAGTAGTTGTGTGGGAAGCCTAGAAGAGAATCAAATTACTACGATAAAGAAACATCGGTTGTCGTCTCTTGAACGGGAATAAGCCCTATTGTTATATGTTACTATTTGGATAGGTGACCAAGAAAAGTGAGCGATTTTTCACTTTCTTTAATTTGAGGGAACCAGGGAAAGAGATTAACCAACTTTTCGCGGGTATTTAAGTCTATTTCACCTTGTCTACAATTTGTCTTTGTTCTCTGTAGTACTGGAAGTTCACTCCATCGTTACTGTACTGCAGTTTGTACTTGGTTACCCACTGATTGTGATCATTTCTTCCTTGTATTGCTACACGTGTCACTTTAGTGTACTGACTACCCAGATCAACCTGCAGCCATTGATGGAGATCATTTTTGCCAGCTGACCAAGAACCCGCATTTTTAGGAATAGCTTTAAAGTGTAGTCTGCCCTGGATGGCTGCATAATCAGCAGTCCACTGCGAAGAGGCACTTATTTGTCTGTCAGAAATTGTACCGTTTTCCATGCCAAGAGCTTCTTGACAATCTAATGGAGAGAGAATTATGTCAGGTGAGAAGAGAGAGAGCCACATTGAAATTAGCCACACGGTACACTTTTCTTGTTTTACTCAAACAAAACGAGACCAACAACAACAAAAACTCACCTCCTAGAGTACCTTCTTGGCAGCCATACAGCTCCACCCTCATTGATATGTGTGCATGCCAAGCAATAGGTCTAAAACGAATGTAACGTGCTTGGATTGATGGATTTAGGTCATGATAAACAACAGCGTCTTGGTCATTGTTTCCAGCAAAGTCCTAAATCATACAGAGGACAAATTGCTTGCAATTTATAACTAAGAAATAATAATTTTAAACTTCCGAATTTTACTTTACGTTCCAAACTAAAGATATCATCCATGCTATCATTCAATTGTCGCTTTCACACTAGAAACGGACAAATCGTCTGGAAGGACAAGTCGCGTCAGAGGAACAAGTCACCTTAGTGCGAAGACGAGGACGAACAGAATTATGGACGTAAAAGTCGTCTACATTTATTCATCGATTTGTTCATCTAAGACGATTGTTCACGGATAAGTCGTCGAAAGTCCAACTTAAATTCACAACAGACGAACAAGAGGTTGCATCTCGGTCGCTGTACTCTCTAGGGAGAATGGAACCAGCAAATGGAGTGATGGCTTATGAGAAAATCAAAATAGCGGGTGGAGGGCACGGTAACTAAGCCTGCGTGAGTTGTGAGTTGTCCCTCTAGAATTCACATTAGAAGAACAAATCGTGAGAAAACTTGTCCTTCCAGATGATTTGTTATGTTTTGTCTGTCCTCGTGTTAAAATGGGCAATAAGTTGAATATAAACTTAGTTGGAGAAAACATCTTCAAGTTAGGCTTACAAATGTAATTAGTAACAAAAGTCACTACCACATAAAAATTCCAAGATTGGAACAAAGAGCAATCAATGTCCTTGAAAATTAAGTCTATTTCACCTTGTCTACCGTTTGTCCTTGTTCTCTGTAGTACTGGAAGTTCACTCCATCGTTACTGTACAGCAGTTTGTACTTGGTTACCCACTGAGCAGCGTCCTGTCTTCCTTGTGTTGCTACTCGTGTCACTTTAGTGTACTGACTACCCAGATCAACTTGGAGCCACTGATGAAGATCATTTCTGTTTGTTGACCAAGATCCCGCTTTCCACTTTGTAAAGTCTAATCTGCCGTGAAATGGAGCATGATTGGGATCGTACTGCGAGGAGGCAGTGATTTGCCGGTCAGAGATTGCACCATTTTTCATTCCCATAGCTTCTTGACAAACTGATTATTTTACAAATTGAAAGGAACAAAAGGTACGTTAATATTTCTCTCGTACGAAACGTGATCTTTCCTACTTCTGTGTAATACTGCACTGAAATCATTTAGGAATATCTATAAGGAATATTCATCTCATAATTAAAGAGCCGTTGTCCTTGATATCAGTTGAGTCCCGCTCGAATTTTCAACGGAGAGAAACAAAAACAGGATCACGATACAGTGTTTCGAGATGGTCCATAGTAAATGACTGAAAACGTATACCCAAAGGAAAATGATCTGATTGGCCAAATCCCGCTATGAGACAGGCTTGTAGGGAATCATGGTAGTTGTATTCATCAAAACAAATATCCAGTCCAAGATGATGAATACAAACACCACAATTCCCCGCAGGCGCATCTCATAGAGGGAACTGGGCATTATAAATAGCGTGAATAACTGGATCCATCGGTTTCTTAAGGCAAGGCTGAGGCTGTTTGTACCGAGGAACGGTTTCAGTACATTTCCAAAACACGAGAACAGAGTTAAATACACGACGCTTAGAGGAACATTTTTACGAGCTGCGAGATGTTTGCATGGAAATTTTTACAAAACTCTGGGTCGAGTTCTAGATATATCTTCTCAATCGACACTAAAAGTAAGGAAATAGTAAAACGAATGGCAATATCTTATCCTAACCACGGTCACGCTCACGATTTCCATCGTTTAAGATTGATGAATCAGCTACTAATAAGCCTGAGACGAGATTATCATACACTTAAGAAGCGGAGAGTCACAAAATGATTGTCGAGATCAGTTAAAAAGGAACTTCCTGCTAGTACCTTCGTGGCAGCCATACAGCTCCACCCTCATCGATACGTGTGCAAGCCAAGCCTGTGGTCGAAAGCGAATGTAACGTGCTTTGATTGCCGGTTTGAGTTCATGAAAAACAACAGTGTCCTGGTCTGTGTTTCCAGCAAAATCCTAAATCAGTGAAAAAAAAAAAAAAAAAAAATTGATATATATCATTTCATGTACAAACCATTATTGATGAAACTCCCGTTACGTATCTCATCTTCGTAGTCTTCTTGTTTACAAACCCTAAAGCGTTATACTAAGAAATTGCAGGCCGAATTATGTAAGCTACAAAAGTAGAAAGGCTTAAAAGTGAAAACCTTTTTAGGTGGGGTATGATTTGTTTTCAATCTTCACCATACGTTAGAGAAGCGAAATTGAATCTCGGAACATTTTAAGGAGGAAATAATGAATGAATGAAAGTTGATCAACGTTTCAGTTGAGTTTTATTACTTTTTTTTTTTTTTTCCATTTCACCTTGTCTACAGTTTGTCTCTGTTCCCTGTAGTACTGGAAGTTCACTCCATCGTTACTGTAGGTCAGTTTGTACTTGGTCACCCACTGGGGATAATCATGTCTCCCTTGCGTTGCTACACGAGTCACTTTAGTGTGTTCACTACCCAGATCAACCTGCAGCCATTGATCATTATTATTGCTGCGAGCTGACCAAGATCCTTTTTTATTTTGATTTCCTTGGAAGTTAAGTCTGCCCTGAATGGCGGCATGGTTGACATCCCATTCTGACGAGGCAGTTATTTGTCCGTTTGAAATTGCACCATTTTCCATGCCCAAAGGTTGTTGGCATTCTGAAAATTTGATAGATTGAAACCAATGTTAACATGTAGTCTAATGATGCAGATACTACAATTTGATTGGCTGACCTACTTGTAATTAGAAACTAATCCTGAGAAAATACGCGCGCTGATTGGTTAAAAGGCGTGTTTCTATAACTCGATAGAAACACAGAACTAGCACGAGCTGTTCACGTAATGATGGCGCGAGCAAAGAGAATTTACATTTTGATAATCAACGTTAACAAGTTGTTTTCCTTTTTTTCGTCGCGGTTTTTTCTAAAAGAAATGGAAAGCATGTTCTCCGTGTTTCCATCGAGTTATAGAAACACTCGTGAAAGTTTGGGAGAATTCAAACAAGCTGTGGAAACACTCGCCTGCAGCTCGTGTTCCCACAGCATTTCTTGTTCTCCCAAACTTCCTCTCGTGTTTCTATTAAACAATTAGATTATGTGCTCGAGATTGCTTTCGCGTGATAGTTGACGAGGGCGCAGCCCGAGTCAACTATTGCGCGATAGAAATCGAGAGCGAATAATCTAATTGTTTTAGTATAAATCTACTAGTCGCTCTAAACTTAATCTAAATCCTCTTCACAGACACTTTGAAAACGCCATGAAGCGGCCGTCATTTTTTTAACAAGGGCACACTGCTACGCTACTCACTACCTATCACAGAATAGATAGTGAGTAGCGTAGCCAATCAAAGAACGGCATTCGTGATAGAACGCTAGTAGATTTATACTAAAACTCGATAGAAACACGGTACATGTTTTCTATTTCTCAATATATAAGTTTAAAGGCTAGGGATCGGAAAGGTTACAGTCTCTCGCAGTCTCTGACCCAACAAATGGCCACCGTTTACACTCTATTTGCGGCAAATAACGATTTCTGTATGTATAATCTATGGTGAAAAATACATTTCCGGATTACATATGAACGGAAAAACAAAGCGGAACCGGAAAGTCGAAGAAAATCAAAATGCACCAACGAATTGCTCTTGAACTAAATCAGTTTATAATTTACCACTGTTTGCTGATGTCAGTCAGCCTGGACAACAGTCTTCATTGTGGATTATGGCAAATGCTAACAAGAAAGTGAAGTACGAAGTTTTTGGAGTTTTGTGCATACAAAGCTTTGTCAATTTCCCTGGCAGAATTCAGCTAAGATCGATTCAGTGTCCAGTACCTTGCAAAACGAACCTTACATTGAAGAACATGCATGTGCTGCAGATTTTTCTTTCTTACATTTCAACCCCCCCGTTGTATTTATCAAAATTATTGTATTTATTATTTATTACAATTTATTAAAATTAATGTCGATTACTTCTTAAGAATGGAAACCTTTCTTGAAATATTAATACATAAGAGAAAACCATATAATTCAGATGACAAAAAGTCTAGAATGACTTTACAAACACAAAGCGCCATACAGCACCTTCCAGACAACCATACAGCTCCACTCTCATTGATATGTGCCCCTGCCAAGCCTCTGGTCGAAAACGAATAAAACGTGCCCTGATTGGCGGATTTAATTCATGATAAACAACAGTGTCCTGGTCTGTGTTTCCAGTGTAATCCTAAGTCATAAGACAGCAAAATGTCAAGGTGTATATCTTTTCAAATCTCCCTGATAGGTATATCAAAAAACTACCGTCTTCCTGATAATACATGTTTGGGCTGATGATAATTATGCCCAAACTAGCGGCAGGGGTAGCTAATTAAATTAAAATGAATTGCTTCGGAAGTTGAATTCATATTTGCGTATATGGCATATGAATTGACATGATTTAGTTAGAATACTAACTTTTTTACTTTTTTTTTAAGAAAAAAACGATGTGAACAATATAAGTCCGTGGCTTATACTCGCAATTCTCGATAAGTTTGTTTCTCTTTTTATCGGGAGAGGCTTCCAAAAACAAACTAGTGGCGCTTAAAAAATATGTCCAATGAAAGTCGCACCCAACTGTACACTACTCGCAGCCAGAACTGAGTGATTCAATAAAGGTCTAGTTTACCTTGTCTGCAGTTTGTCTTTGTTCTCTGTAGTATTGGAAGTACACTCCATCATTACTGTACTGCAGTTTGTACTTGGTTACCCACTGAGCGACATCATTTCTTCCTTGTGTTGCTACACGTGTCACTTTCGTGTACTGACTACCCAGATCAACTTGCAGCCATTGATGGAGATCGTTTTTGTCAGCTGACCAAGATCCTGCTTTACAGTGCAGTCTGCCCTGCTTGGCGGCAAGATTGGCATCTAGTTGCGAGGAAGCACTAATTTGCCCATCAGAAATTGCACCATTCTCCATGCCGAGAGCCTCTTGACATTTTAATGCTATACAAATACAACGTCAATTGCGTGCATCATATACTTATTCCACCAGTTATGTTCTATAAAATTGATTAACAAATTTTAGATACAGAAATAATTAAGAAATACTTATGGCCTATTCCTTCTATGAGACGCGTCTGCTGGGAATCATGGTAGTTGTATTCATCGAAAGAAATAACCAGTCCAAGATAACGAATACAACTACCATGATTCCCTGCAGGCATGTCTCATGGAGAAAATTGGCCACTTTCCACGATTCCTTGATTTATTTATAACTTTGTTTCAACTTCGTTACACCATAGCCAATTACAATTACAGGACGAATAAGCAATACTGGAACAAGGGAGAAGAAAAGAATTATACTGTCTACCATTTAATAAGGAAGATTAATATTGTGGGATTGAAATGCCATACACTACCTTTTAGTATTTCTTACAATTCTGTTTATTACAATTCTCATTTCTAATTTCACCTTCAACTGGATTCCATGGAATTTGCTGACAAAGTTCTTTGGTGAAGGAAACATCGTCAATTGCTAAAGATGGTCCAAATGAGAATTTGCTCCAGCCAACAAAATCAACCTGCATCATGTCAAAGAAGACAAATGCATTTAATAGCAGGCTAGTGTTGAAAAGAATATTAAGTTAAATTACGCTTTCATCTTTAGAAACGGATAGAAATAAGGGGCAAGGCACTTGGTCTTACGTCATTCTCGAGCGGAAGGTCTCCTCGAAGGTTGGGTGACAGATTAAATAGACCTTGCGCCCCTTTAAAGAACCGTAAAACCCATTAATTGGGAATTGCAAAGTATGATATTGGCCGGTCTCAGTAAATATGGGACATTGGAAAGTGGGGAACACAATAACTAGACGCCATTCGTCTGTGACGTGGAGTAAGCCTTGCAGGCTTACAAGGAACAGGGTAAATACCTGTGCATTTGTGTAATTGCTTGGCAAGGGTATCTGTGTATACTGCGCCTTATCTGTCACTTCCTCCGTAAAGAAAAGCAGCATAGTTTGGTTTGATGTTACTGTCCTTACATTAACCATTAACGAGGCCGTATACCAGTCATGGACAACGTCACTGCCAATAAAATACCAGAAACGTAAACACTTCCATTGGTACGCATGACTGTTGATGACCGGAGATGAAAGGGAGGAAGGAAACACAGATTTTCCAGCGGGAAGAGAAACAACGAATCCACCTGAGAACAGAATGTAACAGTTTCTAGAGCTTATTAAGCAATTAAAATTTATCTCAGTTAACAATGTTTCTCCATTAGCTCTGCGATGAAATTCCACCTGTCTGCCTCAGTGACAGGTTGACTGACCAATCGACAGATCGACCAAATGCTGTGACCAATTAACTAATAAAAAGGAAAACAGATAAGCAGGACATGAGAGCACTAGAATGACTAAGTGATTGATTATCCCGTGACTCAGTCTTTCGTCAAGCTCAATGCCATTTTCATGTTACAATGGAATCCCGATTTCTCGACTTGAACCCTCGATTTGTTTAATCTTCCGATAACTTGAACCAAAAGTTGTTTTCCTCCCCTCAGTCGAACACTGTAATTTTACCCCGATTTCTTGAAAACCCGATTTTTCAAACCAATTTTCGTTCCTCTTGGAGGTTGGAAAACCGGGATTCAACTTTTCTGCTTTCTTTTCTACGGAAAAGCATGTTGTACCAACATTGTCTACTTAAATTCAAAATAAACGAAATTGAAATACATTGGAACCCCGCCTTACGGTCACCCCGTGAATACATACGGCCACCTCGTTACTACGGCCAAAATTTTTTGTGGCCCGTTGGTGACCGGATTAACGGGGTTCTACTGTATTTTTATTCCATAACAACTTAACTAACTTAAACTAACTTGTCTCGTGATATGTGGTTCTACATAGAATGATTTTTCGGAACATACCACACAGGAATATCATCTTACCTCGCTTCTCAAACCGATTGACAAGTCGTTTGTCAAGTATCCATTTTCCTTGAGCATCCCAATCACACATACCCTCGTCAAAATCACAGTCTGGACTTGCTGCAGATAACAACAAAGAATGAAACAAAATCCTTATTCCTACAGTGCTGGAAAAAGAGACAGCACGAGACCAATATTATTTTTTTGTATCGGAATCTGTTAAAACCGCGGAGTACGTACAGAAGGGATGTCTCTCAACAACATGAAGTAACACTGATAGTCAAAAACCTGACGTGGCAGCATTTGAACAACAAGGACTGCTTTTTGGACCATAAAAAACAGTAGCTCTTTATTGAGGTACAGAGATTACCCAACACACGCAAATGCTCCTCAGAATGGATGATCGTACGACAGTTTTCGTGTCGCACACGACAACAGTAAGCACGTTGCAAGTTTAATTTACATAAAACGATTAGTGTCAAACACTTGTCGTAACCTTCCCACGTGCGACAAAGTCCTAGCTTTTAAATTGCAAGTCGTCATCGCGCACGTCACGTACGCC
>Ga0126339_10004747_pt1 | contig 10092 bp, 6 predicted proteins | sample OrbTmetagenome_2_FD_92532 | JGI IMG/M metagenome (GOLD analysis project Ga0126339, IMG submission 92532) | Coral microbial communities from Petempiche,Puerto Morelos, Mexico - Orbicella T R C metagenome | ecosystem: Host-associated > Invertebrates > Cnidaria > Coral | place: Petempiche,Puerto...
GCCGGCGCACAGGCCGAAGATGGCGATGACGGTGCCGATGACGAAGCCTCGGGACGGCTTCTCGGCCAACTGTGCTTTGAGCGAGGCGACGTCCTCGTGAATTGAGTCTTGCCCGACTCGCAAACCCGTCAATGCCGCCTTGATCTCATCGAGATCGCGACGAACGTAGGTGAACGCGGTCTCCAGACGGGTGACGCGCGTTTCCATGTCGCCTCCGTCGAGTCCACCGGCGCCCGTACCCTTCCCATCCGGCGCGGCGGGCGGTCGCCTGGACAGGCTACCCTGATCCATGATCCATCTTACCCACGCATCGCCTCCGCAACAACCGGGGTCAAACGCCGCAGGACCTTTTATGCGAGATCATTTGCCAGATTGCACGCATTCTGAAGCGACGCCTTGGGCCATGGAGTGCGGCGGTTGCGGCAAACGGCCCGGAGCGGTAAGACCGGGGCCGGACCACGCTCCCATGGGACTCCGCCGCCATGTCCAGCACGCCGACGCTTTCGCTTCACAACACCATGACCCGCGCGAAGACGCCCTTCGCGCCTCTGGATCCGGACAATGTGCGGCTCTACGTCTGCGGCCCCACCGTCTACGACCGCGCGCACATCGGCAACGCGCGGCCCGTGCTGGTATTCGACGTGCTGTTCCGCCTGCTTCAGCGGCTCTATCCGCGCGTCACCTACGTGCGCAACATCACCGACGTGGACGACAAGATCAACGCCCGCGCCCGGGACAGCGGCCGCCCCATCGGTGCCATCACGGCGGAGACCACGCGCCTGTTCCACGAGGACATGGCCGCCCTGAACGCGCTGCCGCCCACGGTGGAGCCGCGCGCCACCGAGCATATCGGCGATATGGTCGCTCTGATCGAAACCCTGATCGCCAAGGGCCATGCCTACGCGGCCGAGGGCCACGTGCTGTTCGCGGTGGGCAGCATGGACGACTATGGCCGGTTGTCGGGACGCTCCCGCGACGAGATGATCGCCGGCGCCCGGGTCGAGGTGGCCCCCTACAAGCGCGATCCGGCCGACTTCGTGCTGTGGAAGCCGTCGGCCGACGACCTGCCCGGCTGGGACAGCCCCTGGGGCCGAGGTCGTCCCGGCTGGCACATTGAATGCTCAGCCATGAGCGCCCGGCATCTGGGCGAAAGCTTCGACATTCACGGGGGCGGTCAGGACCTGGTTTTTCCCCACCATGAAAATGAAATCGCCCAGAGCACCTGCGCCCACGGTCCTGGCACCTTCGCCCGGTACTGGATGCACAACGGCTACCTGATGGTCGAGGGCGAGAAAATGTCCAAGTCCCTGGGCAACTTCTTCACCGTGCGTGAGTTGCTCGACCAGGCGCCGGGCGAGGCCATTCGCCTATGCATGTTGTCCACCCATTATCACCAGCCCCTGGACTGGACCGCCGAGGGTTTGAAGGGCGCCAAGGCGGCGCTGGATCGCCTGTATACGGCCCTGCGTGGGGCGGCGGACGTGGACGTGACGGGCGAACCGGCGCCCTCCGAGGCGATGATGGCCGCCCTGTGCGATGACCTGAACACACCCCGGGCCATCGCCCTGCTGCACGAGACGGCCGGGGCTCTCAACAAGACTACCGACCCGACGGAGCGCGCCCGTCTGAAGGGTGAGATGCTGGGAGCGGGGGCGATTCTGGGCGTGCTGGACCAGGCGCCCGATGCGTGGTTCCAGGGCGAGGACGCCGGCGACGGCCCGTCGGCGGACGTCATCGAGGCCCTGATCGCCGAGCGCAAGGCCGCCCGCAAGGCCCGCGACTTCGCCCGCGCCGACGCTATTCGCGACGACCTGGCTGGGCGGGGCGTGATTCTGGAGGACGGCCCCCAGGGCACCACCTGGAAGCGGGGGTAGGGGACGCCTGGCCGCGTCCCCCCTACAGTAGCCCCATCGCCGTGGCGCAGATGCCGGCCGTGAAGTGGAGCAGGGTGACGCCAGCCAAGTTCTGGTGGCGCAGGAAGAACGCGCCGAAGACGAGGCTGCTGGCAAGCGTGATGAAAAACGCGAACAGTCCAAAATGCAGATGCAGCATGGCGAAAATAATGGACGTCAGCAGGACGGACTGAAGACCCAAGTCGTCCTGAAGGAATTCCTGGAAGGATCGCTGGATAAGTCCGCGCGCGATGAATTCTTGTAGGAAGGAACTGAGGAGATACGTCCCGAACAGGGCGGTTGGCACGACAAAACTCAGGTCAAATCCCAAGGGCAGAACCCAGGTGGCCCCGACGATGGCCAGGGCGAGCCCGACGGTGGCTGCCGAGGCAATGGCGCCCTCGATCAGCGATCGTCCAAGTTTTTCGCGCGTGACCCCAAAATGACGAAGAGGAAGTTTCAGACGCCACAGGATGGCGAAGGTGGGAACCAAAAGGATCAGACCATAAGCCCACGTGAAGGTTTCCGTATAAATGTTGATGTCAAACAGTCTTTGGGCAACGATGTTGGTGACCAACGCGCCCACCGACAGAACGATGATGATATATACGACGAATTGGCCGAAGAGCCTTTGCGCCCGGGTGGCCTTCAACTCTCGTTCTAGGCTTTCGGTGTAGCGATCCGCCTGCTTGCGCATGGACTTGACCACCGACACAGCCACGCTGGCCCGCAAATTGTCGAAGAAGTGGTCGCCGTCTGGTCGTTCCATCAAGTCGAACGGATCGACTCGCAGCAACATGCCCTCGGTCTCCGCCCGGGCGGCGGCGGACCGGGGGCGCCCGTCGATGAAAGACAGTTCACCGACCAAATCGCCCGGCCCCAATGTGTTGATGCGGCGCTCGTCCTTGAGGGTTGGACCGGTCTTGAGAATGGCCACCGCGCCCCGTTCGATGATGAACAGGTGGTTGCTGCGCTCGCCCTCGGTGAGGATCGCGTCGCCAGCGGCGACTGGGACCCGCACAGCCACCGCTTCCAGCGCGGCCAGGGTCTCGGGGCTCAGCAGGGCCAGTCTTGTCCGGGGAAGAGACGTCCCCACGGCTGGATGACCGTCTTCGACACTCAGACTCGCGTGCGATGGTGAAGCCATAGCCCGTCCCCGTTGCGACTCCAGGGGCATCGCCAAGGGCCGTTGTCCCTTACCCCTACGCGACGCGGCGGCAGGCTACCATGCGCGACCGGCGATCGCCAGTCAGCCAGCCGGGTGCGCATGCGGGTCCGGGATCGGATCATCGGGGGCACCGGCGTTCAGGCCGGCTTGCGGCACCGAGGCGTTGGCCTCGCCACCGTCCGACGGGGTCGCGCAGGCCGTGCCGTCATCCAGGGCGGCTTCCCAGGGTGCGGAGTCTGGGGCTGTGGAGTCTGGGGCTGTGGAGTCTGGGGCTGTGGAGTCTGGGGCTGTGGAGTCTGGGGCTGTAGAATCGGAGATTGCGGAGTCCTCGGGTGGGGCGTCCGCCGCCGGTGAGTCCGGGGCAGGAGACTCCAGAGCAGATGCGGGGACCTCCACCGGGAGCGGGGCCTCGAGAGCATCGCCGACATGGTCCTCGGCGGCAGGTGATGTCTCTTGGGTGTCTGCCGCTTGGTCTTCAGGCTCCCTGCCGTCAGTCTCGCTCTCATCGGCCTCCCCCTCAGCGGTGGCTTTATCGTCAGCCTCCCGATCGTTGTCCTGGGGGGCGTGGTTCTGAGGATCGGGGTCGTCGGACACTGAGTCCTGGGAAGCGGAAGCTGCGGCCGGGTCGTCCATCAAGACCGGACGTGACGGCTCTTCCTCAAGCCCTGGGGTTTCTATGTCAGAGGAGGGTGAAGCCTTGTCGGTGTCCGCCGTCACCGGGGTGACCTCGACCGACGGTTCGGGTTCGGCGGCGGTCTCGGGAGTCTCGGTCTTGGGCCGGCGCACGCGCCGGGCGCGGCGCTTGGGTGGGGTCTCGGTGTCGCCAGTCTCCGCGTTGCCGGCTCCGGCTTCCCCGGCCCTGGCTTCCCCGGCTCCGGCCTCCCCGGGGGCCTCCTCGCTGCCCGAGTCTTCACTTTTGCGCGCGGTCTTGCGGCGCCGCGTGGCGCGCTTGGGCTTGGAGACGGGTGCCGCCGCGTCAGGCTCGGCAGCGGAGAGATCGGAGTCGGCTGGCGTCTCGACCGCAGTGTCATCGGTCGGTGTGTCCTCGGATGTCTCCTTGGGGACGTCATCCGGTGGGGCGGCGCCGCGCCGACCATGGCGCTTGCGTGTCCTGGGCGCCTCCTGATCGGCGTCGCTGTCCTTGCTCTTGCTTCGCGCGCGGGTCCGAGTCGTCTTGGCCGTGCCCTTGCGGTCCTTGTCGCGTCCCTTGCGGCGGCCTTGGGTCGTCTCCTCGTCCTCATCGCCGTCGCTGGCCGTGTCGTCGCTGCCACGCCCCATGGGACCCATGGCATTGTCGGCGAAGAACGCTGGCATGTGATCACCGAAACCAAGCACGTCGTCGGCATGGGACATAGCCGGCACGTCATCACGGCGGCGGCCCCGGCGCGAGCGTCCGGCGCGGTCCGGCCGCTCGCCGCGATCGCGGGACTCGATGGCCTCGCGGGTCTCCTCGACGCCGGCTTCGGAGCGTTCGCGGCTGCCGCGGCGATCGCGGCTGCCGCGCCGATCCCGGTCCCGGCCGCTGCGTCGGCCACTCTCGGCGCGGCGCTCGCCCCCGTCCATATCGAGGGCGTCCAAGCCTTCCAGCGTCATGCGCGGAATGGCGCGTCCGAGCATGGTCTCGATGGCCGTCAGCAGTTTGGCGTCGTCCGGGGTGGCCAGGCTGAAGGCCGCACCTTCCTTGCCGGCGCGGCCGGTGCGGCCGATTCGGTGAACGTAGTCCTCGGGATGGGTGGGGATGTCGAAATTGATGACGTGCGAGACATCGTCGATGTCGAGCCCGCGCGCCGCCACGTCGGAACAGACCAGCAGGTCGGCCTCACCGTCCTTGAAACGGCGCAGCATCTCGTTGCGGGTGGGCTGGTCCATATCGCCATGCAATGAAATGCAATTAAAGTCATGCTTGCGCAGCGATCGGTTGAGAACGTCCACGTCCCGCTTGCGGTTGCAGAAAATGAAGGCGTTGCGCACGCCCTCGGTGCGCAGGATATGGCGAAGGGCCTCTCGCTTGTCGATGCGCGGCACGATGGCCAGGCGCTGGGTGACGGTCTCGGCGGCGGTGGCCTTGCGCTCGATGGTAATCTCGCGGGGATTGCTGAGGAAGGCATCCGCCAGCTTGCGGATCTCCTTGTCCATGGTCGCGGAGAAGAACAACGTCTGGCGCAGTGGCGGCAACAGGGTGATGATGCGTTCGACGTCGGGGATGAACCCCATGTCGAGCATGCGATCGGCCTCGTCGATCACCAGCACCTTGACGTCGCGCAGCAGGATCTTGCCGCGTTCGAACAAGTCCAGCAGGCGCCCCGGCGTGGCGATGAGCACGTCCACGCCCTTGTCCAGCGCCCGCATCTGCTCGCCCATGCTCTCGCCGCCGATCAGCAGCGCCATGTCCAGCTTGTGGTACTTGCCGTAAAGCGTGAAGTTTTCGGCCACCTGGGCCGCCAACTCGCGCGTGGGTGCCAGGATCAGCGAGCGCGGCATGCGCGCCTTGGCCCGTCCGTTGGACAGGATCTCGATCATCGGTAGGGTGAAGCCGGCGGTCTTGCCGGTGCCGGTCTGGGCAATGCCCAGGACATCGCGCCCCATCAGGACGGAGGGAATGGCCTTTTCCTGGATCGGGGTCGGGGTATCATACCCCACCTCATCGATGGCCTGGAGGGTCTCCGGCGAGAGGCCGAGATCGGCGAATTTCATGATGGGCTGTTTGGTCCTCGGGATCATGACAGGGGGGAGACGGCGCGACAGCGGCGGGCGTCAACCCGCCGGAAAAGCGCCCGATCGCTCATCCGCCGGGTCCCTGGTCCTGTGGGTCCTTCATCCGGTGGGGCGCTCAGGGGGCGGGGCGTCGCGTGCCCGTGCCGGGGCGGCCCGCGCGTCCCGTGTCGCCATGGGCGGGCCCAGCAGTGGCTGGTCTCCCGAGCCACGGGCATCATAGACGGCGCCGGCCGAGTGTCAATGATGCGCGCCACCGCTCCTTTCGCGTGCGCCAGGGTGATGCAACGAAGATACAGAATGGGGGCATATAGGCCCGGATGGTGTGCCCCTGGTCATTCCGCCTGCATCTCGTACCGTCCGTCCCGCATGCTGATCCCGGGCGGGCGGCCATGCGTCTCGACGCGGTCGTATCCCGGCCGCAGGGTGGCCCAGAAGCCGGCCCAAGGGTGATCGGCGTGGCGGGCCATGGCCGCGCCGGTCATGCGGAAGGGAAAGGCGTGCACGTCCACGGCGGGCTGGCCGGCGGCGAAGGCGGCGCTCATCAGGGTCCAGATCTCGGCGATGGGGTCGTTACGGTCGGCGCCAAGGGGGATGACCCGTTTGCCCATGGCATAGCAGCCGATGGAGACGCAATCGCCGTGGACCATGAGAAAGCTGCCCGTCCAGCCGCGCGCCCGGTCGTGGGCGTTGGGGAAACCCAGGTTGAAGGACAGGAAGAAGTGGCTGTGCGGGTTCATGGCCCCGGGCGGGACGACGTAGAAGCCTTCGGGTGCCTGGCCGTCGCCCTCGCGGGTCTTCGGCCCCAGGGTGCCGGAGGCAGCGCAGACGGGATAGGTCTTGAACAGGGTGAAGCGGTCGCCCGGCGTGCTCTCAAGCCAGACCTCCAGGTCGCCCTCTTGCTTGAAAATGCGCAAGAAAACCGGCGCGCCCCAGGACAGGCCGGCCTCGGCCAGGGCAGCCCGAAGCCCAGGTTCGACCCGGGCCATGGCGGCGCGGGAGCGGTCGCTCTGCGGGGCCTCGGTGGCGAGGACCATGGCGGGAGTCGACAGCGCAAGGATCAGGAGGACAGGGGCGATCAGGCGCATGGCGGCGCGGCTCCATCAAGTGATCGGAGCCTGCCCCCGCATTGCGGCCAGATCAGGGCCAGCGCGCGTTTCCGGCGGCGCCATGGTGGGGCCAGCCGTTCTCATGATGGCTTGGCGCTTTTCAGGTCCGAGACCGATGGCCGGTAAAGAGCCGGTTCAACACGGACAAGAGAAGCTCGTCAGGATCGCAGGCCAGGCCCTTCCCCCATTTATGGGGGAGGTTGGGAGGGGGCGAAGGCGATGAGAGGTCCCGTTCAAAAGCGGAGGGAGTCCGAGCACCGCGTGAGGCCATGGGGCACGCCCCTTCTGCCCGCCAAGCCTCGAGACGCCATAATGAGAAACGGCTGCGGTGGGGCGGGGTTGCTTTCAAAGGCAACGAAAACGCTCTACTGTATCGACGAATGCTGAACACTCTAATGGTTTGAATAAGCCATCAGGTCTCTCCAAAATGATCTGTGGTGGGTAGGCCGTTGGCACGCGAAACACGCTATGGAAACCGGAACACTCATGTCGCTCAAAACCCTGTTGCATGATTGCGGTCCGCCTAATCCCTTCCCCCCACCCAGTCGGTGGGCGTGCCCCCTTCGGAACGCTTGGGGCGGTCCGGGCGGCGGCCCCAGCGCAGTTCCTTGACGATGCCGTGGAGCGTGCGGACCTCTTGTTGGGTCAGTTCGGCGCGCGTGAACAGGCTGCGGATGTTGCGCACCATGCCGGGGCGCTTGGCTGCGTTGCGCAGAAAGCCGCAGGCGTCCAGCTCCGATTCCAGATGCCGGAAGAAGGTGAGCAGCATGGCCCGGTCGGCCATCTCGGCGCCGTTGGTCAGCAACTCGACGGGTGCTTGCTCCACCCCCGCCTGGAACCACTCATACCCCACCAGCAACACCGCCTGGGCCAGGTTGAGCGAGCGGTGGGCGGGGTTCAACGGCACCTCGACGACAGCGTCGGCCAGGGCCACGTCGTCGTTCTCCAGGCCGGTGCGTTCGGGGCCGAACAGCACCGCCGTCGCCTGGCCCACCCCGGCGGCGGCGTGCATCACCCCGGCGGCGTGGCGCGGCGTCATCAGGGGCTTGATCAGCTCGCGTCGGCGGGCCGTGGTGGCCAGAACCCGGTGACGGTCGGCCACGGCGGCCTCGGTGCTGTCGTAGCAGCGGGCGTGACGCAACACGATCTCGGCGCCCGAGGCGGCGGCGATGGCCTTTTCCGACAGCCAGTCCTCGCGCGGGGCCACCAGGCGCATCTGGTCCAAGCCGCTGTTGAGCATGGCGCGGGCGGCCGTGCCCACGTTTTCGGCCAGTTGCGGCCGCACGAGCACGATCACCGGCGACAGGTCGGCCGCCTCGGTCTGGGGGGCGTCGGGCGCGCTCATTCGGCGGCGTCGGCCGTGGCCAGGGTGTCGGCGGAGAACAGCATATAGGTGATCGAGTCGTGCAGCGCGTTATACGACGCGTCGATCACGTTGGAGGACACGCCGACGGTGGTCCAGCGCGCGCCGCTGCTGTCGGCGCTTTCGATCATCACCCGGGTGATGGCGGCGGTGGCGGCGTCGGGCGTGAGGATACGCACCTTATAGTCCACCAGCCGCAACTCGGCCAGCAGGGGGTAGACCGGCACCAGCACCTTGCGCAACGCCGCGTCGAGCGCGTTGACCGGGCCGTTGCCCTCGGCCACGGTCATATGCTGCTCGCCTCGGATCACGGCCTTGATGGTCGCTTCGGACAAGGTGATCAACTCGCCCTTGGCGTTCCAGCGGCGTTCGTCGATGACCCGGAAGCCGTTGAGCTGGAAGTAGTCGGGCACGCGGTCCAGCAGGCGCCGGGCCAGCAACTCGAACGACGCCTCGGCGCCATCGTAGGCGTAGCCCTTGAATTCGCGCAGTTTGACCTCTTCCACCACGCGCAGCACCTTGGGGTCGTCCGGGTCCACGTCGAGGCCAATCTCGCGGAAGCGCGCCAGCACGTTGGAGCGTCCGGCCTGATCGGACACCAGGATCTGGCGCCGGTTGCCTACGGTGGCCGGGTCCACATGCTCGTAACAGCGCGGGTCCTTCTCCACCGCCGAGACGTGCAGGCCGCCCTTGTGGGCGAAGGCCGAGTCGCCGACGTAGGGCGCGCTTCGGTCGGGGGCGCGGTTCAGGCGCTCGTCCAGGCTGCGAGAGACCTCGGTCAGGCGCGCCAGGTCATCCGCCGTCAGGCCCACGTCCATCCCCATCTTCAGGACCAGGCTGGGGATCAGCGAGACCAGATTGGCGTTGCCGCAGCGCTCGCCCAGGCCATTGATGGTGCCCTGCACCTGGCGGGCGCCCGCGCGCACGGCGGCCAGGGAGTTGGCGACCGCGTTGTCGGTGTCGTTATGGCAATGGATGCCCAGGCGGTCCCCGGGCACCCCGGCGGCGATCACCTCGGAGACGATGCGCTCCACGTCATGGGGCAGGGTGCCGCCGTTGGTATCGCACAGCACCGCCCAGCGGGCGCCGGCGTCCAGCGCCGCCGTGACGCAGGCAAGCGCGTAGGCCGGATTGTCCCGGTAGCCGTCGAAGAAGTGCTCGGCGTCGTACATGGCCTCCGCCTTCTCGCGCGCCATCAAGGCGATGCTGTCGGCGATCATGCGCAGGTTTTCCTCGGGCTCCACGCCCAGGGCGACGCGGCACTGGAAGTCCCAGCTCTTGCCCACCAGCACCGCCACGGGCGCCTGCGCCTCCAGCAGGGCGCGCAGGCCGGGGTCGTTGTCGGCGCTGCGGCCCGGGCGGCGGGTCATGCCGAAGGCCGCCAGGCGGGCGCGGGTCAGGCGCGGGGGCTCCGCGAAAAAGCGGTCGTCGGTGGGATTGGCGCCCGGCCAGCCGCCTTCCACGTACTCGATCCCCAGTCCGTCCAGCGCCAAGGCGATGGCCGCCTTGTCGGCGGCGGAAAAATCAACGCCATGGGTCTGCGCGCCGTCGCGCAGGGTGCTGTCGAACAGATGGACGCGGGTGCTGCTCATGGCCGGGAAACGCCTTGGTTCAGTGGGAGTGTGTCGCCGCGCGGTGTGGGGCACGCGCCCACCATGCCACGGTGGCGGCGGCGGGAACAATGCCGCAGGCGCGAGGGTCAGGGCAATGACGGGGATCATCAAGGCAGGGCTCCGAATCCAGATTACGGGATGTTCATGTTGAGGATTGAGGCGAGGTAGCTGAGATCCCAGGCGGCCCGTTTGCGTCGGGTCTTGAGGGTTCGCTTGTCGGAGATGGCGCGCACGA
>Ga0126339_10004751_pt1 | contig 10087 bp, 8 predicted proteins | sample OrbTmetagenome_2_FD_92532 | JGI IMG/M metagenome (GOLD analysis project Ga0126339, IMG submission 92532) | Coral microbial communities from Petempiche,Puerto Morelos, Mexico - Orbicella T R C metagenome | ecosystem: Host-associated > Invertebrates > Cnidaria > Coral | place: Petempiche,Puerto...
CCCTTACCTGCTCCGACTGGAACGAGTGTGTTCCACTTTGACATGATTTCTTTGCTCATCTCCAACGTCGCTCCCCTCTCTGGCTTGCCCTTGCGATTCCCATGAAGAGGATACGCACATTTTCTCATCGGTCGCCAAAATATGCCATGTTCAACTCGGTGTCTCGGACATATTGTCATGTTAGTACCATCTTCATTAAACTGACCAGTGCGAGCGAGAATCAAATCCTTCCTTGTGAGGATATTAGTCTGTGAAACTTTGACTGTCCTCAGATGGGACCGGATGTCTTTTTTACAAGAGGTCAAGGGAAAGTATTCTGTGACCCCCGGATAGCGTGGAGATATGTTGCACTTTTCTTTCGAAAAAGTTACAAACGAGCAAAAAAGCGAAGCCATGCTTAACTTTCCGATGTATAAAAATCTATAAATAGAGATGTATAAATAGGGAAATCCCGCCTGTAAATGTTCTAAGCTATATCACGTGACTAGTTCAAGTGTCACGCATAACCCAATTAATCCGAGTTATATAACATAACCTGCGATAAAGTGAATGCACATTCACTGAACTGCGCGCAACACAGTTTTCTGGATATTTTTACAACACAATGTCCCTCTTCAGGTTAATATATTAACTAGCAAGTCAACTACCGATTATCAATTTGGTAAATTTATTTACCGCTGACCAAGGTCTTCGGCATTCCAAATTATATTGACGATGTTATCTGAAGATCGGGAAGATTAATTTGCATGCCTGATGCGGGAAAATCAATAATTCAAGGGTTTTTTTTAACTCAGAATGGAATAGATATCCATGTGTGAGCTCAAGAGTTAGCCCGTGAGCGCAAACAATAATTTCAGCGAAGAATATGACTTAGGATTGATGAGTTCGTATGCCGAGTGTGAAGTAAGTGTATAACAAACTGCAAGGTCAAGTTCTTGACCTGCGATGCTTGAACAGGGTTTTAAGAGCAATCTAAACAACAAGATATGCCCAGTTAAAACTCGCTTCTCACACCTCAATGCTTTAGAATCTAAATATCACGGCAGTTCATTCCCATATTTCAATCATACGAATAGAATTCAGGTCTCATGCTCGTGATACACTGTTATTTCAAAGATTATTGCGAGGACTTTTGCGTTCAGTTGCCTTGAATGGCCATAAATAATGTTCAAAGACACTGTTAATGTCATTAACGTAGAAATAACGTTAATTAATTGTCTAACTCCCAAGGGAAAAATCGCACAGCCGGCCCAGTTTGTCTTTTAGAGTTGTTTGGTAGTCCCTTCAATCTGGCAAAGTTTCATCCAAATTGGAGAGATGGCATGTATCACCCCTGCCTGGTCCTCTGGCAAACTCAGTCTTAAGTAATTTAGTTAAGAAATTTAAGAAAAGTCAGAATTTAGGTCTTCCTGCGAAAACCGAAAATGGTCGATTACGTCACTGGCTAACGTATTTCGCGTTTGCACGAGAGTAAATCGAGCTGTGGGGTGTACAATCTCGCCCACAAAACCCGCAGTAGAACATCCTGTCTCCGGTTTGACTATGAAGTTCGATAATGGTTTCTGGACATGCGTGGAGACATTTTCATCCCCAGAGTCTCCGAGAGATTAAGAATATACTTCATATCACTAAATTACAATAAAATGACTTGTGTACAGCGTCAAGATAATTTGCCTCCTAGAATTATTTATTGAATATTAGAGACTACCACCGATATCGCCCACGTTCGAGATCGAATTAAAATGTGTTCATATACCTCGATCACGAACTACTGATTATGGCAAATTAAGCCTGAGATATTTGCAGCTGCTGATTGTAAAATACCTTCAAATATAGAGAATGCAACGTCCCTCTTAGTCATCAAGGTGTTAGTCTCTGCTTAATCTATATTTTGTTGTGTGGAAATAAAGACACTTGAAACCTGAATAAGTTTCCCTTCCTATAGAAGTTTTTGACTGACAACTTTAAAATATACTTTTTTTTATTTCCACAATTACAACAATTACAATTCTTTTTTCAACAATTAAGTTACAGAAGAATGAATAAAGTTTGGTTTACAGAAGTTAACGATGACACCATATTGCATTAATAAAGAAAATAGATATTGTCAATTCTTTTCTACATACTTATTTAACTTAACGATTTGCCTTGATAATAGCATTATCCGATCCGGCTTTAATTATTAGTTAAAATTGTTTCCTCAAAAATCTTCCATTTTTCTTTAAACAAATTCTTTTTGTCCGATTTGAAATATATGTGTTTTCAGTTTCATATTTAATTGGTACAATTCTTATGAAGTGACTCAAGGAAGGTGATGTTTCTTTACATCGACAAGTCCAATAATTAGAGCCATAAAGTGACAACTTTGAGATATATGAATGATATGATGTCTGCAAAATTACCGTTAAGAATAAAGCGTAAATAAATTTACTGCCAAAGAGTTATTCACAAAATTCGCGCTTGTGCAGCTTTGCACAAGCAAATTGGACACATGAAATCATCGCACGGTGGACATTAACGCTTGCCTTTGCTGTGCTACGCGATGTAAGAAGACTGAAAAAAGTTAAGCAATTATCAACACAATATTTGGATTGATAAATTTCTACGTGAAAGAGACTGCCCTTCCGTCCACAAAAATTTTCCCTTCGTGAAATGAACTCCCTTCCCTTCTTCAAAAGCCTTTCGCATAATTAGTGAAGAACTTTTTTCCGAGTTTCGAAGTCACTAGGTGTGAAATCTTCGACAAACCTCACCTCGTTGAGCTCCGCCTTCCCTTCCGCGCTCTTTGCAGCCTGAAGTAGTTTTCTTTTAAATGGCCTACTATAGAGTTTGGCAATGATGTGTCTTGGCCTCTCATCTTGCCTTTTCCCTGTACGATGCGCGTTCTCTACTTCAGCCGCTGCATGTTCGAAGCCAAGACGTGTAATGTAATCCAGAATTATCGTCATACAGTCTTCGCCATCCTCTTCACTTACGCTTAGGACACGAATTTTAAAGTCTCTAGAGTATCTCTTTAAATGTTCTAACTTTTTCCGAAGGTCGGAAGGTCGGAAGGTCGCTTATTCGTGTCTGTTCAAGTCAGAGCGTCTTATTTATTTATCTTTTTTCCTGTCTTCACTTAGAACGAATACAAATGGACATTTCTGAATAAGGATCGATAGTTTTCTGGAAGTATTTATTTACCTGTGTACTTCCACCGCAAACTATGCTACCTTTGGTTAGCTGCAAAATAGCGACACTCATTCTTACAAAGTACCATATATGTAACAGTGATTGTAAGTCACAAATGGACTTACTGGCCGTTATCACTCAAGAGACGCCGTCTTGATGTAAATTTGAGACGGATAAACACTTAGACATAGACATAGCAATCTTTCTTGGACAATTCTGTCCAAGGGGGAAGGGCGCAATGAGGTTAACCCAATGTGAAGCAACAACCGTGAGACAAAGCCAGACCACAACGCCGGGAACTACGTGTCCTACTCTTTCCGATAAGTATGTGGATTCTTTAACGTCCTCTGCTAAACGGCCATGAAACACTGAGGATGCAGGAGACGGGGTTTACAGTTTATAGTCCTTATCCGAGAAGACTTATACGCCAAACCATTTAGAGATATGATTAAAAAGGTAATAGGACTGAGTGGAGTCCAATTCGGTCTGTAATCATACAAGTGATTAACGAAACCGGACGACCGCGAAGCGGAAGTCCGATTTGTTAATCACGAGTACAATTACAGACTGAATTGGACGAAGCGAAGCCCTGTCACCAAATAATCAAAACTATGACAAAATTCGAGAACGAACAAACCATCGATTGAGCGCTGAACGATTAAACGTCGCTATGAATGCTGAAGAACAAAGCAGTTTACTCAACAAAGTGCACCGCAACAGCGCGCGCAAAAAGACACGTACTGTCCAATTACAAGCATGACGCGTACACTGACCAGTTAATGCTCAAATCGGGCTGCTGATAGCCAATCACGTTCGAGAATATTGTTATAGTTTTGATTAAGTCAGTAAAACTCTGAAAAATTAACATTCCAGGGCCAACGCTTCTCTAGTAATGCAGGGCAGTCTATTTGAGTAACTTGACGAACAAAGAGAGCATCTTTGACAGGAGCGGATCCAGAAATATTCTTAGGACGGGATGCACCACTAACAAATGGTGTAACTGACTGGTGAGGTAAACAAATTTTAAAAGCGAATCTGAAGAAGAAGGCGTCATCCCTCCCCCCTAGATCCGCCCCTTTTTGACGAGTGGGATCAGAGTTTGTCTATACCTTCCAAAGAGTATAACGGTTGCGTAAAGGAAGACTTCATCCTCTTTCCGGGACGACGAATTGTATGCGCAACTCTGTGAATTTTGATGTTTGTACAAAATAAAATGAATCTTTTCGAGTAAATTACCGTTTCATTCTCCAAAGTTATCCATAGGACAACACTAATAGAGTTTTTATCTACAGATTTTATTTATTTGTTTGTTTTTGTAATTCAGTGATTTTTATTAATTTTTGGCACGTAAAATTGATATTACAACATAACAATTACAGACAACTCAACCCTACTATACAATTACAATGTTACTCGAAACTACAACTAAAAAGTAACAACTAGACAATACTACATTATCACTGTAGTAAACAACCAAGCAGAATAAATCTAAGTTACACAACACATAGAGGTATGCATGCAAGTGACCTATGTTATAACTGAGCTAAAATATGCCAGAAACCTCCCCCCATTTCCCAGAATGTTTTGTTAATTTGTTCCGCCTTGTTGCTATCTCCTTTTCTACTTGATAAACAGCCCTAATCTTGGCCTCATAAACTCGTAATGAGGGAGTCACATGGTTCAATTTACAATAATATTAGCTTTCAGTATCAAATCGTTTAACATAATCCAATCCTCTTCCGCATCAAAAAGTCCAAAGAAAATTTCCACTATAGTAAAAGGATGAGAGTTGATCTTACATCCACCAAGCCAAGAGCAGAAGGCTTCCCAGAAAGTCTTTGTCACGTCATAGTAGTAAAGGAGAGGGACATTGGGGTTTGCGGCATTGCAGTATTGGACAATTTTCTTGTGGTATTTCGGTAATTTTAGTCTCGAAATGCGGTATTGCGGTATTCTCCGAACCAGCGGCATGTGGTTTTTTTTTAGCATTTTGGACCGTATTTGAAATTTTCCTCCTAGTCTTCAAACGTTTTCCGAGTTCCGCATTCCATTTTCCTATTGAAAAGGATAAGTTATTTTTTGTTAATTATTAGGCAACACGACAATAGATGTTACTTATATATTTTGTCCAAATCAACGATTACCTGACATAGCGTTCATCAATAAATTCCTAATTGTTACTAATGCTGTAAACTTGACAGACAGAGTAGTGGAGTGGGTATGACATCGAGTTTCGACTTGGTATTGAAGTGTTGCGGTATTTGGCGACTTTTTTTGCGATATTTCGGTATTTGCCGAATCTTTTTGCGGTATTGCGGTGTTCAGAACCCCCCAATTTCCCCCTCGAAAAGCAAATGTTCGAAGGATTCGACTTCTCGTTTACAAAAGGAACATAAAGGCGAATCCGTCATTTTGAACTTAAACATCTTTTCATTTGTAAAAACTATATTATTATTTGGAATTCTCTAATTTTAGTTTCAATCGTTACTATAAAGGGGAAAGGGGAAATATCCTTCCAGTGAAACTAAAAATGTGGAATTTTCTCCTTAAACATTTTCGGGCCGTTGGAGGAACTTGCTTTCTACTCTTAAACGCCTTATAAAGTAATTTGGATGAGACCTTTGACAAAGTTACCTCAGAATTATCCAAATTCAAATAAATTGTATCATCAGTATAAGGAGAAACGTGCTGCGCGTTTTGTCTGATGATTTGTCGCCATTCAAGAGGGATTGCATCAACGATGCTCATTAAACTAAAATGCTATATTGGCGATAGATTTGCATTTAACACCTCAACACCCTTTAGAACGATTCCACTGTCCAGCATCAGAGAGGAGGTCACCAATCGTACTGATTCCTTTAGAAAGCAAGTGTTTTTGAAAGATCGAGAGTTTTTTAACAGTAACATCTTTATTATTCCAAATAACCTGGTGGACAACATCCCCGTACGATAACACGAAGGACTGGTTTAGCATGGACCAAGCGTCCAAACACCCTTTATGAAAGGTTGGAAGGTAGACAGGCAACTTTTACGCGTCAAAATTACACTTAAGAATAAATTCTCCACCTACTTGATAGAGACTCGTGAGTAAGTCAATGTTATCTTCCAAGCACCTTTGTTTTCTTTATCCGCAAATCTTTTTAATACCATCACCCTTTGTGCGAGGATCATCGAGTGAGTCTCTAACTTCTTGAGCCCACCATCCTCGATATCACTGACAAGGGCAGCACGTTTAATTTTATCATTGACCCTCCAACTAAAGCGACAGATCAAACTGTTGATCTCTTTGATCAAATCTCTTGTGACTGCAATTAACGCCGCTTTACTCAAAACTTTAGGGATAATAAAGGATTTAACAATCTGTATTCTTCCTGGTAATGTATGCCCTCTCCAATTCCATATATTTAATATGTCCCTTATAGATTTAAGAATTGACTCAAAATTTGTTTTCACCCCTGAAACTACATTATAGTCAAGGTAAATTCCCAAAATTTTAATAGGTGTCCGTATTTTCTGAGGAAAGTTAGTCTGATCAAGAGAATGTCTACCAATAGCAAAGATTTCCGTTATATCATTGTTGACTTGGAGGTTCGAAAATTTAGAAAAGAGGTGTAGAGTCGCCACTAATCGGTAATATGATACCATATCTCTGAGAAAACAAGTCATGTCATCAGCGAAAAGAGTTAATTTGATTTCTTCTTTAACTAATATAACCCTGATTTCATTATCTTCTCGATTTTGGAGTTAAAATGAATAATAAAGGAAATAAATCGGTGGTGAAACCATTGTTTAAAACGCAACCCGGATATGTTAGTACAAAAAGTTTTGATCCACTGCAAAAAATATGATCCAAAGTTAAATTTTCACAAGATTTTAAAAAGAAAAGAATGGTTCAGCGAGTCGAATGCTTTGTCCACATCAATTACCAGGAGAATATCTGAACGATCTGTTAACTTAGCAAATTCAAGTACATCCTCAATCGTCCGATCTCCATCCAGTATTGATCTTCCCTTGATGAAGCCCTTTTGATTGGGATGAATAAGATTAGGTAAAATAAGCTCTATTCTCTTTGCAATCGCCTTGGGTGCAATTTTTACACTTAGTCGACATGAATTATAGAAATTGGTCGCCAGTTTTTGATAAATCGTCTATCTTTGTCTTTCTTTTCTAGCAAAGTAATCATAGCCTGTTTCAGTGAGTTGGACAATAGCTCTCATTGCAGTTGAGCCTGCGGTCAAATATTCCTTTATTTAAAGAGGCATGAAAACGACGCAAACGGGTCAATGCAAAGCCATATTGACCCTTTCGCCTCGTTTGTATGTCAAATCGCTGATAACTTCAATAACAGTTATTGTCCGTGTTCGTGCGCGAAATTTGAAGCGTTAACAAGGCATTTCCCCATGGCCACGAGGTGGCAGAAGCCAAGGTAAAATTCCACTCTCTGGCCATCATTTCCTGGTGTTTTGTTTGTCTGAAGGGATTTCAACGCCTCGAAATATTCGTTTGCTGTAATTTTGTTATCCAAAGTCCTCCGTTGCTCGTCCGTCAATACTTTAGTGCTTCTATTACTAAGATATTCGTCAGTCGATAGGCCACCACGATCACGACGATCTGTGTCATAAAGATTTGCATAAAATTTATGAATCTCAGTCATTATTTGTTTCAGATCAGTCGTTCAAATATCATTTGCTTCTAGCTTTCTAATACAGCTTTTTTTCTTTTTGTAATTTTCTAAGTTCAAAAAGTACTCATTACTTTTCTCGCCATGTTCATACCAATTCGCTCTTGCTCCAATAATTGCTCTTTGAGCCATATATTCATAGTGTCGATCATATTCAATTTGAAGGATTTCCAAATCATTTAAATTTTCTGGAGTTGGATGTGTATCACATTTTGCTTTACATTCTTTGATTTTTCCCTCCAGTGCTGATAGTTTCTCCCTTCGATTTCTAGCCCTCTGCTTACTGTAATAGTTTGTTTCATGGTGGATCTTGCACTTTATGGAATCCCAAAGGATCCTAAGGTCTTGAAAATCTTTTCCTTCCTCTAGCCAATCACTATATTTATCGGTTACTAGTTTTGTATAATCATCATCCTCTAAAAGGCTGGACTTAAATTTCCAAAAAGAAGGGCCCCGTCCTGTTTCCTCAATTCCGTTTACTGTATATGCAATAAGACGGCGGAATGATCACTCTTTACTGCAGGAATGATATCTACATTCTCCACTTCTTCCTCAATGGTGCTGTTAATTAACCAAAAATCCAAACGGAGCTGCACTATAGGGGTTTTTCTGTCTCCATGTAAATCGTCTAACATCAGGATTTCTGATTCTGTAGCTACCAATAAAATCAAAAAATGAACACAAATTCTCAACATTTTTACAAGATTCAGTTCATGTGAGGTTTGCCTCCGGTTCCAAATATTTTCAACTCCTAGGGTGCTGTATGTTTCTTGTAAAAAAAAAAATAATAATAATATCAGACTTCTCTTTCACTAACCAGTGAAACAGTGCTTCTCTTTCGTCAAAAGAACGAATCCCTGGAACATTTAATGATAATATTTTAAAATTTTGAATTACGTTTCATAGAAATACTGAGAGGCAACAAACATAATAAAGCTGGTGGACCAGTGAATATGTATACAGAACTCCATACACATGAAGCTCAAGTCGTAGGTGCTATGCACGTCCTCCACCCTGGTATATAAAGCAATCAACATGTTAGTCTCTAAGGAAGTTAACAAAAAGGACAGAACAAAATTACAACACACAATCACGCAATTAGAAAAGTAGCCAGCAAAAGCTGTTAGCAATAAAGCTACTAGCAGAAAGGGTCTTGCCGGCTTCTTGAGGGCCCTCAAGAAGCGTGCAATAATCTGCTTAGGTTTTCCGTCGGAGGAGCTCCGCTTTCCAATCCGATGTGTCCTCTGGATTTCTATTTCATCAGCCACTTCGATGCCAAGCTACGTTTTCAAAAAGTTGACCAAAACCTCCTTCGTGTCTTCCTGTACCGTGGCTGCTTCTTTTCTTCCAAAGAGGAGTAAGTTTTCGCGCCGCTGGTATACCTCCATATAGAGATTTTCCTCTTTGAGCTGGTCAAGCTGATTTTGCATTTCTTTTAAAATTTTCTTGAAGGATTTCCTTTCTGCACTAGCAAAATCCATGCCGTCTTCTATGTCTTGAATCGTCCTCTCTGTCTCCTTTTTAAATGACTCGAAACCTTAGACCTTTAACTGAAGATTGCTAACCTTGGCATTTACAGATTTAACATAGCTTTCCAGTTCTTCAAGCTTGGATTCTACCTTCCCAAGTCTCTCTAATACAAGTTCTAATTTAGTCATAACTGCCTCCGCCATGTTTAGTAAATGAATCACCTCGTCCGGTTCACTGCTTATTTAACCGTCAGAAATAGATGTGTTGCACCTTATTCTTTTATCGTCAGGCGAGAAGCGTTCTTCTGTTGAACTTGCAGAGCTTTTCCACGCTTTTCGTTTAGCGGCTTCGGCCATGAAGGGCGTCCAGAACACAAACACGTTCACACCGCCATCTTGCACGACCCAATCTCCATCTACAAATTTTATGGTTTAGGCGTGGGTTCCTTTTGATCTTATGAAGTCAACTGTATTTCTCAAAATAACAGACGTTCTGGCTCCTGACACAATATTAAAATTTTAATCTACAAAAGTTTATTTCTAACTACGTATCCAGGGGGGGCTGGCAGCTACCTTCGATCTCGCCGCTTTTCTGGTTTCTATGATCGCCCCAGTAAAGAAATCTGTCAACCATTTGAGAACCGTAACGAGCATGCGCATAACGCGAAAATAACACGAGGAAACCGAAACATGTTTCGCCGCCATTTTTGTTCAGGGTTTGCCTTCGATTCGATAACTTTTTATTCGCTGTTAGCAATTTTTAACG
>Ga0126339_10004752_pt1 | contig 10086 bp, 6 predicted proteins | sample OrbTmetagenome_2_FD_92532 | JGI IMG/M metagenome (GOLD analysis project Ga0126339, IMG submission 92532) | Coral microbial communities from Petempiche,Puerto Morelos, Mexico - Orbicella T R C metagenome | ecosystem: Host-associated > Invertebrates > Cnidaria > Coral | place: Petempiche,Puerto...
ACCTTTACCAAATACTCTTTACATTTCATTTTAGTAACTTTACAAATGAGACTGTTATAAAATTTAATAAGACAAAGTTCCAGTGATTTATGAACAGCAGTCTGTTTTGCATCAGCAGAGAGAAAAAGAAGTTAAAAGACTTACCATGCTCCGTGACCACCCATAGAATGCCCAGCAAAGACAACTTGATCCTTATCAGCTTGGGGCCCAATCCAAGAAGCATCTTTTGTGAGCTTGGCAAAGCTCCTTAGGGCCGTCATTGCTGTCAATTCTCCAGGTCCTTCCCAGTTGTGAGCTCCATGTCTGGTAGGTGCGACAACCCAAAGACCCTCAACCCCAAACACCCACTTGCCATTCTCCATCCGCTTGTAACTGTCTGCCTGGTTCTGAGGAGGTACAGCTAAAACACAGCATGCAATGAAAGTTGTTATAATAAATACCTCACTCTAAGTTTGTCAACTTGGAGTTTGGGACCTCTAAATTACAACACACAATAGCAAGGCAGTGTGGGATTCAAAACAGCCTTTGTTACCTAAGTACATGGATTGCTCAACATATTTTTCACCTGAACATAAAAATACAACATATAAAAAAACTGGAGACAAAAACTATCTAAACTAAGACCTAAAAAGAGTACAAACACTAAGAGAAAACAATACAAAACATGAAAGGCTGTCAATACAAATGAAACTGGCACCACTCCCAGGGTGGGAGGGAAGGGGAAATAAAATGGAGGCCATTATTGTGGCTTGTGATAAGACTTAATATGCTGGATTTGAATACACACAATGGATGAACAAACCACTTACTTTATTGATAAACTGAGTGTAAATAAAAGAATTGAATTGAATTGAACTGAATTAGGTATCCTGCCTAAAGTAGGATTACTCCCAGGTAAAACTACAGCCTAAATAAGGGATGGCTATGTAGCCTGTTGTGGGCCTATATGCAACGTGACACAAAGGGGACAGTTAGTTAGTTATGTAGCCTGATGTTACAAAATATCTCATGTTCAAAATACTACATAGTACATGCAGTAGCTCTACTGTCCTGCACCCCACACATACCTTGGTGCATAGTTTGGAACCACATCAGTCAGCCTGCTGATACATCCCGTTAACTAGCACATTGGTCTTCTAGCCTATATCACAAGTCAGCTAATACCATGCCCCACCTCAGCAAGCGTTCTCTTATTCAACTAGCTGGGTCCATTCATTACTCAAACATTCACATTTAATTTAGCCTGTACCAACGACAATCAGCAACACAATCAGAAAGCAGCGTAAAGAAGACTGACGATGGAACATAATTTTTATAGCTTCATCTCCCTGACGGTTAGAATTTTATGAATTAAGCTTGATATGTTCTTTGGCTTTATTTCATACTGCACTACTCAAATTTATACCTTCGCTAATTTCAAGCCCTCAGGCTAGTAAACACAATACCCTAATTTACTTGCCTGTTTGCTTTTCTCTTTTGGTTGCTTTTAATAGTTACCTGGCTACCCTGTGAGCAGTTGGTTTCTATAACTCGTCGCTGCAGGAGACACCAACTGCTTGCATGGTATTACCAGGCTAGCAGAAATGTCAAACCCTCTGATAATCCACATATTTAATCCACATGGACTTCTACCTACTTGTTCCATGTAGTGTCAGCAAAACAGGACAGATTCCAGAAGAACAAGATGTCAGTGGAATGATTGCCGCCCCATGCTGAACTGAAGCGTCATGATCAAGAAACGTGAACAAAAATGATTCACTTCTTTTACGACATCTGAGGTTTAACACAAACTTTTGATCTGGGCCTTTATTGGTGCTAATTTTTAGCACCAGTTTCACATCAGAACAAACACCATTATCAGCAAGTTGCTCCTTTCCATTTTTGGATTCCAGTAAAATTTTTATTGGTCGTACTTGCCCAGGAGCTATTGCAAAAGCTTTGTCTTGTGCAGACAGCTTTGCAGAAAGTTGAAGATCTGGAGAAGACTCTTTCATGGTGGAAACTTTTGTTACTTTAAGCCAATGAGAGCCATGTAAGTTGCTGATAGGAGTAGATATGAACGTAGAGAATAGTTTACCATCCACTAGATCAGGTAAATATGACGGAGATAAGACTTCAAAAGTGTGTTTTGCTTCAAGAAGTTTTATGTTACAAGTGAATGCAAATGATCCCTTGGACCTGAGGCGGAGTTGCAGAGTATGAATTCCTCGGGAGAGAGGAACAGATGACCTAGAATTAAACAATAACTGAGGCAGGAAAGAAATATATACTTGTAACAAATAAAGTACAATATTTAGAGAGGAAGCCACATACAGGTCCTCTATCCTGATTCAATTCGAATTTGAAGATGTTGGTTTTAGTGGAAGGACGAAAACTGGAGAACACAGAGAAAAACCCTTACCAACAACATATATTTGTACTCAATGCACACATGGCACTGGGCAAGAATCGAGCGTGGGCCACATCGATGGGAGGCTAGCACTCAAGACACTGGGCCATCCCTGCTTCCCCCAAATGGTAAAATTTGAGACTTTGCAAGACGGCGAGGTAATATTTTTTAGCAACCACCCGAAAGCTGCAATCCTCTGATAATACAATCATTGTAAGGATTGTTAACCTTACGTAAAGAACATAATGAATTATTTTCTCACCAAAACTGATCTCTTCTGTAGACATCTCCTGTCAGGACCGCATCGTCAATATACACAGTATGCACTCCAAGGCATTGAACAAGTACTGTTGCATCAACTTCATTGACAAAAAAATCCCCAAGGACCCATCCCTGCCATTCTGTTATACCCATTGATTGCAATGACATAACCAACTCATTCCAGTTTACTGACGGTGCAATAGCTACTGGTTCTGCAGCTGTGTGCTGATTTATTTCTGACCATTTTATCTCTCCTTGAGCTACCAGCTCCGAGTACAGAACAAACTTCTTATTCCATCTGTGCCTTGAGATATTTTTCACTCCACCCCACTCCTCTAAAGGGTCCCCATCTACTTCCGCCTTCCCGATTACAAATGGTCCAATAAAATGCCACTTCTGTATAAACTTGGAGAGTTTTCCTCCATGTTTTGTAGCTTCTTTGAAGCAAATGTTTGCAGCTTTTGTCTTGTCTTGCAAAGTCTGGAAAGACTCCCCTAAAACACTCCAAAGAAGGGCGTCATTTGATGCCTGTAAAGCCTTGATAAGACACGAAATTAGCTCATCTGTTGATTTCTTCGCTCTTAATTTCATAATATGATCTCTCTTCGTGCTCTTGCAAGAGACTTTAGACCAATGTTTGCTTTCTTTGTCCAAGAAAGTTGACGTGGAAGAAGTTGATGAACTCTTTTTCGATTTTGAGGACGTCACAACATTAATCAAAAACATGATGCTTACAAGATTTATAAATAGGGTTAACTCTCTATTTAACCGCATTTTAGCTCGCGGAGATGTTAAGATGCCAATAAAGCGCCACACTGGAATGAATAGCGAACGTTTCAACCAGGCGTCTCGTCTCCCCCTCCTACCCCTGCTCTGTCAGACCTGGAACTGGTGATATCTTTTCCTATGGGAGGGGAGGGTGCACTTTCCATTTTATCGAGCTACAAATGAAGCAACAATGTTCTTTCATGGGTCACCTTTAACAAATCAGAAAGAGTGTATTAAAATAACCCAAAATCTTTAAAAATATATATTACATTTTTAACGATAAAGAAGTCTTTTTGCCTCTAAAGTTGCTACCATTATTATTAAAAGTCACATGATCGGGATGACCAATTACAAGCTCGTATCTGATCCCTCGTGACTTAGCTCAGCTGGTAACTTTTACGCGAAATTATTAGCCCTCGCGAAATTCACAGAACTATATTATTGTCGGCGAATTAAATTTTTTCTCATTCATTATGTCTTCACCTCCAAAGGATAAAGATAAAGAATTAAAAGCTGGGCATCCACCGGCAGGTCTGTAAGGAGAAAAACGAATTTCCCGAAATTTTAGATGCCGTGCGTGGGCATGAAGTTGAAACCACATTTTGGATTTACTTACGTACGAAATTAAAGTGGTTCTTTAGACTGTAACTGTATCATTTTTTCGCAGTGAAAGCAGGGGGGATGAGAATAACTTCAAAACACCATCAGTCGCAGCATCCAGTACCTACACCAGAAGAGAAAGCCGAAGAAGAAGAATTTGCGGAACCAAAGGAAAAGTAAGTGTTGGAACTCTTGGCAACGTAAACGTGCGTTCACGCATTACGTGTACCAAGATTTCATAAATTGTACACATTGTACATGATACAAAAGCAAAAACTGTACAATTTTCACGTTTGCTCTGATTAGGTTTCTTTTTTGCGCGCAATAAAAGGAATTTTAAATGCCTTGCACCAAATCGCGAATTTACACGCGCGTACCTGAAGGATACGTTTCCACGTGCCGTTGTTACATGTAGGTTGCGTGACAATTGTAACAAATGTGATCTTTACGTTGTGTGACCACTTTCTACATGTGGAAGTCCTTTAACTGTCCTCCATAAAGAATCCATCAGAGAATGCTTTTGTGTACATTTGCCGAATTCATATTAGTGACGGAAAACCGTCTGGGACAGAAAACTCATCCTCAGACAGAAAACTCATCTGATATGAATCTGGTAAAGTGTCCTATCTCAGATTGATCCATCTACTTTTCTGGAAAACTCTCTTAAATTCATACTGGACGCAAAAATCATGGGAAGTTTCAGTCACGATTTTAAGACAGTTTACCAGCCTCAATTCGTATTAGACGGTATTCGGTCGCATCGCGGACTAGTTTTCCATTTTTAAATATGAATTCAACTATTTAATTGGTTATTCATCTCTGTTATTCTCAGGGCCTCAGATCAAAAAGTTGTTGTCTCGGGAGTGCTAACAAAAGGAAATGCAGACTTTAAACCCGAGGCTGTTAAAGTGGCTCATGAGAAGCCTATGCCGCAACATGACAAAAGACCACCAGGTGGTGGAGGAAAGGGATCAAATGTAATTCAACAACCAAGGAAGCAGTAGAAATTTTAAAATTAAATCTAACCTTGAATAAAATTACACAGTGTTTCTCTGGATTGACATAAAACAAACAAAATTCCTCCTCTCCCGTCCTTCTGTAGTTAGTATGTAGTTTGTTGCTTCAAGTTTCAAGAGTATTTTTGTGTGTGGGCTCAATGGTTAAAGCTGAGACTGACATAATGCAGCTGGTAGCTGTGAAGCTGTCGTGACCATTTCTAAGCCACAAGAGCTTGTTGTTTTTTGTTGGTATCATCAACATTTCTTCTCTATTAAAATAGGTTAATAACTTAAACATTTCCAACTTATTGGGAAGGGAAATTTTCCAAGACATCGATAAAAAAATCAGGCATTAGGCTAGTATGAAAAACTATTTTGAAAAGACAAAAATTCATTGATGTGAATGTTATGGCTCAGACAGCCCATGTTAGACTTGTTGCCAAACAAACACCCAGTCTGGTGATCATTTAATTTGTAACTTCCCGTCCTGGAATTTTCATGCATCTTAGATAAACTGGATCATGTGTACTATAGGCATTTTTGGTCAAGTGTTGATCAATACCCTCAATTAACGCCCTTGATTGATCCTCGATAGACACTCGGTTGATCCTGATCGACACTCAATCGACAACTCGGTCAGCAGTCGGTCGAGAGCCAACTAATATTCGATCAATGCACATGAGTCGGTCAACACTATTGACCAACTGTTGAGCAAGTGTGAAATATTGAGATGTCGACTGAGTATTGATCAAGTGTCAACCAAGTTTCGATCAGAAAATCGATCGAGTGTTGATCAAGATGTTGATTGAAGGCATTGATTGACACTTGACAGCAGATGCCTCTAGTACACATGATCCGATAAACTTTAAAAGTATTTTCTTCAGTTGTTGTTATGTCACTTCTCTCTAAATGAATATTGACTTGTAATCATGTTGAGAACACAATTAAAAAAATAAAACTATCTTTTCCTTTGTGAATTTTCTGTTGACAAAAACACTTGGTGTTTGAGTAGCCATGATGAGTAAAACAAAATTAGTACAGAAGGAAAAGAATGGGAGTCTTCCACATAAAATGACAATTTTACAAAGTGGCTTGAAAAAAAAGTGGGTGAAAAAAAGGTTTCAAACTGTCAGTAGATGCGAAAACTGTATACATTTATTTTGCACTCTCAAAAAATAAATTATATTAGTATAAGACTGATTTATTTTCTTTACAATTTCTAGTTGACTTTACATGGTGTATGAAACTGACAATACAATGTTTCATGCTCTTCTTGGAAAATAACATGTAAAATAAAAAACAAAATCTTTGAGCTTCTAGACCCTGCTAATAACCATGACAAAAGATGCCAGTCGAAATATACTGATAACAATTCATGATGGAAACGAGGTCCTACAAGCAAATGCTGTTTAAAAAAGTGATGCTAGTTTAAAGCAAACATAGTATTCACTCTTAGTAGCATTGAATATCTCTTGTTCTCCTTGTTTCTCACCACTGCATCATGTAGTCGGTTGACTAAAATTGCAAAGCAAATCACAAAATAATTAGCTATTACATGTACAAAGTTTTACCCAACAGTAAGGTAAGTAATATGTGAAAAGAGGTTATCAGCGATAGGTGGAGTGGGAAATTATGTACAGTGTCACAAGAAGTCGTGAAGTGGATAAAACTGGATGATAAATGACCCATTTTTGCTACCCTTCAAAATGAACATATTGAATTGTACTGTGTACTTTATCATGGAGTCAAAACTGCTGCAGTATAAAACTGGGTAGAGCAAATTTATTGGGGTAGAGCTTCCCAAATGATTGAATTTGATGTCTGTTACTTTGTTGTATTCTGTTGTGTTTTACTTCCTTTCTTGACTAGTCATGACATAATTTACTCACTGGGTGTTTAGCTGCCTTGTGAGAGTAAAGTGCTGTACCCCACCTGATCAAAGGTCCACCATTTCTGACCATTAACCCATCCATGTCCAATACGCTCAAAGTGAGTCGAGTCACCTCTATGTATAGACGAATCATCTTGGCAAAAGTCAAGTCATCTGACTTGTCACAACTTGATGACATTTTACAAATATCCCACTCCACATTGCCTTCAAGGCACTTTTATACTCTGTCCACTCGACTATTCCAAAAGTCAAATCATGTCAGTGTCCACTCATCACGACTTGAAATCATTTTCTAACCCCCCCCCCCCCCCCATCAAATTGTCTTCAAGCCAGTTTTACACTAAGTCTTGCTTTGACGACTCAACTGCTCCATAACACAACTCATGTCAAGTCATGCTTACTCATCGCTTGCGACCTTTACTTCCTGTATATACCAGCAATTACTCCTTGAATCAACTTCCGGTAAGTAGACTACACTACAATGTTAGACGACTACATTTTGTACTTCACCACTATCTTCTGGTAAGACAAGTTGACTACAAAGTTTGGCAACTCACCTCACTTCGGGTGTATTGGACAACCCTCTGTTACCCCACTGCAGGTTTCTTCCACCCTATCCCTTGACCCAATAATCCACTTATCTACCTGCCCATTCAGTCTGTGTGCACAACTGGTACCTAGCAACATCTTGGTCAGTACTCACTGTTAATCTATTTCGGGTCCTTGCTTTCATTTCCTTTGTTAGTGCATCTAAGTAAGGGTCAGTGATCACGATTTCTTTGCTCCTGGAGCCAGAACTACTGCACATGGCTAATCCACTGTGCAATGAATGGCTGGGAGTGCTGGCACTGTGTGTACTTCTCAAGCCAAGGCTGGAATTCTGCTTACTCTGACGGCTGCCATCTTTCTGCAACTAAATGTGTACACAACCATGAGGTATAAGGGAACACATGTACCTCTCAGGAACCAGTGAACAATGCCTGTCTAGCAAATAGATTCCATGTTAATGTGCACCTGTTCAGTAATTAATCACAGATGATGCTAATTCTGGTTAGCTGCGGTCATATATTAGTGCCCTGTATTAATTTTAGAGGTCTGAAATTGGGTATCAATTTTCAGCCAGATCTGAAATACGGAAAGGTATGGAAAACCAGAATTTGCTTGGATTGGGATGTACCCCCACACCAAACACTTTGGGGATTTCCCCCCTCCCCCCCTGGGGTGAGTGACCACCATGATTCAGGCCCCTCACTATGTAATACCTGGGGAAAAGCAAAGGGGATGGATTAAGTTTTAGACTTAATAAACCCTGTACATCATCATATATGTTGGTCACAACTGAAATGTAGCATCAAAATGGAAATAATTTTATAAAGTGATAACATTTATTTTCATCGCTTTTACTGATGATGCAAAGCCTGTTCTTCAGTCATAATTCTGAGCCAGCTGTAATATTGGTTTCTGGGTACTTTTTCAACACTTCATTAACTAAATTACAATAACTTGATAATAACACGCCTGATTAGGGTTAAGATCGAAACTGCGAATGAAACTTAAGTGGTTAGATAAGCTTAAATGATATTGGCATAGCACTGTTAGAATTGGCAATTGTAATGATCTAAGAAATGCACGCACGATTGACTCAGACGAATCCTAGCATACCGATGCAAGAAATGTACGAAGTTGAGTAACCTTTGCAAACAAACAACTAAAATATCATTCACTTCTCAACTGATAGGCCTTTTCTGATCTTTTCTCAGCTTTAAGCTGGTTATTGAACGACAAGTAAGGTATTGTGCAATTTGAATCAACCGATGCTCGCTTGCAAAACAAAGCAAGACTGTGGTTTAGCACGAACGCTGTCATACTTACCAACCAGGACAAGTCGTTCACGTTTCTCTTATCAACAACGTGTTGCCTTCTTAACGCTTCCTGATGTAGCTGAGACATCTTACAAATGGACTAAAATGTGAATTCTGTCGGAAGCAACGAAACAAAACAATCAATGGTTGCTCCACAATTGCTTAAAACCTTGCTGTTGCGAAGTTCTACGAGTTCACTTGATCTCTGAGTGACGTCACAAGAGATGTTGAGATGCAAGGAATGCACGCGCTGCGCGAAGAAAACCTGCGATCATACCCTCCCTCCTTCCTCCGTCCCCCTCTCCCCCCCCCCCAAAAAAACGCCTGATCTTAGGTTGCTTTCCCCATAAATATGTGAACCAGCGCACAACGACAGAATTTGGATAACTTACGCAAAATATAGGGTGCTTACCATTTGTCAGAATAAACCGGTTGGGATTTTTTTGTAATGGTAATAAGGGTTTTTCCAAAATCAGCAAACCAACCGAACGAGATGGCGCTTACTATTTGCAATTCGATTTCTCGTAATTGTTTTCGGCTGATGAGAGACTGAACGGGAAAAGAGGACTACCTCTGAAGGTAGTCCACAATTTCCGAACGGATTTTCCGGAAAATTACTGTTCCAGTTGACTTTCAACCTAAATTTCCGGATTTTTTTTGCTAAATGGTAAGCACCTATACACTATGAGTAGTCCCTCTTTCGCTTAGTCCGTCGTGCGTGACGCGAAAGAAAACCACGAGAAAAAAATGGCCGCGCGAAATCCTGGCTCCTCGCCCCCAAGGATTTCGCACGGCCATTTTTATCACGCGGTTTTATTTCGGGTCACGCACGACGGACTAAGCGAATTAAAGATGGACTACTCATAGTCTACGCAAAATATTGATGATCGAAGATCTGGAGTTCCGTCCGACATTGTTACATACCTTGTTACATTGGTAAGTCTTGGAGAGTCGCTTTCTATGGACCTCTATAGGGTGATATGATATGATAGTTGTAGTTGGATAGTTGGAATCTATTACAGTAGAACCATCCGCTGTCAGCGCCAGAGATTAGGCTAAAAGGGCAAAAAAGTCCTCCACCCTCAGAAACTTGAACTTTAGTGAAGAGTCACCGCATATGGGTCCCCAAATTGACAGTGGTTTCGGCTTCTATTGATTTTATTCATATCTTTTTCTGCATTTTTCAATTTTTGCCCGGTCGATTCGGGAAATCGAGGGTGAATATCCTAATTGCTTGAGCAGAGTTCTAACCAAATTTATTCAATAATGGCTGTCATTTGAAACTTACAGCTGTTTTCACGCCTTCATCAGTTCATC
>Ga0126339_10004753_pt1 | contig 10084 bp, 5 predicted proteins | sample OrbTmetagenome_2_FD_92532 | JGI IMG/M metagenome (GOLD analysis project Ga0126339, IMG submission 92532) | Coral microbial communities from Petempiche,Puerto Morelos, Mexico - Orbicella T R C metagenome | ecosystem: Host-associated > Invertebrates > Cnidaria > Coral | place: Petempiche,Puerto...
AACGAGATTTAAAACGAGACTTGTTCGGCAGAGACTCGTTAAAACGAGACTCGTTAAGAAAACCAGACTCGTTCGGGAAACGAGACTTATTAGCAAAAATACTTCGTGAAACCATTTTCGTTTTTGAAGGGAGCCTAGTTAATTATTACGTTCATTGTCTTTTCATTAAATTAACAACCCGACTAATTGATTTTGCTTTTAATTTCAATGTTAATTGTAAATTTTAAATATTAAGTAAAACGTTGTAGTCGCAGTCTTACAAACGATATAAAGGCAACCAGAAACTGAACAGTTTTCCGTCAAAACAAGTCTCGTTTTCCGAAAGTTTCAAGAACGAGCCTGGTTTTTTAAACGAGTCACGTCTTCGTTGCATATCGAGCACACATTATATCGGGACGATTTTTGTCGAGTCCTATTAGCCTGGTTTACCAGAAACCGTGAGTGATCCAGAAACGTACACAAAGCGCTACCAAACATTTACAATATCATTAAGAATTTTTAGAGTCATTAAGAATACCCTAGAGACTATTGTTACACTCCTTCGAGGCGTGATTTAGTTTTATCACATATTGTATACATATACCAAGCAGGACGCCATTAGACATTTGCATTTTTATCTTTGCTGAAGAAGGCAACGGTAGTAGCCGAAACGTCCAGTATATATTTTTAGCCAGTGTCAACTTTTTATTTCTTTTTATTACAATATTTAACGTAGAAGTAATACAGACTCGTTATTTTAGTTGCAAAATTCTAGAAATTCAAACTAGAATTTTCATTTTATTTAACTTAAGGGGAACGTTAACATGAACTTAAATGAAATTTTAGGAAGCTTAAAGAGGGATTGAAAGGGAAAAAAGGGAAAGGACTTCAAATCACAGGGTGACACGTAATAGTTTGTCAACTAACAAATTTGTGGCCCTCTTAAATGTACTAAAAGTTAAAAATCTACTATAAACAATAATCAAAGATTATCACTAAAATATCGCAATTTAAAAATTATTATTTAAAAAAGGAGTAAAAATCTTATTCTTGAGCTGACTTAATTTAAAATGTTTGTACAAAGCGTTCTTAAGGACATTTACAGATGAAGAGGCGCGCAGCTTAAGGGGGAGGATTCCAACATTTAATAGTCGTTGCAGAAAACGTGCGACCTCCCTCTTTCGCTCTATTAAATCTTATCGGTAAAATGGTAAAATTAGCGCCCCGTGTATTCCTATTGTGCTGGCTGTTATTTCGTCTTAATAAATCGTTTATGTATAACGGGCAAGCACCCATAATCCTTTCATGAGCTATTGTACATCTTTTTATATCAATCTCGATGTAATATGGTACCCATCCTAAGGTATTAAATAGATCTACAGTGCTAGGGCGTTGTTGGGCGTCAAGGATAATACGAGCGCAGCGTTTTTGCAGCCTGAATATCTTACTTGTGTTGTCGTGGCTGCAGCAGCTTGTCCATGTTACGCTGCAATATAATATCAGTGGCTTAATTAAAGGATTGAAATTTGTGGCAGACATGGAGAGGGGTCAAGCTATGGAAACCTAGGAACTTTGTCTCTAGCTCTTGGTGACTATATCAAAGCAAAAGAATGTCTAGAGAAAGCACTTGCGATCGCAACTGAAATTAGTGATCGACAAGGAAAACCATATTTTCAGCTACAATTAGGAGCCTTGTCTCTCGGCATAAAATATGCTGATGCTAACAAATGTTTCAGAGGAGCACTTCTGATTGCAACTGAAATTGGTGACAGAAACTGCGAAACAGGATGTTACAAACATCTAGGAAATCTGTTTCAACGTCTGGATGATGATGTCAAGGCCAAAGAACATTATGAGGGAGTACTTGCTGTCAGCAAGTAAAGTGACGACAAAGTAGATGAAGCAGCTCTTTACGTTGACCTGGGGAGTCTATTTACATCCAACAATGAATATACTACGGCGGAAGAACACCTCGAGAATGCATTTTCAATAGCTTAAGAGGTTCAAAACTTTAAAAATAGAGTTTTTCTGCTACCAGAACTTTGCACGGGCGATGATACGGCAGGAAAAAGAACTGTAAGTGTTTCCAAGTATTTGTTTGAAAGTATTCAAAAATAAGAAGATTGCCGAAGTTTTCTGAAAGACAATGATGAATTCAAGGTACTTTCTTCAGATGGGTATAACTCTCCCTACAAAGCACTCAGTACTTTGTCTTGTGTCGCTGGGAATCCTAATATAACAAAGCCCTCTAGGTTGAAGGGCTAGGACGGTCTAGGGCCCTATCAGACTTGATGGCAGCTCAGCACTCTGTTGAAAGGAAAATCTCAGCTGACCCGCAAACATGAACTGGCATTGAAAATGTCGTGAACCTGCAAAGTTCATCATTGTTCGTGATCGCCACCTGTACCGTGTTCCATTTCCACTTACCGTGGAATGTAATTTTCAGAGACTTTCAGAATTCGCATTGTTCCTTATTTGACGACTCTCAAATGCATTCAAGACAGTCCTCCCGACTATCACTGTCAGACCAGAGCTCTGATAGTGGGTGATCCTGAGGTTGGTGAAGTACTTTTGAAGGGTTGCGGAAAAGCCATCCCACCATTGCCCTGTGCAAGATAGGGTAACAAGCAACTAAGCAGGCGGTACTTCAAGAGATAAATTCAGTGAGCCTGATACACTTAGAGGCACATAGTAATGCGGAAAGCTTGCGCCTGTTAGAACTGGTATTCGACTTCCACATGAAACTGACTGCTTGTTGACGGTAAGTGAAATTTCGCAAGTTCAGCTGTGAGCCAAACTTGTTGTACTTAGCTGCTGTCACAGTGCTCGCGGACAGATTAAAGTCGAAGGAGTTGTTGGCATTGCTCGAGCGTTCCTAGGATCCAGTGCACGCTCAATGTTAGTGGCACTGTGGGCCCTAGCGGACAATGCAACAAGGCAGTTTATGAATCGTTTCTACGAGCATCTTGTCCGTGGGGAGAGTGCCAGTGAATCTCTTTACCTGGCCATGAAGTGGATGAGAGGCAACGGCTTTGCCAAGATTTCTGAGTGGGCAATGTTTGTGCTGATTGGGGATAACGTCACATTTGACTTTGGAAATAAAAGTAAGTGTAAACATTTCACTCTACCATGAGAGACTGGGACTACAAGCAAGCCTGCATGTGGAACTGCGGACAGTTCGCGTTAATCTAAACCTCCAAAGGGAATTGGCTTAGAAGTAAAATAACTTAAAACTTGGTTTGTCTGCTTTTTTTTTTTTGTTTTTTTGTTTTTTTGTTTTCCAGGAAGTTAATACCTCAACAATGGAAATGTCCAGGCAGACATCAAGCGAGCAATGACCTGAGAAACTTTTTGCAAGGGTAAAAAACTAAGTGCTTTGTTGGTTTTGGTTCTCTTCATTCTTTGAGAAAGGCCTTTTTCATGACAGGATTTCACTTAAATGTCAAGTGGAAACGGGCAAGTGATGCAGATAGCCTAGATTTATTTCAGAAGCTTGTGTAAAATATGTATGTAATCAAATTTCATTATTTTAATAACTAGATCTTAGGATTTTGTTGTATTTATATACGTACTTTTTTAACATTTTTAGACTTAACAATTTTAAGCTACTGTATATTTGCAATTTCCACCGGGCTTAAGATATTTTATTATCATAGTTAAATACAACAGAGGACACAGCTATTGTCTGGAAGCCCCTTGCAACGGTTTACATGTACTTTGGAACGTGATGATGTTTTATTAGTCAACTGACTACAGACAAAGCTAGCTGAAGAAGGATTTCAAGTCAAATAGTACTTCGAAAGGGACAAAATATATTTTTGGACATTTTATACTGCAACGCAGTGACATTTACCAATCGTAATATTACCAGCCTATGCGAAGGACAACTGAGAACCATCGTATTTTACAGTAATTATTTCCTACGGTGGTTTCCAGGTACATGTTGAAAGTAAAGTTTGATTCGGCAGTTGTCGTCTTTGTCTACTCTACGCTCCCGGTGCTCGAGCTGCATTAATTCTTAAAACCACGTCAAAGTTACATCATTTTAATCCTCCAGTCTCTGTTAAGGACGATTGTCGAAATGAAAAGGTCCGTGTTCAGTGCCCATGTTGTAGCCATTGTAGGGTTTCTCTGCGTTTTTTTACCCGAGGCAAGATTCCCCAGTTGGAAAACATGTTCCCCGGTTACGGCAAGATAGGTGACTGGGTTAAAGCTATTGTGTTTTACCAATCTTGAATTCTCAGTACTTTAGAGACAGAGAACGAGATGACACATCTTTTTAGCGACGATAACTGAATTTCACCTAAAGGATTGAGTTTGGGTTGAGGTTACTGATATTTGCAATAATTAAAGAGCACAAAACGTGCTTTAAAATACATCAAAGGGAGGGCATTTACAGTTCGGCCAATGAAAACAAGCCACCCCACTGTTTAAGTTAAAATTGATATTAACAAATTAAAATTCTAATACATGTCTGGAGGCAAGAAGACTGGTGTTTTCAGTGAAGAAGGGGATTTTTATTTTGGTACACAAGCTTTCACTTCAGAATCGAGAACTTCGTCTTCGTGGTAAGGGAAAGAATAAGCTTTTAATTGATTGTTAATGTTTGCTTTATACCTAAGCCTTCGACTTTGATGTTATATCAATGAGTAGTCTATTCCAGAACAGTCCCTTTTGCAATGTTCTATGTAAACACACGGTGTAACCTAAAGATATAAAAATATCATGTCATTTTCTTTCGGTCATTCCCACTACAATACTTGACTAGATTAAACCCAAAGGTTACAAACATTAAAAGTTAAAATTTAAAGTACCGACGAAACTTTATGAAATGGTAAATCAGTTCGGCTAGGTATCGAGTCTTTCCTATTCACTTGCATTAATTTAAGCCGCCTTGAATTTTTTGACCGCAGAAACAAAATTCGTCATGAATTATAAATCGATGAGGAAAATTTAATTTCGACAAATTTGTTTTTAATCCTAGGTGATATATATTACTTTCTCTGAAATTTTGCTATTGAAGAGTGAGTTAATTCCGTACAAACATCAAACGGCATGAAGGCTTACTATTTACTTCCAGCGTGCTGAGGGATAGATATGCATGCAGCCTAGGATACCTAAGCTTCGAAAAACATCTACTACTATTATAAAATATATGCATGGCAATGAAAGTGTCTGAAAGAATATATTGTACCATATTTTAAACAGGGGTGTTTGTATTTTTTGGAGATACCAATTTCCAAACGTCTATTAATAACCAATCCTGGCAATACTCTGCAAGAGTCCATGATTTCAAACTGAGGACGCTGAAGATGTATATATGTTTTAGTAAATGTTATTCTTACCTTAAATTAAGCTGATTTTCAAAATATTAATTGGCAAAGAAAGGACCTGCGTGGACATTTGAAGCACGAAGAATGAGACTACATGATGTAAGCATCAGATTGCGAATGACTTGGAAGTAACAACAAGTTTAACAACTACGTAACGTGCTCTGTTTTAACTTAGCTGAAAGCAAATAAATTGCGCTTTGATAGAGCAGTAAACCTGCTGCGCTGCCACCAGAGCAGTCTGTAAAAATCACACAGTAGGGCACCTGATACTTTGAATAGTAAATTGAACACTTGCAGAAAGTGGTCCGGCTTTACAATTATTTTGTTTTCGATTTTTGACTTTTAAAAAAACCAGAGATTGAAATAACGAAAGGAAAAATGACTGGCGCGCTGCCAGTCAGAGTGTAATTTAACTAATTCAACCCCGCAATTAAAAAACAAACCTATAACTAAACAATCCTTGTAAATGCTGTCTAGAACAATATGCAATTTTCCAAATATCATCGGATTAATTCGTGAATTATTTCATGCTTTGATCTTATTTCCTTCAATGAGGGGCAGCAATAAACCGAGAAGCGACACACACATTTTACGTTCTCAAGCCGGCCAGCTGTTCTGTTGTTCCTTTTTTTTTTTCGTAACTTGTATTGGTTAGGTCAGCAGACATAAGGAATAAGCATGAAGCAAAATGCACCAGGAAACTTAGAATGCACGAACTTTTACCAGAAAAGAATGATCGACGGCGAAAGTAACAAGTAACTCTCCGCTTCCCATCTCCAACACAAATTTTTAAAGCTCTCTATGTATAAAAAATAAGGTGATATTGAAAATTATGTTAATTGAAGTAGGCGGACGATCCTAATTAATCGTCGTGAAAAGCGAATTTTCCAAAAGAATGGAGACACATCGTAGCAAGAAAGAACAAGATTAGCAGCCAAAGAATATCGGTAAGTCATATGATTGACACACTTGCTGTTAAGTTATTTTTACGGTGTTCGTATGTCAATATTGCTGTTAAGAGTCACTGTCTGGAAATAGCGATCTAGGATCATTGGCCAGGCTCGAAAATTCGAAAATTCGAAAATCTCAATATTTTGCTTGAAGAACACTTCCAGGGAACTATCTTCCAGTGTACCATTTTCTAAAAATTTAAAGTTTTCTAGTAATAGATTCGGAAAAATCGAAAAGGCGAGTTTTGCATCATTAACTATGCATAAATTAATATGATTCATGAACAACTTTTCAAGAACCCTTGATCCTTTGGTGGCCAAAAATGGCAACTCGCAAGTTAACAACACAAACTTTGGTTTTTGGACAGCTTAGCAGACGTATGTGCCATTGGCATGGCAACATAAATAAATATAAACAGGCCTTTAATTTTTTTGGCAGTATTTATGTGCAGAAAATCTAGTCATTAGATTTTCTTCATCATTTCCACGCAACAAACTTGTGACACTGCTTACAAGCTAACACTACTGTTTTAGCAATACTTTTAAAACGAGAGATTTCAACTGGAGGATGTCAATACTCCAGTTACTTATTTCCTGAAGTATTTTCTCGCCAAATGTCTTGAAATTCTAATGCGTGGTTCTCGAAGAATATGCGTATTTCCGAGAAAGCTATTCAGCATTCACTCTCAATTTTTTGACTTACCATGCATGCATCTCATTTAACTGGGTTCTTTTGGTAACAACGAAAAATCTGAGAATTGCTGGGTTCTTTGCATCGTTACGTTTTCCAACACACTTTACTAATAAAGGACTAAAACTGGCACCAATACACCGTGGATGTCATTTATGAAGAAAAATAGAGCCGATGGCTCCGGCATCGAACAAACAAAATGATCGCTGTATCGACGCCATGTTTGTTTGTTTGTTTGTTTGTTTGTCTGTTTGTTTTTTTGTTTTTCGTATTAGCAAGAGCGCTCGCGAAAATTTTGTTCGGTCACCTTAAATTCTACTCGCTTGTATTGTGACGCGAGGAAATCAAATAACTCAGAAAAACTCGTAACGTTTAGTTGCCACTTTCTCCCAATAGCACTGTCGAAAGTTCTGCAGTCGTTTCAAGGGTTTCAGTGCCCTTTGCAGAGTTGCCAGCTCGTGCCTTAACGAGCCCAACGTGAAGGTTCAACAATTAACATCTTAGTATGTCCACATTTGGTATGTCCAATATCAGGTCGAAACGAGCATTGCAAGAAAGAATGGTCCTAACACTATAACAAAATGGATATGCTCTGGAAATCATGACTCACATTATTTTGGCGCTTACAGACACCTTCGTAAATAATATTTTTGTCAGACATCTTATTTGGATTACGTAATAAATCTTTAACCTCTAGAAAATACAGTTTAGCAATTTATACTGTACATATTCAACCTGAAACCTCAAAGCCCTAATATATTTAAAAAGCTTCCACAGATGTAACTATTAGTATAAAAACTGGGCTGGGAATCATTGAGACACCTAGCGCGGTCTACCCAGTCCTGCTCATTGTTGTGACTCGTTCTCGACTCAACTTTCAATTACAAGCAATCAAGTGAACACGGGTGGTTCATTTTATCAATTCAAAAGCCCCGGCCTTTATCCCCAGCAAACACAAAAGGAAGCAAAACGAGTGATATTTAAATGAATTATTACCTGTCTTCACAGTTGAACTGTTGAATCAAGCCACATCAAACAGATGCGTTGTTAAACCCAAATCGAATTCATCCCTCCATATAACTACCATCAGATTAAATTGTTCGATTTAAAAGTTTGATATCTGAATTGAGCCTGAGGCAAGACAGCTTTGCGGTCGTCACTGCCTGCTTTTAATATAAGACAACAATGAACACCGCTGGGGACATGATTGCGTGGTGTCTGAAGCGGAGTCCGAATTCGTATACAGGAAAGTTCATTCTGGTGCTTTTCTTTATTGCCATGTCCTTTCTTAATCAGCTCCAAGGGTGTTTTCAGCATTCAAAAAGCGTGATTTGATCTGTGATGTTATCCCAGTTATTCCCAGCAATTCTATGCAGACAAAAGAGGTATTAATTCTGACCCTTAACTGAAAGTCCTAACCTAGATGATGTGACAATTAGCGTCTAATATCACTCTGGCAGATAACTTTGGCCAAAGTTAATCAAATGGAATTCCCTCGTGTATCGTCAAGATATCACATCTGAAATACATCCTGTTATAATCCAGTCGTTCATTTAAATCTGAATTCGTTGTTTTACGAACGTGGCTGTCAGCATCATTACTCGACTCAAAGCTGTGGTTTTCTTTCCCGTTGGTCTTTCTGATCAATTCACTGGCTTTCAGCTGTAGCAATCCACCAAGAGAAAAGATGGGAGAGAATTGTGGCTCAAGTATATGCTACCGCAGAGACCTACGTGCCATTGTCAACGAGGTTAGCTCAGAAAATATGAAGTTTGTTATCCACTGTTCAATGACTAAATTATTATCTTCGAAATCTTGCAAGGTAAAGGTCTTCGATGCTTTGAGCAGTTTTCTTGTTTATTGTACAGTTTTATTTGTTTTTATAATCACGGCTGTATTAAATTTGATATCTTTTTTCTAGTTTGGCTGATATAAGTTTTTGATGTTCCACGGGGGTAACTTTGAGTATTCAGGGTGATTTCTCCGTTACACACGTATTCAAAAACACCCTCAAATTCACTCAATGATGAAAGAAAACGAGCGAGGGCCGAGGTTGAATGTTGAAAAATAAGGCAACAAATTCCTCACCACGTCCCCCATGATGTCATTCAGGAATAACTCAACATCGAAACTGAGTTATGATAGGAGCTTATGAGATAAAGTTCTTAGGAAGCTGTGAAATAATTTAAAAGTTTTTGATGTTAAATCTCGTGTTTCAATAATACCCCTGTTGGCAAATGTTGTAACCTGTCTTCCAAAAAAGAAAACTGAAAGACGATTTTGGCACGTGAAAGAAAGAGAAATAAATATCATTACAGAGTAGAATGTCTTGGATTAAGTGCTGAATCGTGCTCGTATTTTTCACACATTTTGCTGCCAAGCGTGTTCGCATGTTTTAGCGTGGCAAGGTTTAATCCTGCACTTAACTTAAAGTTTCGAATTTACGATTATCTCTCGAGATACCTTTTTAACTACTTTGTGGCGCCAGATGCCTCGAGAAAAAGAATCAGCGATGAAAAGTAAGAAAAGCGTGTCGCAGTTAGGAGGGGGCAAGTCACATGAGAGAATCTGACGGTCTCCGTACGTCTAGATCTAGTTCCCTGTACGTACCATCCCGTTTTTTTCATGGACGGTAATTCCTCGATCGTTCGTCAAATTTAAAAGCGCCAATGACGATTGTATAATGGCATCCGACAGGTAATATACGATGTCACAGATGTTAATATCCAGCATTCTCAATTGGAAAGGTAATCGGAACTGTTGATCATGTTATCTCTGCATTTTTAAAATTACTTCTCGGAACAGTTATTATTCAAATTGAGGGGGTTTTTATTGAAATACTTACACAATTTGATATATAATTTAATTTACCTTACTATATAAGAAACTGCATTTCTTTATGAATAATGCGTCGTACGTGTAAGCAGAACAGAAAAGACTGAAGAGGGGCTGGAGTTCACATTGCTTAGTACCCGTTTATTTGCGAGGAGATTCCCAGCCATAATGTCTTTCTACCATTTCTTGATTCACAACAGTTAGTTGAGAAAGTTGGTAGGATAATTGCTCGTTTTTATTTAAATACCGAGTTTCCTAATTTGATCGTTCGTGTTTGTTTACTCGCACCAAATGTA